>JFJP01038641.1_pt1 | contig 16452 bp, 12 predicted proteins | sample 431651 | NCBI WGS metagenome assembly JFJP01 (sample SAMN02602958, study PRJNA72255) | Microbial mat metagenome, whole genome shotgun sequencing project. | biome: fresh water; feature: sink hole; material: water; isolation source: purple microbial (photo- and chemosynthetic) mats found in... | reverse complement strand
GAAATACAAAAATTCCAATTCTCGGAATGGTTGGGCACAACGAAAAAAAATCGGGTATTCCAGTTTTTGAACGACCCAAATCGCCAATTGCTGAGTCTTTTAGAACGCTAAGGACTAATTTGCAATACATGTTAGCTGCCAAAAATGACAGAATTATTGCTGTAACATCGACCATTAGCGGCGAAGGTAAAACTTTTTGTGCTGTAAATTTGGCTTCAATTATAGCCATGGGCGATAAAAAAACCTTGCTAATTGGACTCGACTTGCGCAAACCTAAAATTCACTATGAGTTTGAAGGTGAAAATAATTATGGAATGAGCAATTACTTGATTAACGAAATGACTTTTGATAAAGTAGTTAGGGAAACTCAAATTCCTAATTTATATGTTGTTTTTGCTGGTCCAGTGCCTCCTAATCCTGCCGAACTTATAGACTCTGCGCAAATGACTCAATTTTTTAAAGAGGCAAAAGAACAGTTTGACTACATAATAGTTGACACGCCGCCAATTGCTTTGGTTACCGACGCGCTTCTTCTTTCAAAACATACCGAAACGTTTGTATATGTTATGAGGCAAAATTATACGACTACAAATGCCTTAAAATTAATTAATGATTTGTACGAAAATAATAACGACATTAACAATTTGAGCCTCTTGGTGAACGATATTAAAATAGCAAATCCTTATGGTTACGATTACGGTTATGGCTACGGCTACGGCTACGGTTACGGCTATGGCTACGGTTACGGCTATGGACAAGGCTATTATGATGAAGATGACCGTTCTACGGTAACTTGGAGGGATAAATTATTCCAAAAACTTTTTGGATAAAATTTATAAATTGCATTTTTTTTTGAAATAAATAAGCTTTTTTAAAGGACATCCTTTTGAAAAGCTTATTTTTTAATCGCTATTTTTTGATAATTAGTATTTTACTTCGATGAAAGAAAATTTTAAATATTCTATTTTAGTTTTATTTTTTCTTTTATTGTTTTTGTTGGATATTTTGTTGGGAGCAATGCCGATTCAATTATCCAATTTTTTTGAATTTTTATATTCGCCTTTTGAGCAAACCTCAACCAATTTTATTTTATTAAATTTTAGAATTCCCAAAGCTTTAACAGCTATTTTTGTAGGAATAGCCTTGTCTGTGAGCGGTTTACTAATGCAAACAAGCTTCCGAAATCCCTTGGCTGACCCATATATTTTGGGAGTAAGCTCAGGTGCCGGTTTGGGAGTAGCCATATTAGTTTTGGGATTTGGCTTCTTCGGTATTTCAGATTTTTCTACTTTTTCAGGTCATTATTCTATCGCTTTTGCAGCGTGGATTGGTGCCGCATTTGTGCTGGCTTTGATTTTGTTTATTTCGATAAAAATTAGAAGTTTGATGACCGTGCTCATTTTGGGTATTTTTATAGCAGGCATCATCTCGGCAGTGGTTACCATTTTGCAATATTTTAGCAACGAAAGTATGCTCAAAGCATTCATAATCTGGACAATGGGAAGCCTTTCGGGAGTTACAAAAACACAACTTTGGGTAATGATTCCGGCTATTGTGTTGGGTTTTTTTATGGCTTTTTTCTCCTCAAAGCTATTAGATGGTTTGCTTTTGGGCGAAGATTACGCCAAAAGCTTGGGCATTAATTTGATAGCCTCAAGAGTTTTAATTTTTACCAGCACCAGCATTTTAGCCGGAACTGTTACTGCATTTTGTGGACCTATCGGATTTATTGGCATTGTGTCGCCACACCTTGCTCGAATGTACATCAAAAAGAGTAACCACCAAAAAATAATTTTGGCATCAGCTCTTATTGGTGCTAATATGATGCTTTTCAGCGATTTAGTAACAAATTTGCCACAAAATCAAATTCTACCAATAAACTCAGTAACCTCACTTTTGGGAATCCCAATTATTATGTGGATAATTTTAAAAAATAAAACAATCGCGATGTGATTTTTTATCAAAACAAAATCTTTGGTTTTCAATATTTTGATAGCGTAAAAAAATGGTGACTTTTAGAAAAAGTTGCTAAGATTGTAAATTTTTCAAATTTTCATAATAAAATAACAATTGAACAATGTAACAATGTAACAATTTGTTATTAGAATTTGGGGAAATTTGCGTAATTTTACTTTCCTTAGAATTTCGGTTATTATCAAGTTACGCCATCAATGTTTTACCAATAAACGAATTGATTTGCAGAATTTTGTAAAAAAATGTAAATTCGCTTGCTTTAAAATTTTGTATTATTTGTAGTTAAATTTTTGAATATGAGTACAATTACTTGGTCAGATTTTGAAAAAATAGACATCAGAGTAGGAACAATTGTTGAAATAAACGATTTTCCGAAAGCAAAAAAGCCAGCCTATCAATTGAAAATTGATTTTGGGAGTTTGGGTTTTAAAAATTCGAGCGCACAAATTACCGATTTATATACAAAAGAAGAACTTTTGAATCGGCAAATTATTGCGGTTGTAAATTTTGCTCCCAAGCAAATTGCCAATTTTATTTCAGAGTGTTTAGTTTTAGGCATTTACAACTCACAAAACAAAGTCATTTTGCTTAGCTCGGCGCAGAAAGTTGAAAATGGACTTAAAATAGGATAATTTTATCGAAAAAAGTATTTAGGAATTTGTTATTTCTATTTAAGTTTAGTGCCAGATTCTTTTTTACTTGCCTTTTTGTCAGATTCATCGATTGTATTCAATTCATTATTAACAACTTCTTCCCAAATAAAAATATCTTTCCATGTTTTAGGTTTTTCGCTTTCACGCCATTTAAAATCCTCAAAAACTTTTTGACTTCCTTCTATTTTATTTTCAGGATACATGCCGCCGGTTATTTGTTTGAACCATTTTACAAATTCGATTTCTCCATTTTTTCGTAGTATTTGCATATCAGCACTTTCCGTTTTATTTAAGCCCACTATTTCGCCTTTGTCTTTTACATAGAAAATAGATTTGGCGTCTGTTTTTACGTCAAGCTTAAATAGTTCATCTTCTCTGAAATACGCCCAAATATTAACTCCTTTTACTTGATTGTATCTATTTTCGGGTTGTTGCATAATCAAAAAAGACTTACTCATTATTTGCATGTGCTCTATCTCATTATTTTTTGTAAAAATGAATATCGAATCGGCTGTAACTTGCAGACTGTCAGCCCATAAAACAGGATTTGTGTAGATTCGGAAAGTAGAATCGAGCGTGGTGTAGCAAAGTGAATCGGCTTTTGCCTGAAAATCGGACTTGAACAGCTTGACTTTGTGGTAGGCTCTTATGTGCTTGTAATTGACCGTAGAATCTAAGGTTGTAATTAGTGTATCGCGTTTAGTTATCAGAGTATCAACAAAATGCACTAAGCTATCGCGCGTTACAAAAAGAGTATCGTTTAAATTTATAGGCGGAATTTGGATTTTAATAATTGAATCTTTTTCTACAATTGTGCTTTTAACTAGAATATGCGTAGAATCAGACCTAAAATATGCCGTGTCGGCAAAAGAAATAAGTGTATCTGCGTGTAAATAAAGCGTGTCGGAATCGATAATGTGCTTAAGCAAAGCACTATCGCTTACAAAAGAATATTCAGTAGCTTCAATGTATTTGCCAAAACGACCGCTGATGACCATTTTTTGAGTGGTGTCAATCAGCGTTACATTTTTGAACGACTCGCCATAACCATTTTTACGGTCATAAAATAGACTATCGCCCTTCAATGTGTTACTTCCATTATTTAAGTAGGCATTTTTATTAAACTGCGCTACTTCTTTTTTGTGGTTGTACCAGCCATTTTCGCAATAAATGTAATTAGAATCGCCCAAAATTTCGGAAGGTCCTAAAAAGGTCGAAACGTTAGTTTTGGTGTTGTAATTCAGTGTATCAGAGTTAATTACTTGGTTTGGGCTTCGAATTACAACGCCAGTACGAAAATAAAATTCGTCTTTGCTAGAATCAAAAATTCCGATTTTACTTATCAAGGTATCCGAACCGTTTCCACTTTTTGCACCATATTTGTAATAGCCAATATCGCTATTCAAATCAAAATCAAGAGAATCTGTTGATAGCGTCATGCTATCTTTTTTCATAATCACATCATTTCTAAATTTTCCAATTTTAATTCTGCCATCATAAAATAGTTTTTTCGACCAAATATTTATGGTATCTCCTTGGTTTAGAAATACATTCCCACTTCCTAAAAATGAATTTTCCTCTCTATTAAAAAAGGCAGTGTCGCAAGTCATTGTAGCGTTGGCATGCGACATTACCACGTTTCCAGTAAGTCGTTGAATACCAACACCTATTTCGGCACTAGCTTCTAAAATATCTGCTTTGAAATCAATTAAAGTAGTATCAACTTGCTCTGTTTGAGTTATTTGAGCTTTTAAAAATACAGTAAGAAATACAAAGAAAAAAAATAGTGAAAATCTTTTCATCAATAAAAACGTCTATTTAGTGTTTGAAAGAAAGCAGCAGATTAAGGCATTTTGAAATTTTAAAACTGCAGTTTTTCTGTAAATACAGGATTTTAAATTTCAAAATAATTCAAAAGATGCGCTTTCTTTCAGACACTATTTAACAATTAGCTGTTTTTCAATAAATTTGCAAATTTTTTCTTGCAAAATCGTGCAAAAACAGGTTACAATAATTTTTTGATAATGTCATCAACCGAAATTTGCTCGGCTTCGGCTTTGTAATTTTTTACAATTCTATGTCGCAAAATAGGATAAGCAACTGCCTTAACATCTTCAATATCAGGCGAAAACTTGCCATTAAGAATTGCATTTGTTTTTGCTCCTACTATTAAATATTGCGAAGCTCGCGGACCTGCCCCCCAGCTTAGATATTTATTAGCCCACTCGTGCGCATTTTCTGTATTTGGACGAGTTTTAGCAGCCAAATTAACAGCGTATTCTATTACGTTTCTGTTAATTGGTGTTTTGCGAATTAGGTTTTGGAAAAAAATAATCTCCTCGGCATCGAGAATTTTATTTAGTTTTACATCTCTGTCCGAAGTGGTATTTTCTACTATAATTATCTCATTTTCAATGCTTGGATAATCTAGCCAAATGTTGAACATGAATCGGTCGAGCTGCGCTTCGGGTAGGGGATATGTTCCCTCTTGCTCAATTGGGTTTTGGGTAGCTAGCACAAAAAACGGCTGCTCAAGTTTGTAAACCGTTCCGGCGGTAGTTACCGATTTTTCCTGCATTGCCTCAAGCAGAGCAGCTTGTGTTTTTGGCGGAGTACGGTTTATTTCGTCGGCAAGGATAATATTGGCAAAAATGGGACCTTTGTTGAATTTAAAATGCCGGTCGGCATCGAGAATTTCGGTACCAATAATGTCAGACGGCATCAAGTCAGGGGTAAATTGTATTCGCTTGTAATTTAAGCCCAATGTTTCAGCTATTGTGTTTACTAATAATGTTTTAGCTAAACCTGGAACACCTACTAATAAGCAATGTCCGTTGCTAAAGATAGATATTAATACCTCTCTTACAACCTTATCTTGCCCGAAAACTTTTTTTCCAATTTCGTTGGTCAATTCTTCGTATTTTGATTTTAAAGCTTTTACGGCTTCTACATCGTCAGTATATTTTACCATTAGATTTATGTTATTAGCTGTTTTTGGTGTTTTTTTTGATAAAAAAATAGAACTTCTAAAAATAGTTTCTATTTGTTGCTTAGAAATCAATTTTTAGAAGTCATTGTATTTACAAGCTATTGAGCCATGTTTTTTCTTCAAATTTACAAACTTTGTACAAGTCGTCAATTTTGATATACGTTGTTTTTATTTTTTCAGCAACCCATTTTTTTACAACCTCTTCGTTTTTTTCTTGCAAAGCCATGTCTTGTATCATTTTGTAATCGCTTTGTAAATTTGCAGTATGCGCCGGAGTTTGTTTCATTAGCTTAATGAGTGCGTAAACTTCTCTGCCCTTTTCATTTACAGTAGCAAAAGGTGCTGAAATTTCGCCTATTTTTAAATTTTTAACTACGTAACTTATGCTTGGGTGAATTTGATTTTGTTCAAATTTTGTGTCGCCAGTGTATGGATTTACCATAATTCCGCCGTTATTTTTTGTGTTTTTATCTGTCGAATACACAAGTGCAGCTACTGCAAAAGTGATAGAATCGATACGAATAGCGGTTGCAATGCTATCCAATTTGATTTTAGCTGCCAATTTTGCATCGGAAGCAACTTTGGGAATCACCAAAATGTGTCGCAAATTGGCTTCGTCGTCTCTTTTTTCAATCAATTGGATAATGTGGTAGCCAAAATCGGTTTCTACAATGTTTGAAACTTCGCCCACTTGCAATTTGAAGGCAACGTCGGCAAATTCTTTTACTAAGCCGTTTTTACTCATAAATCCAAGTTCGCCGCCTTTTGCTGCTGAACCAGGGTCTTCGGAATACAAGGTGGCTAAGGCGGTAAAGTCATCTCCATTTTCTACTATTCTTTTTCGGTAACCGAGCAGTTTTTCTTTTGCAGCTCGCTTTGCTTCAAAAGTTACTATGGGTTCTATAATTATCTGACTTAGTTCTATTTGCGCAGGAATAAAAGGCAAACTGTCGCTAGGAATTGACTCGAAAAAATGATTGATTTCTTTGGGCGTAACCTTTAAGCTGCCCGTTATTTTTTGTTGCATTTCTTGCATAAGCAGTTGGTCTTTAACAATATCCTCGAAATCTTTTTTTATTTCGGGTATTGATTTTCCAAAGTAAGCCACTAATTTATCGTCGCCACCAGCTCTTTCCGAAAAAATGCTAACACGGCGTTCTATTTCTGACGAAATTTGAATTTCGCTAACCTCGATACTATCTACAATAGCTTGATTAACAAGCAATTTTTGGACTAATAATTCTTCAAATATTTTGCATTTTGTTCTGTCGTTTACTGGAATGCCTTGGGCTTTCATTTGCAAATATTGGCTTTCAACATCTGAAATTTTTATAATTTTATTTCCTACTATTCCTATTATTTTATCTATAACTACACCCGAATTATTTTCTTGAGAAATACTGTTGAATGGAATTAAAAAAGCCAAAAATAGGATTAAAATTTCAAGTTTCTTCATTTTTTGTTTTTTTAGTATCGCTTTTATTTTTTTGTAAAAGCTATTTATTTTTTAATGCGTTTTAAATTATTTTGAATAAAAGTTATTCGGTATAAATTTTAATATTTCCATTATTCAGTGCATTTTCAAACATTGCTTGTTCTAGCTCCGAAAGCAAGGTGCTTTTCCGCTCCTTTAAAATAATGGTTTTCAAGTTACTTTCTACAAATTTCAAGGGCGAAACTTCGCCTGTGAGTTTGAAGTCTTTGATTCGTACAAAATAATGGTGCAACGAATCTTTGGTTTCGATTGTTTGTGAATATTTTAAAAATTCAGCTTGGTTTTCGAGTTTTTCGGGCAAATATTCTAAAATATTGCTAAATTGTACCCATTCGTCTGAAAAATTATCGAATGTTGCTGCATTTTCTCTACATAGTTTTTCTAATTTTCCCAAATCATCAGCTCTATCGGAGCGGTAAAGATTTCGTACTTTGTAAAGGTCTTTTACGTCCGACGAAATTTTTACAAACAAAACTTTCACTATATTGAAATTCAGCAAGAATTGTGCAGATTGTTTTTGGTAATACTCCTCGAGTTGTTGCTCGGTAATGATGGTGTCAAGTTTTTGCTGAATGAGTTCATTCATGTATGTATGAATCAGCAAATCAGCTCTGTACTCGTCTATCATTTTTTGTATTGTATTGTCTTTTTCCGATAAATTGAGTTCTGCCTTTTTTACCAGAAGTTCTTTTTTCACCCAATTGTTGATGTAGCTATTTATTTTAGCAGCACTATCTGCCGATGAAATGTCGTCGGTGATGATGCCTTGAATGTCTTCTAAATACAAATATTTATCGAAAACTTTTGCCAGTGGTCTCTTATCACCTTCTAATTCCTTGTCTTTGCATGAGGCTAAGATGCTTATTATCAAAGCAATAAAGATATATTTTCTCATATTTCCTTTTTTTGAATTATTTTATAGATTTTAGAATATTTTCATCTATTTTGTATTCATATTTTGCTCGCAGTTCTTTAATCCATTGTTTTTCAAGAAAATCTTGATAATCTGAAGTGATAATGCCTTTGGCTTCGTTCAATTTTTTTTGCATAGGTTCGATAAAACCAAGAGTTTCTACAAAAATATATCTTCCTTTGTCTTCTTTGATTTGAGAAATACCTGTTTTTTTCGACAAATCATCATACAATAAATTATTTCCTTGTTCTATTTTCATATTTCTAACAATTAATAAATCCTTTTCTTCGGCATTTATTAAGTGTAAAATAGAGTCTTGCGATAAATTTTGTTTGATTTTATTTTGTACCAATTTCATTGTTTTTTCGGCTAATTCATTTGTTTTGCACGAGTAAACAATAATGTCTTTTCGCTGATTCCATTGGTAATTTTGTTTGTTTTTTTCATAAAACTCTTTTAAACCAATAGAATCTATTATGGCTTTTTCCCAAACCATTTTGTTGGTTATTTCGAAAAGTAAAATGCCATCGTGGTATTCTTTCATCAAGTATTTGAAGTCTGGATATTTTATTTCCAATTGTGCTTCTTCGTATTCTAATAGTTTCTTTTCTACAAAATTAATGTATTGATTATCAACATAATTTTCTATTGGAATCACAGCTCCTTTGCGTTGCTGACTATAAAGAAACTGGGCAAATTCTTGCTGGTTTACTTTTTGATTGGCAAATTTGAACATCGGTTTTTTAAATTCCGAAGCTTTTTTTATGTCCCAAGTAGCGTTGAAAATAGTGGTATCTACTGCCAAGTAAAAATACGAAACGGGCTTTAGAATCGTAAAATCATATTCTTTTTTCAATCTCGATATAAAAACATCTTTACTTTTTATCGTTCTTCCAGTTCTGCGTACCTTGTCTTCTATGTCTTTCTTTTCTTCGTCGAATGAGCCTAGGTTTTTAACACTCAGCCTTTTAATGATATGCCAACCGTAAGCTGTTTTTATTGGTTCCGATACTTGGTTGTCGCTTGAAAGTAGAAATGCTGCGTTTTCAAATTCAGGAACCATTTCACCTGCTCCAAATTCGTTCAATTCGCCGCCGCGCACTGCTGTTCCTTTGTCTTCGGAAAGTGTTTTTGCCAATTCGGCAAAGTCATTGCCAGTGAGTACCAAACGGTAAATGCTGTCTATTTTTTGTTTTGCTTTTGTTTGTTCGCTTTCCGCCATGTCTTTGGGCGTAAATATCATTATATGAGCTACTTTAATGCGTCCACGAGCTTTGAGTTTGTCTTCTACTTTTATCACGTGGTAACCAAAACGTGTTCTTATGGGTTTTGCAATTTTGCCTAAAGGCGTTGGATAAGCTGCATTTTCAAACTCATACACCATTCTAAATGCCGAAAAATAGCCCAAATAGCCTGCGTTTTCTTTTGCCGACGGGTCGTCGGAATAGGTTGAAGCTAAGGTTTTGAAATTTTCGCCATTGATTGCTTTTTTGTAGATTTCCATCGCTTTGGTGTAAGCAGCCAAAGTGTCTTTGGGTGAAGCATTTGGGTTTATTTTCACCATAATATGCGAGGCTGCAATTTCGTAACCTAAGCGGTCGTAAGCTTCACGTGAGAGGGCTTCAATAACGCTTTCGTCAGTCAAATAAGGTGCGGCTAATTGTTTGCGATAGCCTTCTAATTCATCGATAAATTTTTTGGTGGTATCCATTCCTAAATTCTTGGCTTCAACTACTTTGAGCTTGAAGTTTAGAAATAATTCCATATAATCTTGTACATTTTTAATCGAATTGTCGGCACTCGAACTTTCAATATTTTTGTTTTTGTTGTAAATTCGTTCAAATTCGGTTTGTGTTATTTTTTCTTTTCCAATAGTTAAAATAATGTCGTTTGGGTTTTGAGCAATTGCATTGCCGTAAAATACAATAAAAAACGCTATAAATACTTGCTTTAAGCTTTTCATAAAAAAATATGCAGTTAATTTTAATTGTTGATTATTAATTATAATTGTTCGATAGTGAAAATAATAGAGATTTTAAAAAAGTTATTTAAAATTCATCATTTTCGGGCTCTTTTGTAATAAAATATCAATAGAACAATTCATCAATTTAATAATTTAACTTTTTTTTTGTTTTTATAAAAAAAGTTTGTTCGTTCTATTTTTTTTAAAATCAGCCAAAAATACAAAAAAATAAATTTCTACATTCTGTTTTAACAAAATTTAATTCAAAATGATAAAAAAGTATTTTTTTTTAGTGCAAACAAATTATTAACTATTTGATTATAAGTTTTATTTATTTCCAAAACCTTTTAAAAAAAAAGAATTGAAAATATGAGAATTGACCAAAGTAGGTCATTTCTTATATTTTCAATTCTAAATTTTTGCAAAAAAAGCAATACTAAGCCGCTTTTTGTTCTAGTTTTACGGCTTCCATGCCAGCTCTAATTGCTTCCTCGTTGAGCGCAACTAAATGGTGATGACGTTCGGGAAGCGATTTTTTCAAACCTTTGTCCACATCATCAAGATTTACAATAGGTTTCACTTTCAAGAAAGCGCCCAAAACCACCATATTGAATACTTTGGTATTTTTCATTTGTATGGCTACTTTGTTGGCTTCAATCAGGTAAATATCTATGTCGGTGCGAGTTGGAGGGTGTACTATTCCGTTGTTGTCGTAAATTAGAACGCCACCAGGTTTTACCGATTTCTCAAATTTGTCCATCGATTGTTGGTTGAGAATAATTGCGGTATCGTACATTTTCAAAACGGGCGAATTGATGCGCTCTTGGCTTACAATAACGGTTACGTTGGCTGTACCTCCGCGCATTTCGGGACCGTAAGCGGGCATCCAGCTTACTTCCAAATCTTTCATCATTCCCGAATACGCTAATATTTTGCCCATCGACAGAACGCCTTGTCCGCCAAATCCGGCTATTATAATTTCTTCAGTCATTTTCTTTTTGTTGTTAGTATTTAGCATTTTGTGTGAACTAAAGATATTCTAAAAAATGCCAAATCACGTTGAATATTTTTGCTAAAGTATAAAACTTTCGTTTTTTTTGATACGATGATTTCAAGTCATCGTATCAATTAACTGTTTGTTTTACGTTAGTTGAAAAACATTAATCGTTAAAACATTAACCATTAACCATTAAAATCTAGCCTTTTATGTCGCCAAGTGGATAAACCGGAAACATATTTTCTTCCATCCATTCGTTCGATTTTACAGGAGTCATTTTCCAGCCTGAGTTGCAGTTCGAAACAATTTCGATAAACGAAACACCTTTTTTGTTTTTAATATTTTCAAAGGCTTTTTTTACCGCTTTTTTTGTTTTTCTTACAGCCGAAGGAGTATGTACCGATTGGCGTGTAACAAATTGAACACCATCTAATTGAGCTACCATTTCGGTAATTTTGATAGGAAAGCCCATGTTGTGCAAATCTCTGCCGTGTGGCGAGGTTGATGTTTTCATGCCCACTAATGTAGTTGGAGCCATCTGTCCTCCGGTCATTCCGTAAATTCCGTTGTTGATGAAGAAAATAACGATATTTTCGGCACGGCTACATGCGTGAATGGTTTCGGCAGTTCCAATGGCTGCTAAGTCGCCATCGCCTTGATACGTGAACACATATTTTTCGGGAAAAACGCGTGAAATACCTGTTGCCACAGCCGGAGCGCGTCCGTGAGCTGCTTGTTGCATATCCACGTCCATGAAGTCGTAAGCCAAAACTGAACAGCCAACCGGTGCAACACCGATAGTTTGTTCGTTGATGCCCATTTCTTCTATCACTTCCATAATAATACGGTGCGCTACTCCGTGTCCGCAGCCCGGGCAATAGGAAAACGTTTTGTCTGTAAGAAGTTTGGTTTTTGAGAAAACCTTATTTTCTTCTTTTATAATATCTTCGATTGTTATCATTTTTCGATTTTTTTTTAAGCCAATTTTAAAATTTTGTTTGCTTGAGAAAGATTATTCTTTTTCTTTTTTAGCCAATTTTTTCGCTTTTTTTTCGGCTTTTTTCTTTGCCTTTTTTTCAGCTTTCTTTTGGGCTTTTTTCTCAACCTTTGCAATTAATTCTTCCATAGCTTCTAAAATTTCATCGGGCATTGGAATCATTCCGCCGTAGCGTCCATAATGCTCCACAGGGCGTTTTCCATTTACAGCAAGTCTCACATCTTCAACCATTTGTCCGGCACTCATTTCTACCGACAAGAAGGCTTTTGCTTTTTTAGCAGCTTTTTTGATAGGGTTTGTTGGATACGGAAAAAGTGTAATAGGGCGAATCATACCTAATTTTAAGCCTTTTGCTCTACCGAGTTGAATTGCTTTTTGGCACAAGCGCGAGCTAGTTCCATATGCAACAAACACATATTCAGCATCTTCGCAATGGAATTTTTCGTAGCGCAATTCATGCTCTTCTATTTCTTTGTATTTGGCTTGCAAATGGTGGTTGTGCTGCTCTTGTGGTTCGGGTTGAAGATTCAACGACGTGATAATGTTATGCTTACGGCTTTCAGGTTTTCCGTGAGTAGCCCAAGAACCTGTTCGTTTGATAACTTCTTCGTCGCTAAGGCGTGGAATATAGTCAGTTAGTTCTACTTTTTCCATCATTTGCCCTATGGCACCATCGCTGAGAATTAATACTGGATTGCGGTATTTGAAGGCTAATTCAAAACCTAACGAAACAAAATCGTATTGTTCTTGCACCGAGTTGGGAGCTAAAACTATGAGCTTGTAGTCGCCATGTCCACCGCCTTTAACCGACTGAAAATAATCGGATTGCGAAGGTTGGATTGTTCCCAAACCGGGACCTCCACGCACAACGTTTACAATCAAAGCAGGTAATTCGGCTCCCGCAATATACGAAATTCCTTCTTGTTTTAAACTTATTCCGGGGCTTGACGACGAGGTCATTGCTTTTTTACCACATGCCGATGAGCCATATACCATATTTATAGCTGCTATTTCACTTTCAGCCTGAAGCACCACCATTCCTGTGATTGGTTCAGGGTTTTCAAGTGTTAGATACTCTAAAATCTCCGATTGTGGAGTAATAGGGTATCCGAAATAGGCATCGCAACCACAACGTATTGCTGCTTCTGCAATTGCCTCATTTCCTTTCATTAATCGTAATTCTCCCATTACTTTTAGTATTTAAAAGATTTCATTTTTTGTCGCTAATTTTATTTTTTTTGCTTCTTATTTTTAGGCGTAAACCTAATCGTTGGGTTTGCAAAAAAACAGCGAACAAAGAATCGTTGGACTTTAAAAAAAAAATTGTAAAATAGTTTAATGCTAGCCTACCTTCATGCGATACACAGTGATAACTACATCGGGGCAAACCAACGAACAACTCATACAACCAGTACAAGCTTCGGGGTTTTCCATAAACGAATAGGTATAACCCTTTCCGTTTACTTCTTTAGACATATTTAAAACATTTGTAGGACAAGCATTTACGCAGATTACGCAACCTTTGCATCTTTCTACATCAACTACTACAGCACCTCTTATTTTTGCCATAATTGTTCTCTTTTTTGTGGTAAATAAATAGTTTTAACTATTCGTTACCGGTTTATTTATTTGAAAAATAATTCTAATTTTAGTTAAATTGTTAAATTGTTAAATTGTTAAATTGTTAAATTGTTATTTTTATAGAAATTAGAAAATATCAAAATTTATTCAATTTCATTCAATTTCATTCAATTTCATTCAATTTCATTCAATTTCATTAAGTTTAACGAACGACTTATTTTTTTAGTTAGTAAAAAAAATAACGTTTTTTATTTTAAGTGATAGAATAACAATTTAGCAATTTAACAATTTAACCATTTATTTGGTCTTCATTAAATTGTTTCAAACGTGCTTCTAAAGTTGCAAATTGTGTTGAATTGGTTTGCGAAACACAGGCTCTAATTCCTTCAATGCGTTCACTATTGGTGATATTCAATGAGATAGCACTAATTCCGTAATAAAGCATTTTTTCCAGAAGTTCCACGCCACTCATGCCCGGATAGGAATAAGTGAAATAGAAACCATCAGCTATTGGGTTTTCTAAATCCTTGTCATACACAATTTTGAAGCCGTTATCGGTAAAAAGTTTTTTCATTACTTTGGCTCTTTCGCCATATTCGCGCACGGGCTCAAGGAAATTGAACGTTCCATCGTTGGCAGCTTTTAGCATTGCAGCCAAACCCTTTTGTGCTGAGTGAGTTACACCCGATGAAAGCGCGTACAAAGCTCCATAAATCATCGAATAACCAAAGCCATCGGTCGAATAAAAACGTTTCAAATCGGGATACCGGCGGTTGAAAAGTTTGTCGGAAATAAGCATCATGCCAATGCGCTGACCTGCATTGCTAAAGGATTTGGAACTCGAAATAAGTAAAATATAATTGTCGGTATATTTTGCTATTGTGGGCTGAAAAGGAGCTACCCCAGGTTGTGAATAATCTTGCCTGAAATCCATTCCGAAATATGCCAAATCTTCGAGTACAATTACATCGTATTTGTCTGATAATTCGGCAATTATCATCAATTCTTCTTCCGTAAAAGCTATCCACGATGGGTTGTTGGGGTTTGAGTACAAAACTGTGGAAACTTTTCCGGTTTGGAAAAATTCTTCGAGCTTTGCTCTTAGTTTTTGTCCTCTGTAATTGTAAACATCGAAACTATAATAATTGTGCCCAAGCACTTTGCATTGCTGCTTTTGCACCGGAAAGCCTGGATCGATAAAAAGCGTGCCTTCTTTGTTTTTGTCGCTTCGGTTTGCTACCATAAAGCAAGCCATAGAGCCTTGCATGGCACCTACTGTGGGCAAACAATATTCGCTACTTACATCAATATCGAGAAATAACTTGGCAAATCGCGAAATTTCAATTTTAAGTTGTGCATCGCCTTCCATCATCGGGTATTTTGACGAAACACCTTGCCTTAAAGCCTCTATCTCAGCATCAATAGCTATTTGTGGTGGTTGCAAACCCGGCACACCCATTTCCATTCGTATAAACTTTTCGCCTGTGCGAGCTTCTATTTTATTAACCAATCTCACTAATTCTCTGATAGTTGCATTTCCAACTACCGGCAAGCCACTTTTTTCAATTTCTTCTTTTACAATTTCATAGTTTATTGGAGTCTTCATAATTTTGGATTTTTTCTGAAACGCTAGTTTGTTTTTTTTGTATAAAGAAAATTACACAATACACGCAAACTAAATTTCTTTAAAAAAAAATTGAATTTAATACTTTATTTAGTGCTTTTTGAATAAAAAAGGCAACAAAAACCTGCTTTGTTGCCTTTTTTTTGCACAATAATTCTATCAATAGTAAGTAGATTGAATATGCCGACACTAAATATCATTTTTTTGTTTATAATTGTAAGTTTGATAAAATTTATAACTGCTTTTTGCTACCAATAATAAATTTGGAGCTGCTTTGGGTTTTGTCTTTTTATCTAGTGTTTGAAAGAAAACGCATCTTTTTCGTTATTTTGAAATTTTAAAATCCTCATTTACAAAGGTAAACTGCGGTTTTAAAATTTCAAAATGCCTCAAATCTGCTGTTTTCTTTCAAACACTATCTATAAAAGAAAAAATCCTCTTTTTTTCGTTTGTAAGTTCGGTACAAAGTTTAAAAAGTTTTTTTAATTATACTAATTATTTGAATATCTAAATGATTTAATCATTTTATGTAGTTGATAAATAATAGATTATAAAAACATTTTTTAAAACATATACCTAAAAAAGGCTATTTTTTAACACTTTTTTAACGTTTCAGACTGGTTTTTTATATGGAAAATTTTACTTTCGTCGCGAATTTTTATTTTTTATGCTTTCTAAAATTAGTGTTTGTTTATAAAGTCAAAATAACTAGTGGTGGCATGAATGTCGTAACTAATGGTTAAAATGGATTCTATGAATAGACTCTAATTTGCTGATTAAAAGATAAATAACTGTAATTGGTTTAAATTATTTAGGTTTGTTTATAAACTAAAAATAACTAGCACCGTCCTTTAGGGCGGTGTAAAAAGACAGTTGAAGATTTGGGCTTTAGCCCTTACTCTAAACGTTTGGGCTAAAGCCAAAATACACATTTGTTTATTTACTACGGCATAAATGCCGTAGCTAGTTATAAAGGTTAGCTTTGAGAGATTATTTTATGTTGATTACTATAAACTAAATTCAAACAATTACTTAGATTTTTTAAAATTATCAAAAGTCGTTTATTCTTGTTTCATTACTTATTATTTTTTGTTACACAAAGTTTTTCTTTTTTTTTCTATATTTTGGAGAATTTATTTCTAAAATTTATTGTAAATCAATTGATTATCACTTCGTTCATTGTTTGATGTAGTAGTTTAAAAAACAAAAGAGTAAACGTATTTCTTTTTTATTTAAAGTAACGCAAAAAATAACTATGTTTGTAAA
>JFJP01029751.1_pt1 | contig 16453 bp, 12 predicted proteins | sample 431651 | NCBI WGS metagenome assembly JFJP01 (sample SAMN02602958, study PRJNA72255) | Microbial mat metagenome, whole genome shotgun sequencing project. | biome: fresh water; feature: sink hole; material: water; isolation source: purple microbial (photo- and chemosynthetic) mats found in... | reverse complement strand
GATCTTGGAACAGTCTGGTGCGGTCTTCATCCCATCTCCCGCCTGAAGGACGCCATCCGGGTCATCCTCAGTCTTCCGGAGACCATCATCCCGATCGGCATGATCGCCTTGGGACACGGTGCAGAAGAGCGTTCTGTCGGGGATCGCTACGATGAATCGAAGGTGCATTGGGGAAAATGGTAAACGTTTCACCACGGCTGCCCTGAACCCGGAAACCGAGGCAGACCGGTCCGTTACCCGCAGCTTTGGAGGAACACCTCATGAAAACCCTGCTTTCCCTCATGAAAAAGTGCACGGGCTATTATATTGTCGCCTTTCTGGTGATGATCGCCAGCATTGCGCTTGATATGTTCAACCGTGGTGCTGTTCCTCATCAACTGGAAGCTGGCGCTGATGAGCCTTTGCATCCTGCCGGTCATCGCGTTTGTCGCGCTGCGCCTGGAAAAGCAGATCGGCAAGACGTTCGAGGAAATCAGCGATCAGCGCGCGCTCATGAACACGACGGCACAGGAGAACCTGGCCGGCGTGCGCCTTGTGAAGGCGTTTGGGCGTGAGAAGCATGAAATCCAGAAGTTTCTGGATCAGAACAAGGAAAACTACCGGCTGAATGTGAACCAGGCAAAAATCTGGTCCAAGCACCAGCCGCGCATTGAATTCCTCTCGAACCTTGTCATCGTGCTGGTCACCAGCATCGGCGGATTCATGGTCATCGGCGGCGGTCTTCCTTCCGTCGGCACGCTGGTTGCCTACACCGGTTACATCAACATGCTCATCTGGCCGATGCGCATGCTGGGCTGGCTCATCAACGTGCTGGCACAGTGCCTGGCGTCCATCAAGAAAATCGACGCGCTGTTTTGCGAGGAGCCGGATATCAAGAGCCCGGAAAAGCCTGTCGAACCAGAGGGACGAGAAGGGCATGTCGTGTTTGACCATGTCACGCTCGAAGCAAACGGCATGAAAATACTCGAGGACATCTGCCTGGATGCGAAGCCTGGCAGTACGGTCGCCATCATGGGGGCTACGGGTTCCGGCAAAACGTCCATCATCAACCTCATCGGGCGATATTACGATGTCACCGGCGGGCGCGTGCTGGTGGACGGGGTGGACGTGCGTGAGCAGAACCTCGAATTGCTGCGAAGGAATACCTCCGTCGTCATGCAGGATGTTTTCCTGTTTTCGGACACCATCGAGGAGAACATCCGCTTCGGCAGCACGGAAATATCCCAGGACACGCTTGTGCAGGCATCCAAGGATGCGCATGTCCATGAATTCGTCATGAAACTCCAGGACGGATACAAGACCGTCATCGGCGAGCGTGGCATCGGTCTTTCCGGCGGACAGAAGCAGCGCATTTCCATGGCACGCGCCCTCTCCCGGAACAGCAGGGTCCTCGTGTTCGACGATTCCACTTCCGCGCTGGACATGGAGACGGAACATCAGATTCAACAATCACTGGAGTCGCGTACGGACGAAACGAAGTTCATCATCGCGCACCGTGTTTCCGCGGTCAAGAATGCCGATGAGATTCTGTTCCTCGAGGACGGACGTGTGCTGGAGCGCGGGAACCACCAGTCGCTGATCGATCGGAAGGGGCGCTATTACGATACATACATGCTGCAGTTCCAGGGCCTCCTCGACATCCACGACGAAGAAGCGGGTTGAGGACAAACCGATTGAACCATGAATTCTTCCGTCAGGGATTTATTCCATCAGGATTTTTCAGATCACTTCCGGACGTTGGCGTCCGGGTTCGACACAGGAGGATACCATGCCCATCAACAATTTCCGTGAAGACGAGGTCATGAAGGAAGAAATCAACTTCAGGACGATTGGCCGCCTCTTCTCGTATCTGAAACCCCATTTGCCCGCCGTGGTGCAGACCCTGGTGCTGATGGCCGTCGCCATTTCGGTGGAGCTGTTCAACCCATGGTTTCTGAAACTCGGCATCGACAAATACATCGCGAACGGTGACGGGAAAGGCATGCTGATCCTTGGCGGGATCATGATTGTCCTGAATTTCGGCACGCTGTATTGCGCGCGTTTCCGCATGATCAAGATGTCGAAGGTCACCAACGACATTCTGATGACCATCCGCCAGCAGTTGTACACCCACATCCAGAAATTGTCGTTCTCCTTTTTCGACAGCCGGCCGGTCGGGAAAATACTCGCGCGCATCATCGGTGATGTAAATGCCCTCAACGACCTGTTTACAAACAGTGTTACAAGCCTCATCCCCGAAGTCGTGAAAATCATTGCGGCGGTCGTCATCATGCTGCTCATGAACTGGCGGCTCGCGCTCGCGGCATTGGTCACGCTCCCCTTCATGGTGACCGTGATGGTGTTTGTCAGCCGTGCCTCTCACAAAGGCTGGCAGATATTCCGCAAAAAGGCTTCCAACATGAACGCATTTACACATGAGGATTTTTCCGGCATCCGAGTGGTCCAATCTTTCGCGGCCGAGAAGGAAACGAGCAAAACATTTTGGGAGCTGGTGACCGAATGGCGGAAAGCTTTTATCTCCGCCGTGAAATTCTCCGACTTCTTCTGGCCATCGGTCGAGTTGTCCTGGGGCGTCGGCACCCTTGTCGTCTTTTCCTACGGGTTGGTCCTGTTGAATACGGGAACCATCACAGTTGGCTTGCTGGTGGCCTTCTCCGGCTATATCGGCATGTTCTGGCAACCGGTCATGAATATCTCCAACTTTTACAACCAGCTCGTGACCAACATCACGGGCGCGGAAAGAATCTTTGAGATCCTCGACATCAATCCGGAGATTGCAAACCGAAACGACAGCGCGGAACTGCCTCCCATCCAGGGAAACGTGTCCTTCAAACATGTGAATTTTGGCTATGAAGCGACCAAGCCGGTTCTGAAGGACGTTTCCTTCCAGGTCCGGGCGGGGGAGACCATTGCCCTTGTCGGTCCCACAGGCGTCGGCAAGACAACGGTTGTCAACCTGATCAGCCGGTTCTACGAAGCCCAGTCCGGCGAAGTGCTCATTGACGGCCACGATGTGACGAAGGTGACCCTGGAGAGCCTGCGTTCCCAGATGGGCATCATGATGCAGGACAGCTTTCTTTTCTCCGGAACCATCCGTGACAATATCCGCTACGGCCGGCTGAATGCGACCGACGAGGAGGTCGAGGAAGCTGCGAAGGTCGTGCAGGCCCATGAATTCATCGGAAAGTTCGAAAAAGGGTATGATACGGACGTCAACGAACGCGGGGCGCGTCTTTCAGGAGGCCAGCGACAGCTTATCGCCTTTGCCCGGGCGCTTCTGGCGAATCCGCGCATCCTCATTCTGGACGAAGCCACCGCAAGCATCGACACGCAAACTGAAAAACTGGTTCAGGATGGCATCAAGAAACTGCTGAAGGGACGCACGTCCTTTGTCATCGCCCACAGATTGTCCACCATCCAGAGCGCGGACCGCATCATGGTCATTGAGAACGGCGGCATTTCAGAATGCGGTACGCACGACGAGCTGATGCAGAATCAGGGTTTGTACTGGAACCTGTTCATGGCGCAGTTCAAGTTTTTACATACGGGAGAAGCCGTGTAACCTGATTGAGAAAACACAATTTCCGTTTCAAGGAAACCCGTCGGGGGAATAATAAGGCAGTTGGGGACTTCAGGTTCACCGCACGCCTCGCCCCCGCGGGTTTTATTATTTCGGAAAATGCATGCTGGGTCAAATGGGAGGATTTCATGAAGAAACAGCGCCGACATCTCAACCTGGGAATGAAGCTGACATTGCTGACCGTATCCCTTTTGCTTCTTTCCACCCTCAGCATCGGCATACCGGGGTATTTCACCGCGAAAAGCGAATTTGACCTTCAGGGGCAAATCCTGTTGAAAAATGCAGTGAAAATGGCCATCAAAGTGATAGAAGCCCAAAACCGGGGAGTCAAGGATGGTGTGTTGTCGCTGGAAGAGGCACAGGAGCAAGTCAAGATTGCACTCATGGGGCAGAAGCAGGCCGACGGCAAGAGAACCATCGACATGAAAGGGGTGGATCTTGGCAAGAGCGGCTATTTCATTGTATACGACCAACAGGGAGTTGAAGTCATGCATCCCTCCCTTGAGGGAAAAAATGTATGGGAAGTCAAGGACAAGGGTAAATCCGGTTTTCTTCTCGTGCAGGACCAGATAGCAAAAGCAAGGGCTGGAGGTGGATTCACCTACTATGCCTGGGAGTTGCCGAATTCCAAGGTGGTCGGTACGAAAATCACGTATTCTGAAGTGGACCCGAATTGGGGATGGGTGGTCATTGCAGGCTCTTATATGCAGGATTTCAATGCAGGTGCGGACAAGATAACGCGCATCATTCTGATTTCCGGCTTGCTTGTGCTTCTTGTCGGCGTGATCATTTCTCAGATTTTCATCGCAAGCATGACAAAACCCCTTTTGGCGGTCATTGCCGGCATGAAACGGGTTGAAAACAATGACCTGACTTCTCGTCTTGTTCTCGAAAGGAATGATGAGATAGGAATCGTGGCGGGCGGCTTCAACAACATGCTGGAAGCACAACGATCCATGATCCGGGAAGTCATCGAATCCAGCCGCACCATGCTTGCACTTGTCAGTGAGACCGATCGGAGCATGACGGATCTCAGCGCCCGCATCAACGATATTTCCGAAACGACAGAGTCCATCTCGTCAGGCATGCAGGAGACCGCAGCCTCCATGGAGGAGATGAATGCCACATCGACGGAAATCGATCTGGCCATCCTGCAAGTATCACGCAACGCGAAAGAAGGAGCAGGGTCCGTCAGTGTGATCGGCAGGCGTGCCGAGGATTTGAAGGAGAGCGCCTTGCGTTCCAAAACAGCCGCAACCGGCATTTATACACAGACGAATGAGAAAATGAAGGAAGCCATTGCCGATTCCAAAAAAATCGAGCAGATTCGCGTGCTGACGGATTCCATCCTGGCAATCACCTCCCAGACAAATCTCCTGGCGCTGAACGCAGCCATTGAAGCTGCAAGAGCCGGGGAGGCAGGAAAAGGCTTCGCAGTCGTTGCGGACGAGATAAGAAAACTGGCGGAGAATTCGAAGAAGGCGGTCAACGAAATCCAGCAGGTTACCCATTCGGTGGTCGGCTCCGTGGAAAATCTGATCGGCAGCTCGGAGGAACTTCTCGGATTTGTTGACCGTCAGGTGATCGCTCAAAATGACATGCTTGTGGAAACTGGTGAGCGATACAACCAGGATGCCGTTGAAATGGGTGACTTGATTGACGGATTCAACAAAACGGCCGAAGAACTCCTCATCTCGACCAGAGACATGATGCGTGCAATCAATGAAGTGACAAAAGCAACCGCTGATGGCGCGGAAGGTACCGGCAAAATCGCCGAACAGGCGAATGTGATTATCGGCAAGTCCAAATCGGTATCGCTGGTGGCCGAACACTCGAAGGAGATCGCAGAAAGTCTGAACAGGCTTGTTTCGCGATTCACACTGTGATTCCTGATTTTCGAAAGTTATTCTGACCGTTAAGTTTACTCTTCCAGAAGAACCGCATGAACGACGAATCGTGCATCCTCGAAGGCACGGGAACAGGTGGCCAGGGTTAGAATCCGGCTCTGCGGGGTCAGCTTGATTTCCGTGTCTGCCGGATGCATGTTCCGCTCCTGGATTTGATCCAAAAAAATCTGATATTCATCGTCCTCAAAGCGTGTTCGGATAAATGGGAAATCCGTATCTGTCACGTAAGCGGAGAATATCCGGTATCGAAAGGTACCGTGCAGGGTCTGCAAATCGAATGCACGATGGGATTGGTAAAATGCATCATCCTGATATTTTTCGAGATCCCTGAACATGCTGCCATCCTTCATGCGATGGCCGTATATCAGTGTGTGACGATCGCTTCCGTCACCGATGTTTCTCGAATCCATGAAAATGCTGCCCGCCACATTGGGTTCTTTGTCAAACCCGTTGGCAAGGTAGTATTCGTTGTCCATGCCCTTGACCACCGGGTAATCGATGCGCGTGCCCTCCATGGACAGCCAGCCGACGGTGTCGGGATTGATGCGGAACAGGGGCAGCAAGTCGTTGTCCCGGAACAAATGTGTAGAATATTCCGGAGTCATGGGGATTTCGTCCGAAGGAGGTTTATCACTCGCGGGATTGTCTTCCGGCATCGGGTTTGCTTCCGTTCCATCGGACACAGACACGCGCCCGTACTCCGGAGAAACCTCAACCGGGTCTGATTCTGTGCGCATCGCCGAGAGAGATCCGCCAAGGGTCCTTTCCGGACGATGGTCATGATGGCTGTTCCCACTGCCGCTGCCGAGGCGGATATCGTCGACACTGCCAACAGCGCCGGTTCCTTCACCGTTTTGCTGGCTGCACTCGACAAAGCAGGCCTGCGCGATACCCTGAAGGGTGCAGGTCCCTTCACCGTATTTGCGCCTACCGATGCCGCCTTCACCGCATTGCTCGGTGAACTCAACATCACAGCTGAACAACTGCTCAATCATCCGGACCTGTCCAAGGTTCTTCTTTATCATGTTGTTGCCGGCAAAGTCATGAGCACGGATTTGTCCAATGGCTTGAAGGCGGCCACCATTCAGGGTGAAACGGTCATGGCGGACTTGACCGCTGGTGTAAAAATCAACGATGCCAAGGTAACCACTGCGGATGTCGTTGCCAGCAATGGCGTGATTCACATCATTGACAAGGTTCTGGTTCCCAAGGCGTTTGTCCTTTCACCGGCACCGGCTGAAGCCATGGCGGCAACGATGGCCCCGAACAAGAGCATTGTGGAAACCGCCATCGGCAATCCTGATTTCAGCATTCTGGTTGCCGCACTGCAAAAGGCAGGACTTGTCGAAGCTTTGAGCGGCGCAGGACCCTTCACCGTTTTTGCGCCCACCAATGCTGCATTTACGGCACTTCTCGAAAAACTGGACATCACGGCCGAAGAACTTCTTGCCCAGCCTGATCTTGCCAAAGTTCTTCTTTACCACGTGGTTTCAGGAAAAGTCATGAGTACGGATCTTTCCAATGGATTGTCCGCTCCCACGCTGCAAGGTGAAAATCTTGTCTTTGATTTGACCACCGGAGTCAAGGTCAGCGGTTCCACTGTTGTGGCTGCCGACATTGATACCACCAATGGTGTGATTCATGTCATAGACACAGTGCTCGTTCCTGCCGGATTCAGCCTGGCTGAAACCGCAGAGACAACAGCCATTCCGAAAACCGGTGATGAGGCAATCCCCTTCTCCAGCCTGCTGATTCTTGCGGGATTGGCTGGATTGGCCGTCACCTTCGGATATAGCCGTCGTCAGAAGGCGGTTCAGGTTCGTTCCAAGCCCTAAGCAGGATGGCGGTCTTGAAATCAGGAAGTGGGGAAGTGCATTCTCCAGAAAAAGAAAAGTCCGATACGCATAAAAAGGTCGTTCGTATTCTGACAATCATAGGAAAGAGGATGTCTTCTGCATGGAAGACATCCTCTTTTCATTGCGATGGGGTATTCAGAATGTTTTCGGCTTTTTTGCCGGCTCACATCAGATAGTTCCCTTTGCACGACTCATCATTCTGTTCAGTCCGCCGCCATTTTCAAGGTTGACGAATCCGAAGGCTTTCAGGATTTTCAGGGCATATGAGCTTCTGCTGCCGCTTGCGCAGTACAAGATGATTTTTCTGTCTGTTCCACCCAATTCGCCCATTCGCATTTCAAGCTCATCCAGGGGGATATTGACTGCGCCTGGGTAAGCACCATAGGAAAACTCCTCAGTTGTCCGAACGTCGACAACCAGGGTTTCATTGGTTTCCTTCTTCTTCTCCTCAGGAGCGGCTGAAGAGGCAGACTGCTTATCCGCATGACTGATGTCACCGATTCGTTTCGGCTCCGGCGCAGGCAGCACAAGCCGGAAATTGACCGGGGTCAAGGCGTTGACATATCCGGACAGGCTTGCAAACCCGCCGCTGACGTTCAAGACGTTGGTGCGTCCCGCCCCGAGCAGCATCCGCAGAGCCTGGTGTCCCTTCTTCCCGGTGCTGTCATACACGAGGATCTGCTTGTTGGCCGGCAGATCACTGATTACTTCGGGCAAATCCTCCAGGGGTATGTGAACGGCTCCATCCACATGCGATTTCTCATAGGGAAATACATCCCTGACGTCTATCCAAAGCGCACTTTTGCCTTCAAGCCAGGCATCCAGCTCGGAAACGGTCAATGTCGGGGAATAGCCGGACATGCGGTTTTCAGCAGCGTAAGCCGCCATGTTGATGGCATCGTTTGCGTTGCCGAGTGGCGGAGAGTAGGCGAAGTCCATGTCGGCAAGATCTGAAACCGTCAGTTTAGCCGCCGCCGCAGTCGCCAGCACATCCAGCCTCCTGTCGGCGCCTGCATAGCCGGCCGTTTGACCGCCCAGTACAACCCCTGTTTCACGGTCATAGACAACCAGTACGGTCACCTGCTCCGCTCCCGGGTAATAAGAGACATGATGTTCCTTGTGGATGACAACGGCATCGGCATCCAGGCCTGCGGCTCTGGCGCCTTTCAGGGAAAGCCCGGTAATCCCGGCAACGGCCTCGAAAACCCGGACAATGGAGGTGCCTGTGGAGCCTTTATAGGGATGGTTTCCACCAAGTGCATTTTCCGCCGCAATTCGTCCCTGCCTGTTTGCGGGACCGGCGAGCGGAATCCGGACTTTTCTGCCATGAACCCGGTGTTCAAGCTCAATCATGTCGCCTGCGGCATAGATGCTGTCGTCACTTGTCTTCAAGGTCGGGTCCACCAGCAGCCCGCCGGCTTCTCCGATGGCAAGCCCTGCTTCCTGCGCCAGTTTCAGGGTAGGCCGCACCCCGATGGAAAGAAGGACCATATCCGCATCGATTCGAGCGCCGTCATTCAGGGTCACCGTGTTTCTTGCGATTTCCGAAACAGCTTTGCCTGTCAGGACATCAACCCCGTATGCGCGCATTTCCTGCTGGATGAAACCTGCGATTTCTGCTTCCATGATCGCCATCACATGCGGCATCATTTCAACGACTGTCACCTTCATGCCTCTTTTTACAAGGGCTTCGGCCATTTCCAGCCCGATGAATCCTCCGCCGACAACAACGGCTGTCTTTGGTTTGCGGTTCTCGATGTGCGAGGTGATCCTGTCCATGTCTTCAAGGGTCCAAAGTTGAAAAACATGGTCGTGCCCGGCACCGGGAATCGGCGGCGCGATGGGGCGTCCGCCCTGTGCCAGAATCAGTTTGGTGTATTCATATTCTTTCTTTTCGCCTGTTCGGGAATCAACGGCGTGGACAACCTTTTTTTTACGGTCGATTTCAGTTGCGGTGGTATGGATGTGCACATCGGTCTGATATTGTTCATCAAAACTTTCCGGGCTTTGCAGAATGAGTTTGGATCTGTTCTTGATATCTCCCCCAATATAGTAGGGGAGTCCGCAATTGGCAAATGAGATATCAGGGCCTTATTCCAGAATGGTAATCCGAGCCGTTGCCGAGAGTCTCCTTGCTTTTGCCGCAGCGGTGGCACCTGCCGCAACGCCGCCAATGATCACGATTTTTTCCATTGCTTTTTCCTTTCGGGCATTTATTGATCTCGTATTCCAATCTTACCAACATTTCTAAGAAAGGAATGTAATAAATGCACAATCCGAAAAGCCTTGCGTGATTGGTCCTGTATCAGTGTCCGGCAATGCCCGCGAAGATCGAGGCGGTCAACAGCATATGGGAAAGATAGTATGTCGGCAGGATCCATCCGGCCAACGCCTGATTGCCTGTAAAATCAGTTTCGCCAATGCTGAAATCCGAAAAAAGGATCAAGCCGATGCCGGCCGTCAACGGGAGATATCCGGGCAATTCCGCATCTGCCGTTGCCGTGAAAGCAAACGTGGCGCAGGAAATGAGGATATATGCATACATGGCCACCTTCATGGGGATGCCGGCAATATGCGGAACCAGCCGAAACCTGTAATAAACACTGAAAACGAGCACCATCGCAAGAAGGAGGATTATGGCGGGAACCCACTGATTCGGCCGCGCAAGCGCGTATGCCAGATAAGCTGCATGTGCGCCGAAAAAGCATAGTATGCCGTACAGATAAAATGTCTCATGCCCTTTCCGGAAAGACAGGAATGCATCGCCGATGATGGAAGCTGCCAGCGCTGCCAGAAGGGGCAGGACAGGAGAAAAAGGCATGCCTGATGTCCCCAGGAGCAGGCAGATCAGGAAGATGCAGCTTGCGGTAACCAAGGCTTTGAACAGGAATTTCGTTGTTCGAAGAGCCAGAACAGAAAAGACTGCCGGAATGAAAAGACCGAACCACCAGCAAGCGGACATGCGGAACCTCCTGTTTCATTCTTGCACCCAGAAGGATTTTATCATAGGGATATCAGGGAAAGAAACGCCTGTGCGATTTTTCTGTGCCTTGAGGCCATTTTTCCGATGAACCGGCACATTTGATTTTTTGTGGTTCTGTGCTACTATGAAGATCGCATGTTCGGGGAAACACGTGTTGTTTTTTGACCCGCCAGGCTCCTCCGAAAACCAGTCGGAGCATGAGCTTCCAACTCGAAATGAACAATGGAAAGGGAATGGGGAATGAACAAAACTGAGCCGCTTGGTCGTTGGACGAAGGAAAAATCGGAAGAGTTGTATGGCATCAAGAATTGGGGAGCTGGTTATTTCACCGTCTCCGATCAAGGCGAGGTTCTGGTGAGTCCGCAGAAGGACAATGCAACGGGCGCAGTCAGCCTCATGGACGTCATCTCCGGCGTGAAGGAACGCGGGCTGGATATGCCCGTGCTCCTGCGGTTTGAGAATCTGCTGGATTCCCAGATTTCCTTCCTCAACAATTCGTTCCGCAAAGCCATGAAAAAACTTGGCTACAAAGGCGAGTACCGTGGGGTCTATCCGATAAAGGTCAACCAGCAGCAGCAGGTTGTGGAAGAGGTTACAAAATTCGGACAGCGCTATCATCATGGTCTTGAGGTCGGCAGCAAGCCGGAACTTGTCGCCGCGCTCTCCCACATGCAGGACAAGGAAGCCTGCCTCATCTGCAACGGATACAAGGACGAGGAGTTCATCGATCTCGGGCTCTATGCGATTAAGATGGGCTTTAAATGCTTTTTCGTCATTGAGATGCCCGGGGAGCTGGATCTGATCATCGAGCGTTCCAAGGTTCTTGGTGTGAAACCCAATATCGGCATCCGTATCAAGCTGTCTGCGAAGGCAGGCGGACACTGGACGGAATCCGGTGGAGACCGCAGCATTTTCGGGCTCCGTGTCTCCCAGCTCATCGAGATGGTTGACAGTCTGCGCGACCGCGACATGCTGGATTGTCTGAAGCTGCTGCATTATCACTTAGGCTCCCAGATTCCGAACATCCGCGACATCAGATCGGCTGTGCAGGAGGCAACCCGCGTGTATTCGGAACTGGTGGCGGAGGGGGCCCCCATGGGTTATCTCGACCTGGGTGGCGGCCTGGCCGTCGATTATGATGGGTCAAGCACGAACTACACGAACAGCCGCAATTATACCGTGGAGGAATACTGTTCCGACATTGTTGAAGCGGTCATGACCACGATGGATTCCACAAACACCCCGCATCCCATCATCATCACGGAGTCCGGTCGTGCCATAGTCGCCTATTATTCCGTGCTTCTTTTCGATGTGCTGGATGTGGAAAAATTCGAACTGTACCTGATTCCGGAAATTCTGCCGGAGGGGACGGCTGAGCAGGTCCGGAACCTGCATGATGTGCTGAAGAACATCAGCCACAAAAACATCCAGGAGTGTTACAACGACGCGCTCTATTATCGGGACGAAATCCGGGACATGTTCAAGCATGGCCGGATATCCCTGCGGGAGCGGTCTTTTGCAGAAAAAATCTTCTGGAACATCATCCACCACATTGCCAAGCTGAAGGAAAAGCTGAAGCATTCCCCGCCCGATCTGGAAGACATCGAAAGTGCCATCGCGGACATTTATTACTGCAACTTTTCCGTGTTTCAATCCATCCCGGACAGTTGGGCCATCGATCAGCTCTTTCCGATCATGCCCCTGCACAGACTGCTGGAATTGCCGAAACGAAATGCCGTCATCGCCGACATCACCTGCGACTGCGATGGGAAAATAGATAAATTCATTGATCTGCACGATGTCAGAAACACGTTGCCGTTGCACGAAATGCGGAACGGAGACGATTATTACCTCGGAATTTTCCTGGTGGGGGCCTATCAGGAAACACTGGGAGACCTGCACAATCTGTTTGGTGATACAAATGTTGTCAGCGTCCGCATTGATGAGGACGGCCATTATGATCTTGTGCGGGAAATCCATGGCGACAGCGTGGCGGATGTGCTGACCTATGTCGAGTATGACCCGAAAGTGATGCTCACACGCTTCCGGGAAACGGCCGAGGAGGCCATCCGGGAAGGACGGATCACCGTGGCCGATCGTCGCGAAATTCTGTCGGCGTATGACAACGGACTGCGCGGCTATACGTACTACGAGCAATAAGCGAGCACACAAGAACAGCTGGGCGGGGATTTACAATGACTCGGGATATCCGGTTGCCGTTTTCTATGAATGTCCGGTTGTTGATTTTTGCATCCTTTTGTTCTCGTACATCGCTTCATCCGCAAGCTGCATGATTTTGGTATGGTCATTGAAGTCCCGGTCAAACTCGATCAGACCGTAGCTGAAGCGGATGATTTCGCAATGTTCGCCCAGACAAAGAGGATTGTTGATGAAATGATGCTGGATTTTCCGGATCAGGGGTTCCGTTTCTGAAGACTTTTTGCCGGGGAACACTGCGACGAATTCATCGCCGCCGTATCGGGAAAGATAGTCCCCCTCACCAAGGTGACCCTGAAAACCGTTCGCAAAATGGACAAGGGCTTGGTCTCCGTTGAGGTGGCCGAACTGATCATTGATATGTTTGAAGCTGTCCAGGTCCATGGAAACGAGGGTGCCCGAAAGGGTGCCTTCTTTTGCGCGCGCAAGATCCGCCCGCAGCAGTTCCGTGAAATGCCGTCGGTTCAGAAGGCTTGTCAGTGTGTCGTAGTTCATCAGCCAGGTATTCAACTCCTGCTGCCGGAAAATCTTGATGACTTTGCACATCTCGTTGACAAAAATTCCGAGACGCTCAATGTGTTCCTGTCCAAAGGATTTGAAGGCATCACTGTCGATGTTGATCATGCCCCATAATTTCGAGTCGATGAGAACAGGCGCACTGATAATGGACTCTACCGATTCAGTCGCCGAGTTCAGCGTGTCGTAACGTTCTTCGTCCAGAACCTTCTGGTTGAAGGCATGAAAATCGTTGACGATGACGGTTCTGTCATATTTTCCGTTCGTCAGGACATGAGAGAATGTTTCCTCGATATTGAGTTCGATGGTTCGAAGGATATCCATGTTATGCCCGTATGCAGCTTCAAACCGCATATGGCATCCTTCCGTTACCTTCAGCAAGGAGGCCATCTTCGCATTGGGTATGGCTTCGACGGCCTTCTGCAGGATGAGGTTGTATAAGTCTTCACGCTTGTCCAGCTTGGCTGATTCCACGACAAAGTCGTAAATGACATCCTTGAAGTGCAAGTCTTCATTTTTTCGCTGCACCTGCTGCCGATATGCGAGATAGTGCGGATGCTCGAAACCTGCAATGAGGATTCCCGTAGCCATGGTGGTCAAGAACAGGACCAACCATGCCGGAACTGCAGGGAACAGAAACAGGAGAACCATCCCGAAGGCGATGGCTCCGGCTGCGCCGAAAACATATGGAATGAAAGTCTGTCTTGGAGAATCCACGGCACTCCGATCTCTGCGGTTTCTGCATCGGTGAAAAATCTGGCCCCGAACCGCGCAGGCCCTGCGGCAGATGCATTGTTCCATTATCCCGGTTCAGGTTGGCTGCAAGAGTCTGCTCATTCATCTTATCAGAATCGGGTCGTATTTTCCATGATTCATCCGGATTGTTCAGCCAGATGGAGAGTATGATTCCTGACAGGTCAAACAGGACCGCTCGATGACCGGCCCTGCCTCCGGCATGCCTTTCATTTGCATGTGTTCATTCTGGTGCGGCATCCGAAGACGTGGGTGGAAAAAACGAAACAAACCCGGCTGCGACTGCGGCAACCGGGTTTGTCTTTGGGCTATGAGGGAGGGATTACAATGAAGGATTCTTGATGGCAGCGAGCATCGCATTCTTTATTCCGATGAGAGCTGCCTGCTGTTCGATGATTTTTCCCTTCAGGCTGATGATTTCCTTCAATGCGGTTTCTGCTGTAGCCTTGTTGCGCGCTTTGATGGCCGCACGATAATTGACCCATTGCTGTTCTTTCTGTATGCGCAAAGTCTGGATGGCGGTGTGTACCGGGAGAGCCAGATCATGCTGGGTTTTCAAGGTGGCTTTCATCGTCGCCATCTTTGCATCCCGTTCTTCCTTGGGCAAAGACTTCAGCGAATTGCGGAAGGTATCGAATGCGGCACGGATCTGAAGGTTCAAGGATCGGAGCGTTGCCCAGTTGGCCTTCGCCTGAGTCCGCAGCTTGTTGAGTTCAGTGAAAAGGGAAGAAAACGTACTTTTGAAGGCACGGAGGTCGGTCAGCCTGATGCGGTCCCCGTTGTCCTCCACATTCCCGATGGAAAGGTCCTTCGCGGCATCCCTGCTGATGAGCGCGATTTCTGCGGCGGCATTCACTTCCGCCGCGGGTGGGGTGACAAGGATGACAGTGGCTGGGGTTGTCACGGTCGGCGTAGTTGTTACGGCCGGCGGAGTGGTTGTGCTTGGTGGAGAGAGTTCCGTGGAAGCGTCGGGCGCAGCGGAAAGGGCCCGTGATGCTTCGATCTGTGCTGACTGTCCGTTTTCATTGCCGTTTCCGTTTCCGGAATCTGCAAAGGCTCCGATGGATAGGGTGCCTGTCAAGAGGGCCAGGGTCAGGAGCATGGCTGTGATTTTCCTCATGTTGGTTGCCTCCTCATGCTTTCTGTCGTTTTGACTTGTCGGTTTTTCAGGTCGCATGGTTTCGTTTATTTGTTTTGTCGGGCTGTTCAGGTCTTTCCTGCTGGCATTTGCAACTGTGACGGTTCATGTATCCATGATAACCTCGGGATGTAAACAGGAAAGACAATCAGAAGTAAACGAATTGTAAACGGAAAGGAGACACCAGTGTATAGACTTGTCATCGTCGAGGATGAATACATCGAACGCGAAGCGTTGATGACCTTGGTTGACTGGTTCGGGATGGGACTTGCGCGCGCAGGGCAATTCGCCTTCCCTGGCTTTCCTGATTGCCTTTCGTTTTGCGCCGCATGATATAATGAATCGAGGTGCAAAAATATGGCAAGAGCAAGCAAACCAATGGCGAAAGACGCCAACAGCCGTTTTCAGACAAGAAACAACCGCAGTGAAGTGTTTTCGAAATTCACAAAGAAGGCGGATGAGAAAATCGCTGCCCGCCTGGATAAAACGGAGACAGACAAAGCCGGAACGGAACCACCAAAGGAATAAGGAAAAGAGCCGTTTTGTTTTTGGCATGATGAACAGGAATCTGTTCATGGGATTGGCGGCTCCTCTTCCGTCTTACCGGGTTCGCGCTGGAATTGCGTGTTGTAAAGGGTCGCATATATTCCGTCTTGTTCCAGTAGGTCGTGGTGTGTTCCACTTTCGACGATACGGCCCTTGTCGAAGACCAGGATGTTGTCGGCTGCCAGGATGGTGGAAAGACGATGGGCGATGACAATGCTGGTTTGCCCGTTCAGCGGGGGGACCATTGCCTTCCGGATATATAATTCCGAAAGGGAGTCCAGCGAAGAAGTTGCTTCGTCCAAGATGATGATGTCCGGATTTTTCAGAATGACACGCGCGATGGAGATACGCTGCTTCTCTCCGCCGGACAGCTTGATGCCCCGGTTGCCCACCACTGTCTGATACCTTTCCGGCAGCGTCATGATGAAATCGTGTATATGGGCGGCCTTGCAGGCTTCCATCATTTCATCTGCGGTTGCATCCGATTTGCCGTACCGGAGATTCGCCTCAATGGTGTCATTGAAGAGGTAGGGTTCCTGCATGACGAGACCGATGTGTCCGCGCAGGGATTCGCGTGATGATTTCACCCGGTTTCGAAGAAGAGAAAAAATCCATGGGGAAATGTTGCAGATGGCTGTACATCTGATTTTTCATATTACGGATGATGTGTTTGGAAATCCAGGTGTTGATATAGGTCTGACCTACCGACAACAGCTCCAGCAATAGGGTTGCGCCGATGGATAATCCGACCAGGATGGCCAGCAGGCTCATATTTTTTTGAGGCAGGGCTTTGTCCACAATGCGCCCGACCAGTATGGGAGGGGCGAGTCCAAGGAGGGAAGCGGCAAGCAGCAGAACCAATGCAAGGGACAACTGCTTCCAATAGGGAAGAAAATTGGCCATGATTCGTGTGAATGATTTCAGGGTGATTTTCGTTTTTGCGTCATCGTCCTCGGC
>JFJP01029750.1_pt1 | contig 16454 bp, 14 predicted proteins | sample 431651 | NCBI WGS metagenome assembly JFJP01 (sample SAMN02602958, study PRJNA72255) | Microbial mat metagenome, whole genome shotgun sequencing project. | biome: fresh water; feature: sink hole; material: water; isolation source: purple microbial (photo- and chemosynthetic) mats found in... | reverse complement strand
GGAAGCCTGTGTTCAAACCGGCGGACTCGAATCAAAAGGGATGCCTTCATCGGCTGAAGCCGGAAAGCATCCCTTGAAAAAGACGGCGAGTCTTTACAGCCTTTTTTCAAGTTCGGCCTTGCGGGCCTCATTGCCTGGCTTGCCAAGCAACGCAAACATGTTTTTCTTGTATTCCTCCACACCAGGCTGGTCGAAGGGATTCACGCCGAGGAGATAACCGCTGATGCCGCAGGCCTTCTCGAAAAAGAAGACGGCATATCCGAACCAGTAGGCATCCATGGCGGGAATATTCAGGACCAGATTCGGCACACCGCCGTCATTGTGGGCAAGGATGGTCCCTTGCATCGCCATCTTGTTGACAAAATCCATGTCCTTGCCTTCGAGATAGTTGAGCTTGTCGAGGTCGTCGGCTGTAGCAATCAGCTTCATGGCTTTCTGCGAAGACTCTATGTTCAGAACCGTCTCGAACAGATTCCGCATGCCATCCTGAATGTATTGGCCCATGGAATGCAGGTCGGTCGAAAAATCCACACCGGCCGGGAAAATCCCTTTCTGATCCTTTCCCTCGGACTCCCCGTACAGTTGTTTCCACCACTCGGTGACAAAATGCAGGGAAGGTTCGTAGTTCACCATGATCTCCGTGGTCCGTCCCTTCCGGAGCAGGGCATTGCGGAGTGCGGCATAACGGTAGCAATCATTTTCGGCAAACGGCTTCGCACAGGCATCGCGGCTGTCGGCGGCTCCCTGCATCATGGCCTGGATGTCGATGCCGGCTGCGGCAATGGGCAGAAGCCCAACGGCAGTCAGAACGGAGAATCGTCCGCCCACGTCATCCGGAATCACAAAGGTTTCATACCCTTCCGCATCCGCCAGCGTCTTCAGTGCGCCGCGCGCCTTGTCGGTGGTGGCATAGATGCGCGATTTCGCCCCTTCCATGCCGTATTTTTCTTCCAGGTATTTTTTGAACAGACGAAATGCGATGGCCGGTTCCGTGGTGGTTCCGGACTTGGAAATGACGTTCACGGAGACATCCTGCCCCTCGATGAGGTCGAACAAATCAGCCAGATAGGCAGGACTGATGTTATTCCCGGCAAAATATACGGCCGGTCCCTTCCGCTTTTCCTTCGGCAGGTTGTTCCGGAAAGAATGTCCGAGCGCATCCAAAGCCGCGCGTGCTCCGAGATAGGATCCGCCTATGCCGATGACGACCAGAACGTCGGAATCCTTGCGGATTTTGGCGGCTGCCTGTTCAATGCGGGCAAACTCCGCTTTGTCGTATGCGACGGGCAGGTCCATCCAGCCGAGGAACTCGCTGCCGGGACCGCTCTTCTCGTGCAGCATTTTGTGTGCGCCCTCGATTTGCGGGGCGAAATAAGAGATTTCATGCTCCGAGACAAAGCCCAGTGCCTTCTTGTAGTCCAGACGTATACCATTCATGGGTCGTCCTCCCTGCTGATGTGAATCGCCTTTCGGCCACACTTATTATAACGGAGCGCGCAGGCATTGAAAAGGGCTGCCCGCAACAGGCAGCCCTTCATGGATGATTGACTTGAAAGCGACTCGGCATGTAAACGCGGTTGAACCGAATCCGCGTCTTTTTGTGGCGGGGCTGGAGATTACGCCATCGGATGAACCCTGTTCGCGTAATCGACCATGTCCGGGTCAATCTTGTATTTCTGTGCCTTGCGCCATTCGAAATACTTCTGGGCAACCTGCGGGAACATGGCCCAGGTGAGGACATCCTCGTCCTGTTCCAGATATTCCGCCATTTCCTTCTTCACTTTTTCCAATTCCGGCTGAAGCGTATCGGCAGGGCGGCAGGTGATGCGTTCTTCCTCGCCGATGATCTTCTTGACGATTTCGTCCGAAATGGGAGCCGGTGTTTTGCCGTACATGCCCTTGACGATTTCCTTCGTTTCCTTCGGCACCATCTTGTAGCGTTCACCGGCGATGACGTTCATCACGGCCTGTGTACCGACAATCTGGGATGACGGGGTGACCAGCGGCGGGAATCCGAGATCCTCGCGGACACGGGGAACTTCCCGCAGCACTTCGAGGAACTTGTCCTCTTTCCCTGCCTGCTTGAGCTGGGACACCAGATTGGAAAGCATGCCGCCCGGCACCTGGTACTTGAGCGCGTTGACATCGACGCCCATGACCTTGTAGCTGAGAAGTCCGCTCTTGAGATATTTCTCACGGAGCGTTTCGACATACTCGGAAATGTCACTCAGCAGATCGAGGTCATATCCTGTGTCATATTTCGTCCCCTTGAGCGTGGCTACCAGAGGCTCGGTCGGGGGTTGGGACGTTCCCAGCGCCAACGGGCTCATGGCGGTATCCACGATATCAATGCCGGCCTCGATGGCCTTGAGGTAGGTCATCGATCCCACACCGGACGTGTAGTGCGTATGCAGTTCAATCGGCACCTTCACGGTTTCTTTCAGCGCCTTCACCAGATCATAGGCTTTGTAGGGAACCAGAAGACCTGCCATATCCTTGATGCAGATGGAATCAGCACCCATCTCCTCCAATTGCTTGGCATCCTTCACGAATTGATCCAGGCTGTGGAATGCGCTCTCGGTATAGGAGAATGCAACCTGTGCGTGGCCGCCTTCGCGTTTTGTGGCTTTCACGGAACGTTCCACATTGCGGTAGTCGTTCAGCGCGTCAAAGATTCGAACGATATCCATGCCGTTGGCAATGGATTTCTGCACGAAATAATCCACGACATCATCGGCATAATGCTTGTATCCAAGCAGGTTCTGTCCGCGGAGCAGCATCTGGAGCTTTGTTTTCTTCACTTTCGAACGAATGATGCGCAGACGATCCCATGGATCTTCGTTCAAAAAACGCACACATGCGTCAAAAGTGGCACCGCCCCAGCATTCCAGGGCATTGAAACCAATATTGTCCAGCTTTTCGAGAATCGGCAGCATTTCCTCCGTGGTCATGCGCGTGGCAATCAAGGACTGATGGGCATCGCGCAGCACGGTTTCAGTGATTTTCACTCCCATGGTTCTTCATCCTCCCCATACGGACCGCCGCCGGCAGACTGAAATCACCCGACGATCAAACCCGAGTTTCGATTCAGTTCAGGCTGACCATCAGATCCCCGCTGTTGACCTGCTGGCCCTTGGTGACGTTCACGGATGCCACCGTACCCTCCTGGGGGGCAACGATTTCATTTTCCATTTTCATGGCTTCCAGGATGGCAAGCACCGTGCCGCGCTTCACAGCCTGGCCGGGTGTAACAAGTACTTTCAGAATGGTTCCGGGCATCGGGGCGCTGATTTTCACCGCACCTGCCGTGCTTCCGGCAGCCTTGGGTGCCGGTGCCGCCTTGGGTGCTGGTACGGGCGCAGCTGCAACGGGTGCTGCGGCCGGCGTCGCGTGGACAACCGGCGCCGCGCTGGCCATGGGTACCGAAGCCATCGGTGCGCCTGTTTCTTCGACTTCCACTTCATATGACTTTCCGTTGACGTTCACATTGAACTTCCTCATGCTGATTTTGCCTCCATCTGCTGATTCCAGCCCGTTCTCGGCCTGGCCGCGGTCGCGGGTCCGTCGTTCTTTGGCGGTGCTGCTTTTCGATCCTCTCAGAGGGGGATGTTTCCGTGCTTCTTCGCCGGCCGCGTCTCCCGTTTTCCAGAGAGCATCTCCAGCGCGTTCGACAACCGGATGCGGGTGGTGGCCGGTTCAATGACATCATCCACGTATCCGCGGGCAGCTGCCACAAAAGGATTGGAGAATTTGTCGCGGTATTCCTCTATCTTCGCCTTGCGGGTTTCGATCGGGTCCGCGGCTTCGCCGATTTCCTTCTTGAAAATGATATTGGCGGCGCCATCGGGTCCCATGACGGCGATTTCCGCAGTCGGCCAGGCAAGGACGAGGTCCGCGCCGAGGTGCTTGCTGTTCATGGCAATATAGGCACCGCCATAAGCCTTGCGAACCACCACGTTGATCTTCGGCACCGTCGCTTCGGAGAAGGCATACAGCAACTTAGCCCCATGACGGATGATGCCGCTGTGCTCCTGTTTGATTCCCGGCAGATATCCGGGAACATCGGTGAACGTGACCAGCGGGACATTGAAGGAATCGCAGAAACGGACAAAACGAGCGGCTTTGTCCGAGGAATCCACATCCAGGACGCCGGCACTCACATTCGGCTGATTGGCCACGATCCCGACGGACTTGCCGCCGATGCGCGCGAATCCAACCAGTATGTTCTGCGCAAAATGGCTGTGCACCTGGAGAAATGCGCCTTGATCAACCACGCTCGAAATAATCGATGTCATGTCATACGGCTTGTTCGGGTCATCCGGAATGACAACATTGAGGTCCGGGCAAAGGCGGTTTGCGTCATCGGTCTCTTCCCCGAATTCCGGATCTTCGAGATTGTTGTCGGGCAGGAAGGAAAGCAGCAGTTTCAACTGCGCAAAGCATTCCTCTTCACTTGCGCTCTCGAAATGAGCAACGCCTGAAACGGCATTGTGCGCACGGGCACCGCCAAGTTTTTCAAATGTGACATCTTCGCCGGTGACAGCTTTGATGACCTGCGGGCCGGTGATGAACATATGGCTGGTCTTGTCCACCATGAAGACGAAATCGGTGATGGCGGGCGAATAGACTGCGCCGCCGGCACAAGGCCCGAGTATGACGGATATCTGCGGGATGACGCCGGAAGCGAGCGTGTTTCTGTAGAAGATGTCCCCGAAACCGGCCAACGCATCGATGCCTTCTTCGATGCGTGCACCGCCGGAATCGTTGATGCTGAGGAAGGGCGCGCCCATCTTCATGGCCATGTCCATGGCTTTCGTGATCTTCCTTGCATGCATTTCACCAAGGGACCCGCCGATGACTGTGAAATCCTGGGACGACACGTACACAAGACGTCCATTGACGGTTCCGTAGCCGGTGACGACACCATCCCCGTCGATTTTCTTTTTCTGCATGTCGAACTCGACGCTTCTGGTTTCGGTGAAGGCGTCCAGTTCCACAAAGCTTTCGGAATCGAGAAGCATTGCCAATCGTTCTCGGGCGGTTTTCTTGCCCGATTCGTGCTGCTTGGCGATCTTGCTCTCCCCGCCGCCCTGCGTGTGCAGCGCTTTGCGTGCCAGGAGTGCATTGACCTTGTCCAGAGTTGCCATTCGTGCCACCTCGTGATCCTTCATTCTGCCGTGTACCAACTTTCCGGTCAGGCATTCATCCATCCCGGCCGATCGGTTGTTTTATGACATAGTCATAATTATCACATGGTCATAAGTATACAATAAAAAACAATCGGATGCAATCGTGATTCACAGGCAAAAGGGCGATTTTCGACTTTTTCGTGCAAGTTGCGCATTCAACAGGGAAATGGCCCCCCCTCCCGACGTCAGAAGTGCTTCCCCGCTGTTCGATGACAGAGAACCGGTTCCGTGCTATGATAATGAAAAAGACATGCGGTGACCCTCCTTCGCTTCAGACGGCACCGAAAAGGAAAGGCACTTCCATGAGAAGACTCATGAACCGGCTGAAAAAACCATTGGCACTCCTTCTGGCCCTCATTTTCCTGCTGACATCGATATCGTTCATCCTGCCGGCATTCGTCCGCTGAGGTTTTCGCAAGTAATTTCTTTCCGGCGACTGGGGTCTATGGACAGGGAAACGCGGAGAAGTAATGTCGCGTCTTCGCCACATCGTTTCCGATCTCTTTTTTCAGTGCGTCCAGCCCGTCGAATTTTTTCTCGCCGCGAATCCGGCTCATGAAGGAAACTTCAATTTCCTGCCCGTACAAATCTCCCCGGTAATCCAATAGATGGGTCTCGATGCTGAAGCTGCCGTCATCCCGCACGGTCGGGGCCAGACCGATGCTGGTCACGCTGTCGTGCCAGCTTCTGTCCACACGGGTCCTGGTGATGTACACACCGGCTGATGGCAGCGCCATGCCTGGATCGGGATACAGGTTCGCCGTTGGAAATCCGAGTTCCCTGCCCAGCCGCCGGCCATCCGCCACGCGGCCCGGAATCGAGAAATGGCGTCCCAACAGTTGGAACACGCGCTCCATGTTTCCTTGCCCGATGTAACTCCGGATCAGGGTGCTGCTGACAATTTCAGAGTTGACCTGCACCGGGGGAACCACGATGACACGGAATCCGTGCTTTTTCCCCATACGACGCAGCAGATCGGCATCCCCGCGGCCCATGTAGCCAAAACGGTAATTGAACCCGACCACCACCAATCGGACATGAAGCCGCTCCAACAGGACTCTTCCGATAAATTCCTCCGCAGTCAGCCTGGAGAAATCCTCATCGAATTCCTGCAGAAACAGCCAGTCCAGGTCAAGCCGGGAAAGGATGGCCGTTTTGTGATCCAGAGAGGTGATCAGCGGCTGATACAAATCCTTCCGCAAGATGTGATCGGGATGCTTCGTGAACGTGAAGACCGCCGGAGACAGGCCTGTCATGCGGCTTTCGTAAATCAGCGTGTTCAACAGTGCCATGTGTCCGATATGGAGGCCATCAAAATTCCCGAGGCCCACTCCGGTGAAACCAACCGGGCCTTCCACCTGTACCGTGTCCATGATAACCATGGGAACATCCTCCAGATTCCTTTGACCTTTTGAAATCAAGTTTCCAGAATTTGCTTTGTCAGCCGGAATCCGAATTCATTCCTGTCTGACTCATCCCGAACATAAAGTCCCAGTCCAAGAAATCGGTTTCCGTTATAAACCCGGCACGAGACCCCTTCCGGACTGCCCGGGGTCTCGAATCCGGACTCCAGCGAGCCGGCCGGTATCGTCTGCCCGTTCAGCAGGCATTCGGTTGCCCGCATGCCGGCCCTGACGGACGGCCATGCGGCAAAGGCCGAATCCACGCGCATCAGAAGTCCAGACAGGACACCATCGGCTGAGGCCTGTTCGAGCTCTTCCAGCGTGTGCGCGTTTTCGAGCAGATAGGGACCGGTCCGGGTCCGGAGAAGAAACGCCATATGTCCGCCGCATCCGAGACGCTGACCGATATCATGGCATATCGTCCTGATGTAGGTTCCCTTGGAACAGGAAACATCGACCAGAACGCGTGTCCGATCCGCCTCCCTGTGGATGGAAAGAGGCTCGCAGACAGAAATGTTTACAGGCCGCGCTTTTCGTTCCACTTCTTTTCCTTCGCGCGCCAATTCGTACAATTTCTGGCCATCCACCTTCAGGGCGGAGTACATCGGAGGCAGCTGCAATTGTTCCCCGGTCATCCCCCGCACTGCGTCGAATATCTCCGAATCGGAACAGGTCGGGATGATGCCGCGAAGCACTTTCCCGGTTCCATCCTGGCTGTCCGTTTCGATTCCGAGACAAAGTTCCGCCCGATACTGCTTGTCTTTGTCGGTCAGGGCTTCAACGGCACGCGTCGCGGCACCGAGACACAGCGTCAGCACCCCGGCCGCATCGGGGTCAAGCGTGCCTGTATGGCCGATCCGGCGGGTCCCCGTCCAGCGCCGCATCAGCGACACGACATCGAAGGAAGTCATCCCGACCGGCTTCAGAACATTGAGTATGCCATCCATCTCATTGGCCGCCTTTCAGGCGACATTCCCGAATGGCCTGGATGATTCGATCCCGCATCATGTCCAGAACAAGATCCAGCTCACCGTTCATGCTGAAGCCGGATGCCCGCTTGTGCCCGCCACCGCCGACGGTTTCCCCGATTTTGGAGACATCCACGCAATCATTCGAACGCAAACTTCCCTTGAGCTTCCCTGGTTCATCCTCCCGGATGAAGAGGGATACTTCAACCCCTTCAAGATTCCGGCCGATATTGACCATGCCTTCGAAATCATCGGAACTGCCGCCCGCAGCGAGAACATCGCCCAGGCTCAGGTATGATACCGCCAAAAGACCGTTTTCATAGACTTTCAGGTGGTTCATGGCCTGCTTCATGAGCTGAAGCTTCGACATGGACACCGTATCGAAAACCCGCTTGGCCGCATACCCGCAATCGATGCCAAAGGACATGAGAATGGCTGCGATTTCATGGGTGCGCGGGGTCGTGTTGGTGAAGCGAAAGCCGCCTGTATCCGTCAGGATGGCTGTATAGAGGCAAATGGCGATCTCCTTGTCCAATGGGATTCCCATCCCGGCAAGCAGTTCGAAAACGATTTCTCCGGTTGCCGCTGCCTGTGTGTCGACATGGGAGATGTCGGCGTCCACATGATTGGTCGCATGATGATCAATGCTCAATCGGAGCGCCGCTTTCCAATAAACCGGTTCTCGAACGCCCAGCCGCGTCAGGTCGCCATTGTCTATGTTCAAGGCGACGTCATAGGACGCACGGGGTCCGGGCTTGACAAGCTCAAGTCCGGGCAGGAAATCCAGGCTTCTCGGAACAGGTTCCTCCAGCAGGACATCAACGGATTTTCCCGCCGATGTCAGTCCGAGCGCCAATGCGAGCGCAGCACCGAGTGCATCGCCATCCGCGTTGAGATGCGGAAGAACCGCGATGGTTCCAGCCGATGCCAGCCTCTCTCCGATTTGAGCGAGTGCATCAGCCTTCATCGGATTCTCCTCCCGCTTCGCCCGGCTTTCCATCAGGCACATCATCGGTCTCCGTGTCGTTCGCTGCCGCGTCATCCTCTTCCGGTTTTGATTCCACAGCCGGAATATGCGCGGCCATGGTATCGGCAATCAGCTTGCTGATATGAAAACCATGCTCGATGGATTCATCGATTTCAAAATGGAATTCCGGTGTGAACCTCAGACGGACACGCTGTCCGATTTCACGGCGGATATACCCCGCTGCGGATTGAAGGGCCTTCAGCGCGCCTTGCTTCTGCTCATCCGTTCCGAGAACGGACACGAAAGCCTTTGCATGCTTGAGATCCTTGGCCACACGAACACCCGTGACCGAAACAAAGGGCGGCAGACGCGGATCCTTGATATGGTTCTGAATGATATCCGACAACTCGTGGCTGACTTCTTCCGATATTCTGTCGATTCTGTCCATGACATGCCTCCTGTTTGCCCGAAATGCAGGGAGGCGCCCCGCGGACCCTTGGCCCATGAGACGCCCCCGCTCTACTTGTCCTGTCAATTCCCTGCCCGGTGAACGCCGCCTGTCCGTTCCATTCCGACAACCAGTGTCAGTCCGGAACCTGGAACAGCCTTATGCGTCCACCTGTTCCTGATGGAAGGCTTCCACAATGTCGCCTTCCCGGATATCGTTGAATTTTTCAATCATGACACCGCATTCGAATCCGGCCAGCACTTCGCGGGCATCGTCCTTGAAGCGCTTGAGGGAGGCGAACTTGCCGTCGTGAACCACAATGCCCTCGCGGACAACGCGGATTTCCGAGCTGCGGGTGACCTTGCCGTCGAGAACATAGGAGCCGCCGATGGTTCCGACATTCGACACCTTGAACAGCTGCCGGATTTCGATATGTCCGTCGATGACTTCCTTGAACGTCGGAGCGAGCAGACCCTTCATGGCCTTCTCGACATCGCTGATGGCTTCGTAGATGATCCGGTACAGTCTCAGGTCGACACCGGCGGACTCGGCCATATTCTGCACATTCACACTCGGCCGCACATTGAAGCCGATGATGATGGCATTGGCAACTTCCGCCAGACGGATGTCGGACTCGGTGACCGAACCAACGGCGTCGTGGATGACGCGGACCTTCACCTTGTCGTTGCTCAGTTTGATCAGGGTTGCCTTGATGGCTTCCACCGAGCCCTGCACGTCCGCCTTGATGATCAGGTTCAGCTCCTCCACCTTGCCCTGCTGGATCTGGTTGAACAGATCGTCCAGTGTGACACGGTTGCGGCTGCCGATGGCCTTCTGATGGGTTTCCTGTTCACGGCGTTCAGCCAGATCCTTCGCCACGCGCTCGTCCTGCACCACATAAAAGATGTCGCCGGCTTCCGGCACTTCCGAAAGGCCCGTGACCTCGACCGGGATGGAAGGACCGGCTTCCTTGATGCGGCGGCCCTTGTCGTTCAGCATGGCACGGATATGGCCGAATGTGGAACCGGACAAAATGGCATCGCCCACGTTGAGTGTGCCGCGTTGTACGAGCAGGGTGGCAATGGGTCCCTTGTTCTTGTCCAGACGGGCTTCCACAACGGTTCCCTTGGCCTGGCGCACCGGGTCTGCCTTCAGCTCCAGCACATCGGCTGTGAGAAGGACCATTTCAAGCAATGTGTCGATGCCGATGCGCTGCTTCGCGGAAACCGGCACACAGATTGTGTCTCCACCCCATTCTTCGATGACGATGCCATGCTGCGTCAGTTCCTGCTTCACGCGGTCCTGATTGGCATTGACCTTGTCAATCTTGTTGATGGCGATGATGATGGCAACACCCGCCGCTTTCGCGTGGTGGATGGCTTCAATGGTCTGGGGCATGACACCGTCGTCCGCTGCAACCACAATGATTGCGATGTCGGTCACCTGGGCACCACGGGCACGCATGGCGGTGAACGCCTCATGGCCGGGGGTGTCCAGGAATGTGATGTCACGGTCGTGCTGGTTGACTGTATAGGCACCGATGTGCTGGGTGATGCCGCCGGCTTCCCCTTCGGCGATGTTCGCCGAGCGGATGGCGTCCAGCAGAGAGGTCTTGCCGTGATCGACATGACCCATGACCACAACGACAGGCGCACGGGATTCCAGGGCTTCGGACACATCCTCGCTGTCGTCGAAGAGAATTTCCTCGGCGCTGACGATTTTCTGCTTGATGGCCGTGACACCGTATTCATTCGCAATGATCGCCGCGGTATCGAAGTCGACTTCCTGGTTGGCCGTGGCGGCACTGCCCATCACAAACAGCCGCTTGATGACGTCTGCCGCGGTTTTTTTCAGGGCTTCAGCCAGATTCTTGACCGTGATCGCTTCACCGATGGTGATTTCAGTCAGCACGGCCCTCGGCGGGATATGCTTGACGCGCTGGTCGACGCGGCCGCGACGGATTCGTTTCTCTGCCCGCTTCGCATTGATCGCTTCCTGCTGATCGTTGTAGAAGGCATTGATGACGAATTCATCCGAATACATGTCGTTGACGCTGCCCTTTTGACCGACGATGTCGATCGTGGGACGGAATTTGGATGCGGCGCCGGTTGTCGGTGCGGTCGGACGCGCCGTATCCATTTTTGTGTTCTTCTTGGCTTCCCTTGCACGGTCGACAGCAGAAAGGGAACGGCGTTCCCCGCGGACGGGTGCCTTCTCTTCCGAACCAGCCGGTTTGTCGGGACGAGCCCCTCCGGGTCCGCCGGGGCGCACACCGGGTCTGCCGGTGCCATATGCCGGACGGTCGGGACGATCCTTGTCAAACCCTTCACCGGGACGTCCGCCACCACCGCCGCCGCCATAGGAAGGACGGTCGCCGTAGGGACGGCTGCCGGGGCCACCCTGACCGCCACCATAAGGGGGCCGATCGTTGTAGGGACGCGGGCCGCTGCCGGGGCCACCCTGACCACCGCCGTAAGGAGGCCGGTCGTTGTTGTAGGGGCGCGGTGCACCACCGGGACCCCCCTGGCTGCTTCCATACGGAGGACGGTCGTTGTTGTAGGGGCGGGGGCCGGATCCGGGACCGCCTTGTCCCTCGCGCGGCGGGTAAGGGGGACGGTCGTTGTTGTAAGGACGAGGACCTGTGCCTGGACCGCTCTGACCCTCACGCGGCGGGTACGGAGGACGATCGTTGTTGTAAGGACGAGGACCTGCACCGGGACCGCTCTGACCTTCACGCGGCTGATACGGCGGACGGTCGTTGTTGTACGGACGCGGACCGGTTCCGGGACCGCTCTGACCTTCACGCGGCGGATACGGCGGGCGGTCGTTGTTGTACGGACGTGGACCGGCACCCGGACCACCTTGATTGCCGCCGTTGTCACGCGGCTGATAAGGACGATCATTATAAGGACGCGGGCCGCTCTGACTTTCGCGCGGTGCAAAGTTTCCCTGTCCTTCGCGCGGCGGATAGGCGGGGCGGTCGCCGGTGCCCGCAGGACGGATGACGGCACCTCCCTGACCTTCCCGGCGGAATGGCGCGGGACCTTCCGGACGGACCGGCCGATCCTGTTCGGGACGGGGCCGCACGGGTGCTTGCGTTGCCGTGGTCTGTGGATGGGATGCCGGGCCGGAAGGACGTTCGGCATGTGTCTGCGGCCGTGCCTCGGCTGCCCGGACAGGTTGCCTGACCGGTTCACCGACAGGTTCCCTTGCCGGTTCTCTGACAGGCCCCCCTGCCGGTTCTCTGACTGGCTCCCTTGCCGGTTCTCTGGCAGGATCTCCGACCGATGCATCCTGCGAAGCGGTCTGTTCAGCTGCCTTCATTGCGGGCACCACATGAACAGACGCGGCAACAGGCACTGTTTCCCGTTCCACCTGCGGGGCCATGGGTTCGGAAGGCTTCTGCATTTCCGCAGCATCACGGGCTTCAGTCGCATGATGCGATTCCATGGAACGATGATGCTCGGATGCCGCAAGTTCCGCCTCATGACGCTGCTCCCGGATGGCTTCCGCATGGGAGGCGCGCTCATCGCGTTCTTCCCTGCTGATCTTCTTCACCCCGAGGATATCGTCGACCGCTTTTGCCGGGCGTTCCGCCAGACGAATCGCTTCCGTTCGTTCCGCGTTTTCAGCGGCTTTTTCCGCAGCGGGAGACTGCTGTTCGTCTTCCGGCTTCGGACGTTTCCGGACAACGGGATCCTGAGACTGGTTGCTGCCACGCACATAGCCGGCCATCAACCCGTCGCTGGAACTGGAGGAACGCATGAAATTCGATTTGCCGCGATCCCCCTGCTGGCCAGACTGCCCCTGCTGCCCCGACTGCCCCTGCGGGCGTCTCGCATCCTGCTGGGTGCGCGCATACTCATCCGAATCGCGGATGACGACTTCGGTTTTCCGTATGATTCGGGGGGCGTTCCGTTTTTTGTCGGCATCCGCCGCTTCATGCCTGCCTTCGGCCACCGGCTGTGTCGGGCCGTTGCCCGACTCGGACTTCTTCACGACACCAATATGCTTGTACAGCTTGGTGAGTTCGTCGTCCTCCAGCGTACTCATGTGGCTCTTCGGATGAATGTCAACTTCCTCAAGCTTCTCCATGAGACGCTTGCTCGTCACATTCAATTCCTTCGCAAGCTCATGAATCTTTTTACTCAACTACTCCACCCCCGTGTATTTTTTTGCCGTCCATATGCCTGTCAAGGCGTTTGTTCCGCTTGCCTGCCGATGCATCACCGGCGCATTCGAAAAGTCCGTCGGCCGCATCCCGAAACGGTTCTTCCTGCGGCCCCTGCTCCATGCTCCTGCGGAATTGACCTGCGAATGAACGGTTCAGGACAGCGACAACCGCATAGGCATCCCGTCCAAGCCGTTGCCCCAGCTCCGCCTTTGTGCCGAACACGACACGCCCGACACCAGCCTTCGCACACAACGCATCGAACCGTTCCACGGTATTGGCGCCTGCATCGGCAGCCAATACGATCAACCAGGCTTTTTTCCTGGCCAGCGCGTCCTCGCAGAGCGCATCGCCTGCGACGAGTTTCCCTGCCTTGCGCGCCAGTCCCAACCATCCATATGCCTTATCTTCCGACATGAGCCTCCAATTGTTTTGCCACGTCCTGGTAAACCTCTTCGGTCACCTCGGCCGAGAATTCCCGGTTGAAGGCTCTTGCCTTGCGGGCTTTCTCGAAGCAGGCCGGATCTTTGCAGAGATAGGCGCCGCGACCGTTCATGCGACCGGTCGGATCCACCGAAACCTGGCCATCCTGGCTGCGGACCACCCGAATCAGCGTACGCTTCTCCTTCATTTCCCTGCACCCGACGCAACGGCGCAGGGGAATCTTTCTCGTCTTCATGCCTGTCCCCCTTGCATCGAGCCGTCATGTTCCGGATTCAGACTTCATCGCTTCCGTTTCCGTCCTCCGTGGATGCTTCCGCTGCGGCAACTGTTGCATCCGAATCCGCGGTTTCCGCTTCACTTTCATGTCCGGTGGCATTTTCCCTGCCTTGGGCCGCCTCTTCAGCAATGCCGTCCGAATCATCCGACCCGTCCCCGGCTTCATCATACCCGTCATCGCCGTCATACGGGCCGCCGATGGTTTCCGGTTCGCCGAACAGGTTGTCCGCACCGTCGTAGTAGTTGTCCGTGTTCTGCCCATATGCCGCGGGGCCGCCGCTGAACAGCTGCATCTCCAGAATCTGGCGCATCTGTGATTCACTCTTTATGTCTATCTTCCATCCCGTCAGCTTTGCGGCGAGACGGGCATTCTGGCCTTCCTTGCCGATGGCGAGGGAGAGCTGGAAGTCCGGAACCACGACACGGGCGATGCGGGCATCCTCATCGAGGGCAACCTGAACGACCTTGGCGGGGCTGAGGGCGCTGGCAATATATTCTTCCTGCACCGGACTCCATTTGATGACATCGATCATCTCGCCGCGAAGTTCGTCCACGATGGCGCGGATGCGGCTGCCCTTCTGGCCGACGCAGGCACCGACGGGGTCCACGTTCTCATTGCGGGAGTTGATGGCAATCTTCGTGCGGGAACCGGCTTCACGTGCGATAGTCTTGATCTCGACCGTTCCATCGTTGATTTCCGGGACTTCAAGCTCCAGCAGCCGCTTCACGAGACCTGGATGTGTCCGCGAGACGTAAATCTGCGGGCTGCGGTTCGTCTTCTTCACATTGATGACATAAACCTTGACCCGGTCATGGATGTTGTAGCGCTCGCCCGGCGTCTGCTCACCCGGGGGCAGGACGGCTTCCACGCGACCAAGGTCGATGACGACATTCTTCCTGTCGAACCGCGAGACGACACCGGTGAGAATGTCTTCCTCACGGCTCGCAAATTCGCCGAAAACAATTTCCCGTTCCGCCTCCCGGATGCGCTGCATGACGACCTGTTTGGCCGTCTGGGCTGCGATGCGGCCGAACTTGCGGGGTGTGACTTCGACTTCGACCATGTCTCCGATTTCAAAATCGGCGCCGAAACGCTTCGCCTGTTCCAGAGACATCTCCTCCGCAGGATCCATCACCTCGTCCACAATGGTCTTCAGCGCATAGACGCGGATATCGCCGGTGGCGCGTTCGATGTTGACCTCCACGTTCTGGGAGGAACCGAAGTTTTTCTTGTACGCGGAAATCAAGGCCTGTTCAATGGCTTCGATCAGGATGTCCTTGTGTATGCCGCGTTCCTTTTCCAACTGTTCGAGTGCATGAATCAATTCAGCGCTCATTCCCGTCATTCCTCCAGTCAATCTGTCCGACGGCGCGGTGCGCCGGTGGAATCATTCCATCTTTGTCAAAATATGAACTTCCGGTTGATTTTCGCGATATCTCCCACAGCAAGCGGAACAGTTTGTCCTGTGCCGTCGGCAATTGTCACGACATTTCCGTCATACGACTGCAGGATGCCTTCCAGATGCCGTGTCCCGTCGATTGGTCTGAAAAAGCTGATTTCCACCAGCTGGCCGATTGCCTTTTCATAATCGCGCGCTGTCCTGAGCGGCCGTTCAAGACCCGGTGAGGATACTTCGAGGAAGTATGCCTGTTCGATCGGGTCCTTTTCGTCCAGCATGACATTGATTGGGCCATTGATCGCCTCGCAGTCCTCGAGCGACACCCCGCCTTCCTTGTCGATGTAAACGCGCAAATACCAGTGGGCGCCTTCCTTGAGAAATTCGACGTCCACCAGTTCGCAACCGGCCTGTTCCGCAGCTGCTTCCGCAGTCTTCCGGACAAGGGCCAGCAAATCGCCTTTTGTCATTCAACCTCCCGTCGGAAGCGGGTTTCAGCCTTCACCTCACCGTGGACACACCACAAGCTCCGAAAACAAAGGCAAAGAGTGGGCATTCCCACTCTTCCGTTAAAACCGTTCCGAACCAGAGTCATTATATCACGGAGGTAACGTCATGGCAAATGTTTTTTGGCTTTGCAGGCCGGTTCCGGTCCCATGCGCAGGCATGATACAATGCCCATGTGGCCCTCTGGACACAGTTCTTCCTCTTGTCCGGGATGACAGGCCGAAAGCCTGAAGACGCATCGAAATCAGGAGCACGCATGAAAGTACAGGGAATCGTCACGGAATACAATCCATTTCACAACGGCCACCTCCACCAGATGGCCGTTTCCGCGGAGAGCACGGGTGCGGAGGCGACGGTCTGCGTCATGAGCGGCAACTTCGTACAGCGTGGCGAACCCGCAGCCTTTTCGAAATGGGCCCGCGCGGAGATGGCGCTGAAGGCGGGAGCCGACCTCGTCCTCGAACTGCCGGCCGCCTTCGCATGTGCATCCGCCGAAACGTTCGCCGCAGGAGCGATCTCGACCCTCGAGGCGACAGGCATCGTGGATTTCCTCTGCTTCGGCAGTGAAACCGGCAACATTGCGCCGCTGGAAACAGCCGCCCGAATTCTCGCCGACGAACCTGCCGGCTACAGACTGCTCCTCCGGGACAGCCTCAACCAAGGGCTTTCCTTTGCAGCTGCGCG
>JFJP01038640.1_pt1 | contig 16455 bp, 7 predicted proteins | sample 431651 | NCBI WGS metagenome assembly JFJP01 (sample SAMN02602958, study PRJNA72255) | Microbial mat metagenome, whole genome shotgun sequencing project. | biome: fresh water; feature: sink hole; material: water; isolation source: purple microbial (photo- and chemosynthetic) mats found in... | reverse complement strand
TCAGGAATACTAACAACTTCGTTTCAGCAGGCGTATGTGAATGGAAGTGTAAAACTAAATGTGGCCACTTCAGGCGGAACTCCAACCAAGGTTGAATTTATGGATGGAAACACTTCACTGGGTTCACTCACCTCGGAGCCATATGAATGGAATGCAACAAATCTGCAATTGGGCGTTCATGGTTTTTATGCCAGAATATTTGATGGAGAGAAATTTAGTGTTTCAAATAGTTCGGATGTACTTGTTGGAAACCAATTGCCTTATACTGGAACTCCCTGGACTATTCCCGGAACTATTGAAGCCGGGAAATATGATGTTTTCGAAGGTGGAAAAGGCCAGAATATTGCTTATATGGATGTAACAACCTCCAACTCCGGCGATTTCCGTATGGATGAATACGTTGATGCTACCTCTCACACAACTGAAGGTACTTACGTAGGTTCAATTGCTTCTGGCGAATGGCTCGAATACTCGCTGAATGTAACTCAGGCAGGTTTATATTCGTTCTCATTCCGTTATGCCTCAGGTAACTCTTCCGGCGGAGGTCCGTTCCACCTGGAACTTGATGGTCAGATCATATCAGGAGAAATTTCAGTTCCTTCAACTTCAACCACAGTATGGACGGTTTGGGCTACAAAAACGGTTGCGGATATCCCGCTTACACCTGGTAAACATATTTTGCGGGTAGCTTTTTCGAACGGCGAATTTAACCTGGCTAAAATGACTTTTACCCGCACCGATGACCTGGCATACAGTTATCCCACTGCACTGGCCGGAGGTAAATTAATACTGGTTCTTCCACAAGTTTCAGCTACGCTCGATGGCTCTGCAAGCACCGAATCTGCATCAAAACCACTGACATACGCCTGGACTCAAAATTACGGACCTTCCGTTGTTCAGTTCTCCGATGCAACTTCTGACAAACCTGTAATTAGCGGGTTAGTAGAAGGACTATATAGTCTGAAACTGACTGTTACCAATCCCGACCTGCGTACTGACGAAGATGAATTATTGGTGGTGGTAAGCAGTACTGCAAATATATTACCAACGGTTTCCCTTGTTTCTCCTGCCAATTTGTCAACGTTTACTGCAGGAAATACTATTACCATTACAGCCAACGCCGGCGATTTCGATGGAAGCATTCAAAAAGTGGATTTCTACCAGAATGATATTTTTATTGGTTCAGATGATACTGCTCCATATGCAGCAAACTGGAATCCTGATGCAGGTAACTATTTATTAACGGCAAAAGCTACCGATAACCTGGGAGCGGAAAGCACTTCGCAGGCAGTGAATGTTACCATTGCGCCGGCAATGATCTGTACAGAAGCCTCGAACATAGCGCAGCAGGGATCTTTTTCATTAGGTTATAAAGTTACATTCGAAACTGTAGGAACCAGCGTTACTGTTACATTTGAGTTGCTGGATACCGATAAGCCTGGCCTTGTTGCTTATTTATGGAAGGAAACTCCTTTTTCAGAATCGCAGATGGATAATGTTTCAGGAAAGATTTTCTCGGCAACACTCAACGGACAAACCATAGGTTCAACAATCAGTTATGCCTGCAAATTTGCTTATTCCGGTGGCCAGGCAGTTACTCAATATTTTCAGTACCAGGTTGGAAAGGATTGTGGCGGCTCAGGCAGTGATACTGAAAGTCCAACTGGTTTTACCGCTACGGTTGGCGCAACTTCTGCCGGCAGTATTGAACTGTTGCTTCAGGCGACAGATAACTCGGGCGATGTAATTTATAATGTACATTATGGTACCACAAATCTTAACGTTTCTGCTGCATCGGGTGTTTTGAAAAGTTTCCTGGTTACAGGATTAACACCTTCTACAGAGTATACATTTACAGTTTCGGCTAGTGATATAACAGGGAATGCTGCCGCAAACAACCCTATAACGCTTACTGCCAGTACAACCGCAAACTTGAATACCGAATGCACAGGTTCACTTTCTGAAGCATCGCAGGGAGCTTTCAGCATTGGTTATAACTATAGCTTTGTTACAACAGGAACCGATGTAAAAATCACTTTTGAACTGCTCGACGATAAAGCGGGAGTTGAAGCCTATTTATGGAAACAAACCCCTTTCTCAGAAACGAAAATGGCACTGGTTTCCGGAAAGATTTTTACATTAACCATTCAAAACCAAATTATAGGTTCAACAATAACATATGCCTGTAAATTCGCCTTCGCAGGAGGAATGGCGGTAACCAAATATCTGTCTTATGAGGTTGGAAATACCTGCAGTATCACTGGATTGGAACCTTCACAGGATATGAAACAACTTGTTTTTCCGAATCCCGTACAAGATGTGCTGACACTTCAATTGTCCGGCGAACAAAACAGGATTACCCTGCTGGATGCGCTTGGACATACAATTGTTGAAAATGTAGTACCCTCTTCCTATAAATTGGATATGAGTGCATATAAAACCGGAATTTATTTTCTGCGGATTGAAAATAAATATGGCATTCAAAACGTAAAAGTGATAAAGAATTAGGCCTTATCGGTTTTTGTTATTAAAGAAACGGAGCATTGCTTTTAACAGTGCTCCGTTTTAATTTTGTCAACTTTTTAAACACATACATTTCTATATGGGCTTTTTTGCTTTTTCCGGTGATTTTTTTTAATCCCTATAAAACAGCGAATTACAGTATTTAAGTAATCTAAAGCTTAATTGAATGCTTAAAAAGGTGACTTAATTTTTTTAATATCTACTTTTATATCTAATTTTACACCTGCAAAATAGATTTTGCTCATTAGAACTCAGTCCTCTATGGAGGAATCTTCGATAATCATTAGAATAAATCTCAACCAAAACCTCAACCAATTTCTTAACCCCAAATCATTATGAAAAAAATCTTTACGCTTCTTATTTTGTTTGCACTTTCCTTAACAGTCCTTGCTCAAACCCGGTCAATTACCGGTAAAGTTACGGATGCCGGTGGTATGGGTCTGCCTGGTGTATCTATAGTTATAAAAGGAACTAATTCCGGAACAGTTACTGATATTGAAGGGCAATACAAAATTTCCGTAAGCGAAGGTGTTCTGGTGTTCAGCTATATGGGATTTGTCACCCAGGAAATTGCTGTACTAAATCAATCTGTTATTGATGTTGTTTTACTTGAAGACGCTAAACTTCTTGATGAAGTTGTAGTTATAGGCTATGGTACTCAGAAAAAGAAGGACCTGACCACTGCAGTTGCAATTATTGATTCAAAGGAACTCAAGGACAGGCCAATTGTATCTGCTGCACAGGGATTACAGGGTAAAGCTGCCGGTGTACAGGTAACCCAGCCTTCAGGAAAACCGGGAGCTGGTCTTACTGTACGTGTTCGTGGAGCAACATCAGTACTGGCCGGTAACGAGCCGTTGTATGTAGTTGACGGTGTTCCTACAACTGATATTAAAGGACTTAGTCCAAGTGATATTGCAACTATGAGTGTACTTAAAGATGCATCTTCAGCTGCAATTTATGGAGCAAGAGCAGCCAATGGAGTGGTATTAATTACTACTAAAAGAGGAACGGCCAATACTCCTTCTTTAAGTTTTAACACCTACTTTGGCGCGTCAAAACTCCGCAAAACCCTCGATGTTCTTAATACCGAACAATACGGTGAATTGTACCAGGAACTTAACAATAAGCCTATGGATACTTCATTCACAGGCTATACGAACTGGAGTGACGAAACTTTTGGAACCGGATTTGATCAATCCTACCAATTATCAGTTTCCGGTGGAAACGATAAATCAAAGTATTTTATTTCAGGAGGGTATCTGAGCAGCCAGGGCATAATTGACCCGGCCAGGTTTGATAGATTTAACTTCAGGGTAAACCTGGATAACGAGGTTCGCTCGTGGTTAAAAATCGGTACCAGTATAAATGTGATGAACCTGAGTACAAAAGACACTCCCGACAATGCAAGTTCAGGAAGAGGCGGTGTTATTATGAGCGCCTTGAATACTCCGCCATTTCTTACTGTTTACCAGGATCAGGAAAAAGCTGGTTTTGAACTGACAGAAAAAACCTGGTATGATCCAAATCCTTTTCAGCCTTCCTGGGAAAATCCGATTGCTTATATGGAAGGTGCTGATCAGTTGTCGATTGATAAGCAGTTATTTGGAAACATCTATCTCGAGGCACGCCTTATGCAGGGATTGTATTTTAAAACCCGTGGCGGGATTGATGTAAGCACGCACCAATGGGATTATTACCTTGATCCATATCGCACCGTTAGCGGTCGTCAGGCAAATGGGAGTGGCGCTTCCGACAAATACAACAGCAATACATGGCTTTTTGAAAATACATTGGATTATTCTCACACCTGGGAAAAACATAAAGTTACCGGTATGCTGGGGAACAGTATTCAGAAACATGAAGGCAACGATTCGTATCTTTATGGCAATGACTTTCCGAAGGATATAGCCGTAAAAACTTTAAATGCTGCAAATACCATCAGCGGGAGTACCAGTTTCGATTCCTGGGCGCTGGCATCCTTCTTCGGACGGGCAACCTACGACTACAACAGCAAGTATTATTTAACAGGAACCCTACGGTACGACGGATCTTCCAAACTTGCCAATAAATGGGGAACTATGCCTTCGTTTTCAGCCGGGTGGCGTATTTCTTCCGAAAGTTTTATGAGCGGAATTGAATTTATCGATGATTTGAAAATCAGAGGCGGATGGGGTAAAAACGGCAACCAGGAAGGTATTCCAAACTATGCACAGTATGGCCTCATAAATTACAACCGTATAAAACCTACTACACCGCTTTCCGGACCTGCTTCCTATATTTCTACTTACGGAAATCCCGGTCTTAAATGGGAAACAACCGCACAGTCAAATATTGGTTTCGACCTGGCTGTACTCAAGTCAAGACTTACATTGACTTTTGATGCATATATCAAAAAGACCAGCGATGTAATCCTGAATGTTCAGTGGCCGGGAACCATGAGCCTTCCGAATATGCAGACAAACGCAGGGGAAATTGAAAACAGAGGTATCGAATTCAATATCAGTTCTATAAATATGGATGGCAAATTTAAATGGAGCACCGATTTTAATATGTCATTTAATAAAAATGAAATCATATCAACCTGGATGGCTGCTTCCTATTATGGAAGAATATACAGCAACAATGAGGATGTAACCATTTTCAAGCCAGGTTATCCTCTGGGAACTTTTTATGGATATATTGCTGAAGACGTAGATCCTGCAACCGGAAATATGAGGTATACGGATTTAAACGAAAATGGAAAAGTAGATCCGGGTGACCGTACTGTTATAGGAAACGGCCAGGCTGATTTCACTTACGGTTTTACTAACAACTTATCCTATGGCAATTTCGACCTGAATATTTTCTTCCAGGGAAGCCAGGGTAATGATATTTTCAATGCTACAAGGATTGACCTCGAAGGAATGTTCGACAGTAAAAACCAATCAACGGTTGTTTTAAACAGGTGGACTCCTGAGAATCCGAATACGGATATTCCTAAAGCCATCGGTGGAGGTAAAGTTGACAATGTACATAACTCAACCCGGTTTATCGAAGACGGTTCATACCTTAGGTTGAAGTCATTAACACTATCCTATAAAGCAATCGATAATAATCCTAAAATTAAGGCTATTAAAAGGCTGTCGGTATATGTAACCGGTCAAAACTTGCTAACCTTCACCAATTACAGCGGTTTTGATCCTGAAGTTAATGCTTTTGGAAGCAGTTCTGTTGAATTGGGTATCGATTATGGTACTTATCCGCAGGCTCAGTCAGTCATTGTTGGTTTAAATGTTGAATTCTAAAAATAGCACAAAGATGAAAAATAAATATAAAATCCTGTTTCTGGCTCTTTTTGCCATTGCCATTTCCTCCTGTGATAAGTTTCTTGATCTGAAACCCGTTTCCCAGGGAATTGCTGTTGAGAATACAAGTGCTGATTCAGTACTATACAAAACAGCTGATGCTGCGGAAGCTGCATTGGCAGGTGTTTATTCAGATCTCAGAAATGAGTATTTCGAATTGGACATTTTTGTTAATGGTGATGCACAGTCGGACGACGCGTATGCCGGAGCCGATAATCCTGCTAACTTTCAGATTGATGATTACGACATTGATGCTTCTAATGCCAATGTAAGCCGCGACTGGAATTACCTTTATTCAACCATAGGTAAAGCAAATACAGTTATCGACAATGTTAACGCTGTTACGGATCCAATCCTTACAGCCGACCGTAAAAGAGCAATAATTGCCGAAGCTTCCTACCTCAGAGCGTATATGTATTTTCAGCTTGTTCAGCTTTGGGGTGATGTACCTTTGGTGTTGCATGTTGTTACTACCATCAGCGCCGAAAATATAGAGGAAATTTACCCTTTGTTATTTCCCGAAAGAAGACCTAAGGAGGAGGTTTATGCCCAAATTATAAAAGACCTCGAAACTGCTTTAGCTGATGTAAAAGTAACTGCAGTAAATAAGACCTATGTTACCAAAGGAGCTGTAAATGCTATGCTTGCCAAAGTGTATGCCACACAGGAACCTCACGATTGGGGCAAAGTGTTGCAGTATTGTAATGATGTAATTGCCGGCCCTTACAGTTTGCTGGCTAAATATGACTTTCTCTGGGATAATGCGCATGAAAATTCTGCTGAAGCCATCTTCGAAATAAATTATGATGGTACCAGTTCCTCCGGCAATTGGGGAGCAAGTATGTTTAAAGGATTGGATTGGAAAAAATTCAATATCCCTTCAAACGACCTGGTAGCTGCTTTTGATGCAGAAGGTGATACTATTCGTAAGAAATCATCAATTTTGTTTCAGAGTGTTGTTGGTAAATGGACTGATAAGCACTATCCGCAGGCGAACTATCCGTTTGTTAACAAATACCGGATTATAAGTTCACCAAGTCCGCAGAATTATATCTTCATCCGGTTGGCCGATATATTGCTGCTGAAAGCTGAAGCTCTTAACGAAACAGGTGATTTGGCCGGTGCAAAAGAACTGGTTAACCGAATCAGAACACGTGTTTCTTTACCTAACACACCTGCAAATTCGCAGGCTGATATGCGGCTTGCTATTGAAAAAGAGAGGCGCCTGGAACTCGCATTCGAAGGACACCGTTGGTTTGATTTAAAACGTACTGGCCGCGCGATTGAAGTTATTAATAGCGTGACCAATTTCGGAGGGGTAGCACAGAAATATAACCTGACAACTAACGGGCTTATCTGGCCAATTCCACAAAAAGAGTTGGATAAAAATAAAACCTTAGTGCAAAATCCGGGGTACTAAAATTATATTGTACTTATGATTAAGCCAGCCATTGCGATTCAATGGCTGGCTTTTTTTTTCTGAAATCAGTCTACTTCAAGCAAGCAGATATCCAGCTTTTATAATTCTTACATTGGTGTCCGGGTAAAATTTTATTTCGTCCCTACGGGACTTTTAGCAAATTTGTAATGCGTTTTCTACCAATATCTTGTCCCTACGGGACAGTCCCGTTAGGGACGTAATATTGGTAGAATAAAAAGTAACCCCTTCTGCAACAAAGTCCCGGAGGGACGAGATATATCAAGCATTACAATGTTTTCAATCAAATTTAACCTGACAACAGTGTAATTCTTATTTAATTGGACTGCGTTGGGAAGGCATTGAACAGAGCTGGATTTTGAAGCCTGACATGTTTAAAAGGAATGTTCATATATAGCCGGTTTATACCTTGCCCGCTTTCAATATATTGATATATGTTTCTGATTTTAATGTGATCAGAGCTGACTGTCCGTTCTTTGTTACCGAAAACTTTTCGGATGGAAACTAGAATTATATGTCAGTAAGTGTAATTTATACAATTTGTCGGATCGGACCATTTTTTAATTAAGTTTGTGCTCAGATATTCAGCGAAATCTATGGTTTTGAGAGCCTGTAATCAGGACTCTGCTTCCTCTGATTCGCAGGGGTTTTAAAGGAGCTTAATTTTTAAGGCTTAAGCGGGTACTTTTTTTAAATTGAATCATCGATCAGATGAAAAATGGTAAACCGCAACTGAACCAACCAACCGGCTGAGTGTAAATTAATACTATCTGATCAATTCATAAAGTGTGTAGAACTGAAATTTCCAAATCAAATATGATATCCCAAAAAATGAAAAAAACATTCAAAAATCAAAGTTTAAAATTACTGCTGGCTCTTCTGGTTTTATTCCTGAATATGTCGGCATCAGCACAAGGCCTTAAAGCTAGCGGTAAGAAAATTGTTGACGCAAACGGTAATGAGGTAATATTGCGTGGCATGGGCCTTGGTGGCTGGATGCTTCAGGAACCTTACATGATGGAAATGGGGGATTTTGCAGGCACGCAATGGCAGATTAAACAAAAAATAGAATCGTTAATCGGGAAAACAAATACAGATGCTTTTTATGACGCCTGGCTAGCCAATCACTGCACCAGGGCGGATATTGATTCAATGGCTGCCTGGGGATTTAATTCGGTACGACTTCCCATGCATTACAACCTTTATACGTTACCCATCGAAGATGAGCCTGTTGCAGATCAGAATACCTGGCTGGAGAAAGGCTTTGTAATGACTGACAGTTTGATCAACTGGTGTAAAGCCAACAACATGTATGTTATTCTTGATTTGCATGCAGCACCGGGCGGGCAGGGCAAGGATGCCGCTATAAGCGATTATAACCCGGCAAAGTTATCGTTATGGGAAAGTGTAGCAAACAGGAATAAAACAATTGCATTGTGGCGTAAACTGGCTGAACGCTATGCAGATGAACCATGGGTTGGAGGATACGATCTTATCAACGAACCCAACTGGAGTTTTACTGCCGGCGGGAATCAGAACGGCTGTTCGGAAAATTTAAATATACCCCTGAAACAATTGTATATGGATATTACTACAGCAATACGCCAAGTGGATACGAAACATCTTATCATAATCGAAGGCAATTGCTGGGGCAACAATTACAATGGTATTGCTCCCACCTGGGATACTAATATGGCTTTGAGTTTTCATAAATACTGGTCGTACAACGATCAGGGTTCTATATCCGGGATTATCAATCTCAGGAACCAATACAATATACCTATATGGTTAGGCGAATCAGGCGAAAATTCAAACGTATGGTTTGCTGATGCAATCCGGCTGGTTGAAAAAAATGGTATTGGATGGGCATGGTGGCCATTAAAAAAAATAAACTCAGTAGTTAATCCAATGACGATTGTTAAAACTGCCGAATATCAGACCTTGCTGAACTATTGGAAAAACGGAGGTACTAAACCAACCGAAAGTTTCGCTACCGACGCTTTGATGCAAATGGCAGAAAATGCTAACATTCAAAACTGTATTTATCGGAAAGATGTAATTGATGCCATGTTCAGGCAGGTAAGTGATTCAACTACTATACCTTATGCCAGCCATACTATTCCCGGGGTAATTCCTGCACCGGATTATGACCTCGGCCGGAATGGCAAAGCCTACCTGGATGAAGTGGTAGCCGATTACCATGTTACTACCGGAACATATACGGGTTGGAATACTGGTTATGCATACCGGAATGATGGTGTTGATATCGAAGCATCCAATGATGTTGCGGCGGGCACGAACGGTTATAATGTTGGCTGGACAGCAGATAACGAATGGTTACAATATACAGCTGATGTGGATTCAACTGCTGTATACAAAGTTAACATCAGGTACGGTACTCCGCTTTCAACTGGTAAAATAAAGATTTTTCTAAATAATGCTGATATCTCAGGCACACTGGCGCTTCCTGCTTCGGGCGGGTATAAAACATGGGCAAACCTGGCTGTAAATGATATTGTTCTGTATAAAGGACAACAAAAAATAAAGGTTTTATTTGAAAAAGGGGGCGCTAATCTCAGCAGCATCGGCTTCACAATTGAAAAGAAAACGGACGAGATTCCATTAGAGGCAGTTTCGGCTGAAACCTACATGCAATCGGAACTGATCTATGTTTCTTTTAATAAAATACTGGTTGATTCAACAGCCACCGCTAATGGTTTTAGTTGCACTGTTAACGGAAATGTTGTAAATATTAACAGTCTGTCAATCAATCCTGAAAATCCATTACAGATTATTATCAGCCTGGGCGAGCAGGTATTTGATGTTGATGATATTAAATTGAATTACGCTGATGGAATAGTTATGGCAACGGATGGCACTATGCTTCAGAACTTTAATGATCTGCAGGTAAAAAATAATCTTCCTGTTTATACACTGATTCCCGGTAAAATAGAAGCAGAGGCATTCAGCGTTAACCAGGGCCTGGTACTCGAAAACACTACCGATGCAGGTGGCGGTCAGAATGTTGGATACACAAATACCGGTGATTATCTCGACTATAGAGTCAGAGTGCTGAAAACACTTAAATACCACCTCGAAGTTCGGGTTGCATCACAAGGTCCTGCAGGCAAAATTGAAGTTCAACAGCTCAATACAACAGGTTCGGTAATTCATTCTGTTACATTAAATGTTCCTGTTACAGGAGGATGGCAGGTATGGCAAACTATCGGAGCAGATATTGATTTAACGGAAGGTACCTGGATATTACGGGTAAAAGTTTTACAGCCTGAATTTAATATGAACTGGTACAAATTTACCGAAACCAGCACCGGAATAGAGGATGAAACAGCTTCTGTTTTCAGTGCATTCCCTAATCCTGCCAATGATGTGGTTTCAATTGTTATCCCCGGATCTGCCGGCCTTAAGAAGACTTTAACAATCCTGTCTTCAAATGGAAAATCAGTCAGGAGAGTTGAAATTACAAATTCAGAAGTCGCAAAAAAGGTTTTTGTTGGCGATATGGCAAGAGGTCTTTACATTCTGGAACTTGAAATGGGCGACAAAATAATGCGCAGTAAACTAATCCTTCAGTAGTTAGCCTCTCGTTTTTTAGTAATTTTACATTCATTAAATGCCAAAGTCTGTTTCTCTAAATGCAATAAAATATCATGCAAACTAAATTCCTTAAAAATACATTAATCGTCCTGGTGTTGTGCTTTGGATTCTGCACTTCATACAGTTGTAAAAGCAAAGAGGGCAATCCCGATCCGGTAAAACCGGTGGATACAAATACAAATGTACCGGTTAAAACTGACATATCATACTGGATAACCAATCCGGATAAATCGCTCTTGATTGCAAAACAAAGTTCTGCTTTGCTTTTCAATGCAACCGAAAATCAAAATCCAACCATTACTGTAGATACAACAACAACCTATCAGGAAATGGATGGATTTGGTTTTACGCTTACCGGCGGCAGCGCAACCCTTATTAATTCCTTGCCTGAATCAACGCGCAATGCATTGCTAAATGAGTTATTCTCGGACGGTGAAAATGCAATAGGAATTAGCTATCTGCGTATCAGTATTGGAGCATCCGACCTTAATGCAAGTGTATTTTCATACGATGACATGCCTGCCGGACAAACAGATGTGAATTTGGAAAATTTCAGCCTCGCGCCTGATAAAACCGACCTGATCCCGGTATTGAAATCCATTTTGCTGATCAATCCAAAGATTAAAATTCTGGGTTCTCCCTGGTCGCCACCGGTTTGGATGAAGACAAATGGTAATACAATAGGAGGGAGCCTGCTTCCTGCCTATTATGATGCGTATGCGCGTTACTTTGTACGGTATATCACTGAAATGAAATCGGAAGGAATTCCGATTGATGCCATTACAATTCAGAATGAACCTTTAAACCCGCACAACAATCCAAGTATGTTGATGCTTGCAACCGAACAGAGAGATTTTATCAAGAAAAACCTTGGTCCTGCTTTTAAGGATGCAGGGATAAAAACCAAGATCATTTTGTACGATCATAATTGCGATGTTCCTCAATACGCAACCTCCATCCTGAGTGATCCGGAAGCAGCTCAGTATGTTGATGGTTCTGGTTTTCATTTGTATGCAGGTGATATTTCTGCATTAACAACAGTGCATAACGCATATCCGGATAAAAATTTATATTTCACTGAACAATGGGTTGGCGGACCAGGCAATTTTAGCGGTGATATGAAATGGCATGTTCAAAACCTTATTATTGGAGCAACCCGGAACTGGAGCAGGAATGTGCTGGAATGGAATCTTGCATCTGATCCGGGTTATTATCCTCATACTCCGGGTGGCTGTTCTAATTGTGAAGGTGCAATTACAATAGGAGGAACTACTGTAACCCGCAATGTTTCGTACTACATTATTGCCCACGCATCAAAGTTTGTAACAGCAGGATCAGTTCGGATTGCATCCGGAAATCTGACAGCACTTCAAAATGTAGCTTTTAAAACACCAACAGGCAAAAAAGTGCTTATTGTGTTAAATACCAGCAGCAATTTGCAAACATTCAATATTGAATTTAATGGCCGTATGGCACAGACTTCGTTAAACAGTGGTGCGGTTGCTACTTATGTTTGGTAGTACATTATTGAATTTGATAATGGAATAATCCGAACAGTTATTCATCAAGTAAATCTAACAGGAGTTCATAATACAAAAATTTAAAAATTTAAATATGAGCAAATTAATTCTTTTACCTGGCTTTTGTATGTTGTTTGCTGCAAATGTCCTCACAGCCGGAAACGAAACCGTTGCTCCTGCTACACCAACCGGGAAGAAAGTAGTTGTATATACTACTGCCGAAAATACAAAACTTAGGATTTCACTAACCGAAACAGTAACGTTTGTTGATTTCGGACAGCCGAAAGAAACACAACCATGTGTGTTTATCGATCCTTCAAAGACCTTTCAGACATTTGTCGGAATAGGTGGTGCTCTTACTGATGCATCAGCTGAAACCTTCGCAAAATTGTCGAAAGTGAAACAACAGGAAATTCTGCAACAATACTATGATGTGAATAAAGGCATCGGGTATTCACTGGCCCGCACTAATATTCATAGCTGTGACTTTTCGAGTGGCAGTTATACGTATGTGAATGACAATGATGCTGCGCTGAAATCATTCAGTATTGCTCATGATAAGGAATTTCGTTTGCCATTTATCAAACAAGCCGTTGCCGCAGCTGGCGGAAAACTTACAATGTATGTAAGCCCGTGGAGTCCTCCGGCATGGATGAAGGATAATAACAATATGCTTAAAGGAGGAAAACTCCTGCCTGCATTTAACCAGAGCTGGGCTGATTATTATGTTAAGTTTATTAAGGCGTATGAGGCTGAAGGTATTCCTATTTGGGGATTGACTGTTCAAAATGAACCCATGGCTATTCAAACCTGGGAATCCTGTGTTTATACCGGTGAGGAAGAACGTGATTTTATCAAGAATTTTCTGGGACCAACCCTGCACAAAGCCGGAATGGCGGATAAAAAGCTTATTGCCTGGGATCATAACCGTGATTTGATTTATCAACGTGCCAGCACTGTGCTCGATGATCCGGAAGCGGCAAAGTATGTTTGGGGTATTGGATATCACTGGTATGAGGATTGGACAGGTGGGGGAAATACATATGAAAATGTGAAGCGTGTTGCAGAAGCTTTTCCGGACAAAAACCTGATTTTTACCGAAGGGTGCAAGGATAAATTTGATTTTAGTAAAATGAGAGAATGGAACATTGGCGAAAAATACGGACTTTCCATGATCAATGATTTTAACAATGGAACCGCTGCCTGGACAGATTGGAATGTGTTGCTCGACGAAACCGGCGGCCCTAACCATGTTGGCAATTTCTGTTTTGCCCCGGTACATGCTGACACCCGAACAGGTGATTTAATTTATCTCAGTTCGTTTTATTACATCGGGCATTTCTCTAAATTTATCCGTCCGGGTGCCAGGCGAATTGTAAGTTCAGGAAGCCGTGGCCAACTGCATACTACCGCCTTTTTAAATACCGACGGGAAAATCGCTGTTATAGTAATGAATCAGAGCGACGAAACTATTCCTTACCGCCTTTGGATGGGAGGTCAGGCTGCTGAAGTTACCAGTTTGCCTCATTCAATTCAAACATTGGTGGTTGAATAAAACGATTTAGTGAAAGCCATAACATCTGTGGACTTGAACCTTTTAAGACAAAATAGCCGGGAGAACAGTTCCGGCTATTTCGTTTCTGCTGGTTTTCGTAAATTTTGGATTCAGCGGCTCAGAATATGTAAATACCAGATTTGGCACAATAGTATTGCATTTCGAATAGAAGGTTCTATATTTGTTAAAGAAAAAAGTAAAAGTGTAATTTTAATTTTAGCTATATGAGAATGAAAATTTCTGCATTACTGCTATTTTGTTTTCTGGTATTTAATGGACATGTGTCTTCCCAAAGTAAAGTGGAAGCCGATCTTGGCATTGGTTTATTTGAAGGATTAATTGACGTGAAAGTTAAGTATGGAAATAATGCGCAGATAGCTCTATGCCAGGGATTTGCACAAGGGTCTTTCTGGATGACGGGAATTGAAGGGTACTATCATTTTGCAGGCCTGTCAAAACACGTTGATCAACGAACATTTTATGTTATGATGGGACTTTCGAGTACTCTTTTTGCCGGAGGCTATGATAACTTTGAAAAAATAGTGTTTTATTCAAGACTAGGTAAGACATTTAACTTTTCGAAAAGAACCGGTGTAAATCTAGATGCAGGATTAGGTGTATTATCGGCTGACGATATTGACGGATACCATTCATCATTGGTCCCGACTTTTGGTATTCATTTTTTTGTGAGATTATAAATATTCATTTTTGAAAAGCATAACGGCTTTTGTTACTCTTGTATTCTTTGATAGCCCTCAGAACCTGCAGGTTACTGGAGATTGATATCTTTCAGCACGCATCTATAATGGTTTTTTTTTTAATTGATAAAACACATCGAAAAAAATCGTATATTTAGGCAAGTAATATTAAGGCCATGAGATCAATAGCAATATTCTTGGTATCTCTTTACATGGTTGGAAAATCAATTATCTGTATTGCACAGGGTATAAGTACGAACTGTGATCCGAAGACTTCATCACCCGGGATTGAAGCGAATAGAAAGCAGTCTGTCTCTGATCCGGCAGTAGTTTCGCTTAATCAGAAATCACAGCAGAAGGAAACAAAAGCTAAGATTTATATTGGCGATTATTGGTCTTTAGGCACAATTGTATTTCGCAATGGAGGTGTAATTGATAATTATTACCTGCGATACAATCTTCTGACTGATCAGATTCATTTTATAGACGGAAAGGATACGCTTGTGTTTGCTGATCCGCAGGAATTGAATACGGTGTCTTTCGATGGACATACTTTTGTTTACGAGACCTATAAATGCTTAGATAGAGTTTGCAAGGGATATTTCGAACTTATTGTGCCTGGTAAAAATAAATTGATGTTAAAAAGAATGGTTACAAGTCAGAAACCGGATTCAAAATATCCGGATAATGAATCGTTAACAAAATACCAGGTCGATGAATGCTATTTTATCAGTAAACCAGGAATGCCTACTGATAAACTGGTATGTAACCGAAAAAGTGCATTAACATATCTGAATGAGCATAGTGAGGATATATCAGAATATCTGCGTATTACCGGAAATAAAGTACGTTCAATCGATGATCTGAAACTTCTGGTTTCCTATTACAATTCACTGGATGAGGAATATTAAAAACGGATTAAAAACCAGTATCTTTGCCGGCTTATTTCATTAAAGTGGAAATAACTTTACCTGAATCACGCCTCAGTTTTTTATTAGAACCATTATCTTCCTGCACCATTTGCCCTCGTAACTGCAATGCAAACAGGTTGCATGGCATGATAGGAGTATGCGGAAGCGATGCAGGTTTTAATATCAGTTCAATCTGCATTCATCAGGGTGAAGAGCCTGTTATCAGTGGTTCAAATGGCATCTGCAATGTGTTTTTCAGCCGTTGTAATCTCTCCTGTATTTATTGCCAGAATCACCAGATCAGCTGCAACCGTGGCGAAGTAAATGAGACCCAAATGCAATTACACGAAGTAGTCGGTTCAATTATACAGCTTTTGGATCAGGGTTGCCATGCAGTAGGATTTGTATCGCCATCGCATTATATTCCTCATGTAAAAGCCATTATTGAATCACTGAGATTACAAGGTTATAACCCGGTATTTGTATATAATACAAATGGTTACGATAAAGTTGAAGAAATCCAGGCACTCGAAAGTTACATAGATATTTATCTTCCTGATTATAAATACTCCGACAATGATCTGGCCCGCAGGTTTTCAAAAGTTGCAGATTACCAGCAATCAGCACTTTCATCTATAAAGGAAATGTACCGGCAGAAAGGTTCGACGCTGATAATGAATGAAAACGGATTTGCCGAAAGCGGATTGATAATCCGCCACCTGGTATTGCCGGGATATATTGAAAATAGTCTCAATGTTTTGCGTCAGATTGCCGGTATCTCAACTTCCATTGCAGTTTCACTTATGGCCCAATATTGGCCAACGCCTGCTGTAATGAATCATCCGACT
>JFJP01038639.1_pt1 | contig 16457 bp, 8 predicted proteins | sample 431651 | NCBI WGS metagenome assembly JFJP01 (sample SAMN02602958, study PRJNA72255) | Microbial mat metagenome, whole genome shotgun sequencing project. | biome: fresh water; feature: sink hole; material: water; isolation source: purple microbial (photo- and chemosynthetic) mats found in... | reverse complement strand
CGGTTCCCCAGATTATTTTGTTTTTAAAGCGGTATGCCAATGGATCTTTGAGCGAAGGCAATCCTTCATTTACGCTGTAGAACTTCGTTCTTTTGGGTTTGTGTATCATCTTGATATCGGGGGTAACTCTAATTATGCCATTATTAAGCGTTCCCAGCCATATATCTCCCGTTTCATCTTCCATAACTCCTCTTATGTTGTCGTTAATGCCTTCCCATTTACCCTCATTAATCCATTTCCCTTTTTCATAACGGATAGAAATGAATTCGGGATAATCGGGGCTAAACACTCTTAATGGGTTTTTAACCGACTGAACTATTTTGAAAGCATGCGATGACCCTTTATATATTTGTATGGCTTTATCTCCTTTTACTTCAAAGATACCACTTGAAGTTCCCAGCAAAAGTAAATTCTCTTTATTGCCACTTATACTGGCAGGAGTTTTGAATTCCAGAAAACTCCAGTTTTGACCTACTGGTATATTTTTAATTTCGCATAGTTTATTGGAGGCATCTATGTAATAAAGTTTTGTGTCGGTAGCAATATACATGGTTCCCCGAAAACGGATGATATTAAGTACCGTACCGTTCAACCCCGCTTTTATGTCCCTGTAGCTTAAATCAAATCCCAATTCGGTTTTACTTATACCATTTGATAACCCCATCCAAATATTTTGATCCGTATCTGTTGCTATATCATAAATGGAATTGCTCTGCAAAAAACTGCTTTCATTATAGTGTTGCAAAGCGGTTCCCTGTTTATCAAACAATAAAGCCCCTTTATTTAAAGAGCCTAGAACCAAATATTCGTTTTGAAACACGGAAGCATTATAAATGTCGTTTTCTGCCAAAAAACTATTGTTTGAAATAGGAAAAGGTTGTGGTAGGGCATTTGTATTGGGTTGGTACACATACAAACCTTCGGTACGGGTGGGGATTAAAATTAAGCTATCGCTCAGAGGCAGAGCCATCCGAAAAGTGTTTTTATTCTTAAAAAAATCCGATTGGAGTGCATTTTTTAATTCGTTATTCTCAATTTTCATCAGCCCTTTTTTACTAAGCCGAACATAGTAAGTGTCATTATACATAAAATCGCCCAAAAATCTCCCGTTGGTATCGGCTTTGAAAATGGTGATGTTTTCCTTTTCGGGAGTATATTGAAGAATTGCATCATAGGTAAGGAAATAAACAAATTCCGTTGTGAATTTTATAAAACGAACATCTCCAATTTTATAGGTTGAATCATTCACTAAGTGAGTGAGCGTTTGGTATTGGGTGTTTCCGGTTTTATCGGGAGTTAAATAACCGAATTCGTTACTTGCCCCCACATAGATGACCCCTTTTTTATCAATGCTTAACTCATAGGGTACGGCTTTTTTGTCTAGGGGAAAACTACGCCAATTAACGCCATCGTATTCCAGAATGGAACCCCCATTTGTGCCAAAATATAGGATCCCTCTGTTATCCTGAACGGCGCACCAAACCTGTGGCGAATTATTAAATTCTTTGGGGGTGTAGTTGCGAATAACGGGGAACCCAATTTCCTGAGCATTAGTAACAGATAGGAATGATGTGATAATAAGGAAAAAACAGAAGCATTTTATTCTCATGGTAAAAAACATTCACTTAGCTAAGCTTTTAAAAACAGATACTTAGGTACTTTGTTTATAATTTGATAAAATACATAATACCAGTAAAACTAATAAATTTTAATAAAGTTAGCATCCGTGTGTAAAACTCAAAAAGTATCTGTTTTAAGTAACTGGCAATTTTATTGTTACCTTGGTTCCAATTCCCATTTGGGACTCAAATTCTATCGTTCCCTGATGTTCCTGAATAATGTTATAGGTAATGGCCAGACCCAATCCGGTTCCTTTGCCCGGATCTTTGGTGGTAAAAAAGGGATCCATTATTTTTGAAATGTTTTCTTTATTTATACCGCCTCCGGTATCGGTTACTAAAACTACTAGTTTTTCCTCCTCAATACTGGTAGTAATTGTGATGCTACCTTTTTTTTCAATGGCATGGCAAGCATTAGCCAGAATATTTAAAAACGCCTGATGTAACTTACCTTCGTTTCCAATAAAATTATAGGGCTCTTGCGTATAATTTTTAACAATTTCAATGCTATGTTTAGTCTCGCTCTGCAGCATTATCAGGCAATTATCGATAACGGAATGAATGTCACAATCTTCCAGCAACAATTCATTTTGCCGGCTGTAATGGTTTAGGCTGGTCACAATTGCTGCCGTGCGATTTACCCCAACAGTAATTCCATTAAGTATGGGTGCTACTGCTTCCAAATGGTCCTTCAGCTTCTCGTTAAAATACGATTCCAACCGATAAATTCCTCCTTGTATAAAATTCAGTGGGTTGTTAATTTCGTGTGCAACACCTGCCGCCAAAACCCCCAATGAAGCCATTTTCTCCGATTGGATTAATTGTTTTTGAGTCTCTTTTAACGTATTCACCGTTGCTTCTAATTCAGCTTTTTGGTTATGAAGCTCTTCGTTGGTAGCGGTTAACTTTTCATTGAATGTTTGCAATGCATCTTTTTGTTGAACAACTTCCTGTGTTTTTTCATCAACAATTAATTTAAGCAGCTTTTGCTGGCGGTTAAGTGATGTTATTCGCCAACGGTAAAAACCAAGCAAACATCCAAGGAAAAACAACGTAATTAGAAAATTAAACCACCAGGTTTTCCAAAATGGAGGATGAATAACTATTTTTAAATTCGTACTGTTTTCATTCCAAATTCCATCGTTGTTTGATGCTTTTACCATAAAAGTATAAGTGCCGGCATCCAGATTGGTATAAGTTACAAATCGTCTCTGCGCATCTGTTGGAATCCAATCTTTATCAAACCTATCCATTTTATAGCGGTATTGGTTTTTATTGGAATTGTTAAAATTTAATGCAGCAAATTCAAATGAAAAAACATTGTCGGAATGGTTTAAATGTATCTCTTTTGTTAAAATTATATTCTTTTTAAGTATGGATGAACTATCGATCTGAACTGATTTATTGAAAATTTGAAAATCAACAATATAGGTCAACGGCTTTAAAGGATTGTCTGAAATCTTATTCGGTTCAAAAATGGTAAATCCGTTAATTCCACCAAAATATAGTTTTCCTGCTTTATCCTTAAAATAGGATCCCTCAATAAATTCATTGGCCGGCAGCCCATCCTTTTGGTCATATACTTTAAGAATTTTTCCAATGTTTGGATCAAACTTGTATAATCCATCCATGGTACTGAGCCACAGGAAGCCTTCATTGTCTTCAAGTATTCCAAGAATAACTGCACTTAAAAACCCGTCCTTTTTAGTAAAATTAGTAAAGGAGGTGTCTTGAGGGTTGAATTTATTTAATCCATTTCCTGTACCAATCCAAATTGTCTGGTTTACCGTGGTTTCAAAAATGCAAAAAATTCTATTGCTACTAATCGATTTTGGATTATCCGGATTGTTTTTGAAGTGCTCAAAAAGGCCGGTTATGGGGTTAAATTTGTTCATTCCGGTGTTGGATGAACCTACCCATATATTATTCTCATGATCTTCAAACAATCCCATAACACGAATATCACTGATAGAATGCGGGTTGTTTTTATCAGGAATATACCGGGTAAATGCTTCATTGTGAGGGTTGAATTGATTAAGTCCTCCGCCGGATGTAGCAATCCAAATCATTCCTGCTTTGTCGATAATCATGGATCGAATATAATTATTGCTCAGGCTGTTTGGATTCTCCGGATTGTAGGTAAAGTGTTTAAATGCGCGTGTTTTTGGGTTATAATAATCAAGGCCTGCCCCGTAGGTTCCAATCCACAGGTTATCGAGTGAATCAACACACACCGCATTTACAAAATCTAACGATAAGGTATTAATATCAGAGGCATCATTACGAATAGTTTGAAACAATTGGGTTTTTGGGTCGAATCGGTTTACTCCTCCCCCAAATGTACCAATCCAGATGTTTCCTTTTGTATCCTCTTTTATGGCCCGAACTAAATTATTACTTAAATGATTATCGTTATTGGGTTCGCTATGATAAAACGAGAATTTTGGAGGGTTCGGATCAAATTTATCCACGCCGTTTGAAAAATTTCCAACCCACATTATACCCGATCGATCCTGAAATATACATCGTACCAAATTGTTTGATAAACTGGTAGGATTAATTGGATTGTTAAAAAAGTTTGTGAATTTTAAGGTTGATCTGTTTTCATTTTTCAGTAATGAAAGGCCGCCATAGGTTCCTATCCAAATGTTCTGGTCTTTATCTTCAAATACGAAATGAACATCATTCATTCTTAAAGAATGAATATCAGTGGAAGACGAAAATATGCGCCTAATTTGAGAAGTTTTAGGGTCAATTTGGTTAAGACCATAATCTGTTGAAACCCAAATAATTCCTTTGCTATCGGCAAATACATGATTCACCTTATCGCTACTTAGTGAATTTGGATTTTTTGGATTGTTTTGATAATGTGTGAATATGCCGGTTTTAGAATCAAATTTATCAACCCCTTTTTCATTAAGTCCCAACCAAATATTATTTTCATCATCTGCCGTTATGGTGTTAATGGTGTTAAATGCGATGCTTAGTGGGTCTCCCGGTTTTTTAGAGTAATTAGTAAAGGCATGCGTTGTTTTATCAAACTTATTTAACCCCGCTTCAGCAGTACCAACCCATAAATAGCCCTCCTTATCTTCAAATATCGACATTACCACATCGTGACTGATACTGTTTTCATTTCCTTTTATGTTCCGGTAAGCAATAAAATCATCGGTTTCAGCCCGGTATTTATTTAGCCCACCGCCTAAAGTCGCTATCCATAATTCGCCATCACTATCCACAAACAGATTATATACCCTACTGTTGCTTAATGAGTTTGGTTTTTCTGAATCATGAAAATAATTTTTCAAGGTATATCCATCGTATCTATTTAACCCATCAGCTGTACCTATCCAGATAAAACCATATTTATCCTGAGTAATGGAATATACCGTGCTTTGCGACAGCCCAGAAGCTTTATTCAGGTGTTCAAAGCGGATTTCATCCTCTTGACCAACGACTGTATGAGCAATGGCTAAGACAAAAAAGAAAAATAATATAATCGTAAAAAATTTCATGGACAACCTGATTTTATCAGCGATGCTTAAATAACAAAGTTAAAATTTCAAACAATCAAATCGCATATTCTGTAAAGGAACATTTTTATATAGCGTGTGTTCAATGGAATGGCTACAATTTATTGTATAAGAACCTTGAATCCCTTAAATGTAGTGTTTTTATTGCAATGGAGCGGTTTTATTTTTGGGTAGTTTTACTATTACCTTGGTCCCCTCATTTATTTGCGACTCGTAATCGATAGTTCCCTGATGATCCTGAATAATATTATAGGTTATTGATAAACCCAACCCTGTTCCTTTTCCCGGATCTTTGGTGGTAAAAAAGGGATCCATTATTTTTGTTATGTCGCCTTTATTAATTCCACACCCGGTATCGGCTATCTCAATTAATAAATGGTCTAATTCATCTTTTGTGGTAATAGTAATGGTACCATTGTTTTCAATGGCGTGGCAGGCATTTGTGAGTATGTTTAAAAATGCTTGATGTAATTTTCCTTCATTACCAGTTACATTGGGGGTAACCGGGGTATAATCTTTTACTATTTCAATCCGGTTTTTTGTTTCACTTTGCAACATTACCAAACAATTATCGATAATTGTATGAATGTTACATTCCAGTCCTAATTGGTCGTCTTGCCGGCTATAATGGTTTAAACTGGTCACAATAGCTGCCGTTCGGTTTACCCCAACGTACATGCTGCTAATTATGGGTGCTACCTTTTCAAGGTGTTCTTTTAAGTTTTCATTAAAATACGTTTCCAACATAAATATTCCCCCTTGAATAAAATTCAACGGGTTATTTATTTCGTGGGCTACCCCGGCCGCAAGGAGGCCTAGTGAAGCCATTTTTTCGGAATGAATGAGTTGATTTTGAGTGTCTTTAAGGGTTTGAATGGTTTCCTGAAGTTTTTTTTGTTCACTCCTTAATTCTTCATTAGTTGCATGAAGCTCTTCATTTACATTTGATAATTCGCCAGAATACTCACTTAATGAAAGGTTGAGTTTCTTTTTAACTTTAAGATTGCGGCGCACATTAAAAAAAAGAAAGAGGATAAGTAATATCATCAACCAGGTTCCAATTTGGATAATTTTTTGATTTTTGATTTTTTCTTCTTGTATTGAGTTTATCTTTTTTAGAAATTCTAGTTTTTGAATTTCTTTTTCTGTGTTTGCCAGTGTTTTTAATTGGTCAAATTGTTTTACCCTGCTCGCATAGAAAATACTATCTCTCATTTTTACATAATTTTCCTTATACGTTAGGGCTTTTTCAAATTGATTAAGCTGACTGTAATAGGATGAAAAAACATTTAAATGATCAAGTTTTAATTGGTCGGCTCGCATTTGATGGAGCAGGGCTTCAGCATTTTCTAAATAGACTTTCGCGGAGCCATACTCCTTAAGACTCAAATAAACTTCGGCTAGATTAGTAAGATTTTGTATTTCCTCATACTTATTATAAAGCGTCCGGTTAATTTCAAGCGACTGATTGTAATAATTAATTGCGGCAGCTAAATCATTTTCGTCTTTTGATAGGTTTCCTAAATTATTAAGATCTTGGGCCATTGACTGCTTTGCCCCAATTACCGCATTAATTTGATACGCTTTGTTTAAAGCTATCTTTGCTTCCTCTTGTTTTTTTAATCCCCGGTAACTAATGCCAATATTATTCCAAACAACAGCCTCGGCTTTTTTATCGCCGGTTTTTTCAATAATGGCCATGGCCATATTAAAGTAGGCAAGAGCTTCGGCGTTTTGATTCAAGTTTCTTAAAACCAATCCAACATTGTTGTATTCACGCCAGATTTCGTCCTTTTTACCCGATTTTTCCTTAATGCTGAGGGCAAGAAAATAATTTTCCAGTGAACCGTTGTAATCACCCAAATAATAAAGCACCACTCCCTTTCGATTAAATGAAAAGGAAAGCCGGTTGGAATCGCCCATTTTTTCTGATAGATTGATGGCCGTATCAGCATAAATCAACACCAATTCAGGATGAACAGGGGCATACTGAAATATAAACTGATTTAATTTATCAATTTTAACCGAATCACTGCTATCTTGAATTAATAACTTATTCAACGAATCCAATACATTTGGTTGCGAAAATCCTGGTATTAGTATTAGACAAATTGAAACGGTTAGCAATAAATTTTTCATTGAAAACGGAAAAAGTTTAATGATTCTTGGCATTTATTTAGCGTTTGGAAATTTAATAAAAAAGCTGATTCCGACACAAGTTTCCTGTCAAATAATGCTAAAAGCCAATAATTACTGCTTTTTTGGGGGTTAACTCTAAAAAAGTAGGGTTAATTTAGTAAACTAAAAATGAAGTAAGTCCTATATTCCAATGCGGTACGAAAGCTTAATTAAAAACGTGTTTTGTGGCTGAAAGTTAAACATATTGGTAACATTCGTAGCAAACTGCATGTCAGGGTCATTGGTTTCGTTATACCTGTTTTGCGACCAAACCAAGAAAAGTACGGAACCCGGCCTATATTCCCATCGGGCTACCAGATTGGAAAGAAACACTTTGGTATTAAAATCGGGCTTGCTAAACCCATAATCCGGAGAACCATCGCCCGATTCATCAATTTCATATTCCTGAGTTTCGTTGTTCAAATGAATCGTTTCCTCCGGATAAATGTGAAACCTATCATGGTAAGAATCATTTTTTGAATCGGTAACCATTTTATATTCGTTGTATGCCCCTGTGGCAAAAAATGGCTGTCCCCAATATTGAATGGAAATGTCGGGAGTGAGGTTCACATTCACACGAAGCGACGCGCTAACTACCCGTTGATCAATTGAAGCCAAAATATATCTGGGATCTCCATTGTAGCTGCTTTCCGTAACATATTGCTGCTCGTTAAAATCTTGGCTGATGGAAGGCGCCAACCCAAATTCGATGTTGTACCAAGGTTTATACGTAATTTCCAATTCATAGGAACTGCTTTGATAATAATTCTCAAATCCTTGGGAATAATTGCCAAAAAGGGCGATGCTTAATTTCTTTCGGTAATCGGATCCTACAAATCCCCAAAGGTTTGTATTGCCTGGCATCCTATAAGCCGGACCTCCGCGCAATTGTGAAGTGGAAAGTTCATCCGTGTTTACATTTACCCCGAAACTTGATCGGTAGTTATTTTTAAATGTGACATTCAAATTGGTATTACCTCCCATTCCCAGATAAGTTCCACCAAAATCGAAACTCGACCAATGGTTTATGTTGATTCCCATCCGTTTAAAGATTGAAAAAGGTTCGTTTATGCGGTAACCCGCCCAAAGAATGGATATTATATCATCGGAATGTCTGACAAAACCCACATCGTTAAGTTCCAATCCAGGTGATTTAAAGTAAATGGCCGCAATATAACTGAGCCTGCCGCCGCCGCTTTTACCAAAATTTACATTGCCCCCATAACCCGGTAACGAAGTGCGGGTGCTATCCATCTTCACGTGTTTGGCATCGGGCCTCTGGAATAAATGGGTCGGCGATTCCTGAGTGTTAATCAAAGCCTGCGTGCTTCCTTGCACATAACTAAAAGCTCCTTTGGCCGTAAAAAAATAGGTTTTATCTTTCCAATACTTGGTAAAATCGAGCCCGGCAGTATAGGCGTTGGTATGAAGGTAATCCAGTTGTTCCTCGTCAATCAACCGGTTGGTAGAGGTCACCATCCCACTTAACAATGTATTGCCACCCCCAAAGTCTTTCTGAATGCTTACCACGGAATAATTGGTGGCCGGTTCCACGGTTTCTTCCCGGGTTTGATCTTGATTATAAGTAATTTCAGCACTTTCTTTGGCCGTTACACTTTCCATGATGCCTATACTTAACCCGTTTTTGGATCGACCGGTAATTTTTGCCGCTCCTAAAATTTTAGTCGCGTCAGGCACTTTGGCATATTCAGCAGAATCAAGTTCCGGATAATTGTGCGGGTTTCTTCCAATACGCCGGCTGTAAAACAGATTATCCCAAGCCAAATCACCATCGCCAAACATCAGAGGAAAGTTGATGATGTTATTCCCTTCAATAAAAAACGGCCTTTTCTCTTCAAAAAATAGTTCAAAACCGGAAAGATTCACTGAGGATGGGTCAGCCTCAACCTGTCCAAAATCGGGATTGATAGTAAAATCGAGGGTCAAATTATTGGTCAGTCCAACTTTTCCATCCAATCCCATATTCCCTTTCCAATCGCTGCCATCGGCATACGGATTTCCTTCTTCTTGAGGATAAGATGAATAGTTTGCCACTGCATAAGGATATAAATCAAATGTTTTTTTTGGCTGGATATCCACCAACCCATTCATTTTACCAAAGTGATGCACCCATCCCGGATCATTTCGTTGTTTGGCCTGCCAAAGCGAGGTTTCTTCGCTCCGCTGAATATAACGCTCTATTTGAATTCCCCAGGTTTGCTCATAACTGTTTACAAAACGGAATTGCGAAAAAGGAATTTTCATTTCAGCTACCCAGCCCTCATTTGTAACTGTTGTCTCCACCCACCAGATTGGGTTCCATGAATTGTCCTGCGAATCGCCATCGTTTGAAATAAATGCATCGCTTTTTGTACCCGCTGCACTTACATTGAAGCAATACGATGTTTGTTTGTCGTTATAACTGTCGAATTGAACCCCAAGGTAATCGCCATCCAAATCATCGCGCCGGGTTAACCGTTTCGAAATTAAGGCAGGCTCTGAATCCAATGCTTTTATGGCCACATATACAAAATCCTGATCATATAGAATGGCAAATTGTGTGGGTTGTGATGCTTTTTTGTTATCGTAGGGAATATACATCTCAAACTCTTGGTTCCATTGGGCATTGGTCCAAACGGGTTCATTCAAAATTCCATCAATTTGAATGGGTTGACTTATTTTTTGAGTCTGACATTCTTTTTTTTCAATGCTCTTCCCAAATGCAGTTGTGCAAAGCATTGTACCAAGAAAAATAATTAATTGCCGCATAAATACTGTTGTATTGCTGTTGCTAAAAAAAAGTCTTTCAATAGACGACTGCTTTTAAAAAGCGTTACAATCAAATTAGACTATTTTATGGCTTTATTTAATAAACAACCATCGAAAGGCTCCAATCATAAAAGCATTAAATCAAAAACGAACAATTTCACAACTTAACCGTTTAGGCTACTAAAAGAAATACTTTTCACTAAAACCAATTAATTTCACATAACAAAACTATTTTATGAAAACACTTTTTAATACTTTACTGCTTGCTTTTTGGGGAATAGCTGCTTTTGCACAATTCACCCAGCCCGCTTTACCTTATGCTTATAATGCTTTGGAACCATACATTGATGCTGCTACCATGGAAATTCATTACAGCAAACACCATAAAGCGTATGTTGATAATTTAAACAAAGCTGTTGTTGGAACGGAATATGAAAAAATGACTATCGACCAATTGACTGGCGCTATTACGGAAAGTACCCCGGCACCTATCCGGAATAATGGCGGTGGTGTTTGGAACCATACTTTTTTTTGGAACTGCATGGCTCCTAATTCGGGTGGTAATCCTACTGGCGCTTTGGCCGATGCCATTACTACTCAATGGGGCGATGTTGCCAAGTTTAAAGAAGCTTTCAAAAAAGCAGCGTTGGGACAATTTGGTTCGGGTTGGGCCTGGTTGGTTGTTGCCGATAAAAAGCTGGCAATTGTGGCCACTCCCAATCAGGATAATCCATTGATGCCGGTTAGCAGTGTAAAAGGAACTCCCGTTTTAGCTATTGATGTATGGGAACATGCCTATTACTTGAAATACCAAAATAAGCGGGGCGATTATGTGGACCAATTCTGGAATGTGGTAGATTGGAAGACCGTTGAAAAACGATATACTGAAGCGTTAAAATAACAAAAAAACCCCGCCAGCAAATGTTGGCGGGGTTTTTTTTGAATATAATCTAATATGCTGATTTAAACTGACGTAAAAACCGAACATCGTTTTCAAAATAAAGTCTCAAGTCCTTGATTTGGAATTTGAGCATGGCAATGCGTTCAATGCCCATTCCAAAGGCAAATCCGGTATATTTTTCACTGTCGATGCCACAACTTTCCAATACATTTGGGTCAACCATTCCGCATCCTAAAATTTCCAACCAGCCGCTGTATTTGCATATATTGCAGCCTTTCCCCCCGCAAATGGAGCACGACACGTCCATTTCGGCCGATGGTTCGGTAAATGGGAAATACGATGGCCGCAACCTGATTTGTGTTTTTTCGCCAAACATTTCTTTAGCAAAGTATAGTAGGGTCTGTTTCAAGTCGGCAAAAGATACATTCTCGGCCACGTACAAACCTTCCACCTGGTGGAAAATGCAATGGGCACGTGCCGATATGGCTTCGTTACGGAAAACCCTTCCCGGAAAAATGCTGCGGATGGGCGGTTTTGTGTTTTGCATTACACGAACCTGAACACTTGAAGTATGGGTACGCAAAAGAATTTCATTTGCTTTATCGATGAAAAAAGTGTCCTGCATATCGCGGGCTGGGTGTTCGGGTGGAAAGTTCAACGCCGAAAACACATGCCAGTCGTCTTCAATTTCAGGGCCTTCGGCCACGGTAAAGCCCAACCGGTTAAATATGCTGATAATTTCGTTCCTTACTATAGATATGGGATGGCGCGAACCAAGTTCCAGAGGCTCTCCCGGACGGGTTAAGTCCAGGGTTTCTGTTCCTGTTTGTGAATCCTCAATTACCGCTTTAAATTGATCGAATTTTTCCTGTGCAAATTGTTTTAATATGTTTATTTCCTGACCCACTTCCTTTTTCAGTTCTGCGGGAACATTCTTGAAATCGTTGAACAATTGTGATATTTCACCTTTCTTGCTTAGGTATTTCAACCGGAAACTCTCCAGCTCTTCGGCCGATTTAACACTAAATTCTTCCGTCTCTTTGAGTAGTTCCTTAATTTTATGAATCATTGCCATTCCATTTAATTGAGTGGCAAATTTAAAGAAAAATGTGTGTTTTTCAAAAGAAAGGTTCCCCCTCGTCCAATCCTGGCCTTATGGTGTTTTTTGCATCAGGCAGTTCTTTTTCTAATCCTGATTTTAGTTGCGAAAGCATAGCTAGAAAACGCAGTATTTCATCTTCATTTTTTGAAAATTTACTGTGGAGAAAAGAAAAGGAATCCATTGACTTTTGAATACATTCAAGTACTAATTTTCCCGTTGCATTCCTATCATAGTCGTCATCGGCAGAATCATCATTCTTTTGCAAGGCTCTATTTATCTTTACTGGTATCATGGTCCGGTGCCATTCAATGGTATCAACGTGGTAATTGAACTCTTTGAAATTCTTATGTGAGTTATTCCAGAGTGATGAAGCAATAATTGAAAAATATTCACCCTTGGAAATGAACCATTTTGAAACCTGCACCATATAATCGGTGGCTTGAATAACCAGGGGGTGCTCTACCTTTTCATCCAAATCATCCAGGTCCCCGTCTTCAAATTGCTCCAAATCAATATCCATGGATTGTGCTTTTGCTTTGAGCATGTTCAGTGTTCCGGATAAAACATCCTGCAACCTTTCAAACAAGTCTTCCTGATCGTATTTTTTATCGTGTAACCCCAGTTCTGCTTCAAGCTGATAATTGGTGCACCTTTTGGTAAAGGAACATTGCTCACACCAGCGGTTGCAATAATTGAAAATTCCGATAATGTTTTCCTCCTTCGGTTTTAAATTTTCAATAATATCCTGAGCTTCATTGGCTTTTTGCTGAGCCATAAACTTGTCTATTTCTTCAGGGTTTGGTAATAAATTATGTGTTGAAGTATCAGTGTCCGAATCCTTTCTGTAGTCGTTCTCAAGTTCCAAACGTATTTGCTCACAACCGCTGCATTGTCCCGGAATCGGGCAGAATTCTTCATCAAAACTGCAAAATTCGATGCCTACTACCCCATAAGTCACTTTAACCTGTTCACTATCCCAAATACTATACAGTAATTCATACTTTGTTCTTTCGCTCAATTCACCGGGATAAGCCGGCTCAAAATGGTGATAATCCAATAAATCATGAAGTACGGGTAGTAATCTGGCTATTTGATTGTCAGTAAGGCGTTCTGCCGGTGGCAACGCTTCTTTTTTTATTCCTACAATATCTTGCAATTCCCGCTCCTGGCCATCGATATACTGCTCAATATACGACATGTCTTCAATTTCACCCGGATCATTTATGTCAACCGAATCCCATATTGCGGAAGGGGGTTCAGGTAATTGAGCCATAATTTGGTGGATATCTCCAATCAAATGGGTTAGGTAATTGTCCATGAGAATGTATAATTAATACAAGTTGGTATTGCTTGATAACAAAAATAAAATATTCCGTCAATAAATTATACTTGGAATAAAATATAATTGATTGCTTTGTTCAGTTAAATTAATCTCGTTGCAGGCGCTACGAGTTCCAATGGGATAGCGAAGCGCCTGCTTCGCTTTTAAAACAAGCAACCGATAAATTTCATATTTCAAAAACCTTTATTAAAGACTGCATCTTCATTGCTATCATAAAGTTTGGAGCAATTGAAGTCGAGGCAATTTCTCCAATTTGCGAATAAAATAGAAACGTTTTACAGACCAATCTCGTAGCAGGCGCTACGAGTTCCTGAAATAAGTTCAGTTTCCTATCTCAAGGTCTCACATCTCACATCTATTTCTCTAATTACAATGCACAAAACAACCTTCGCATCGGCTGAGTTCACCGCGCAGGCGTTTCTCTACCAGCTCACCATACCGCTCGGTTAGCACCGGAACCCGGATGTTGCGGATTACTTCGTAAGCAAAGGCATACATAAGCATCATTCTGGCTTCGCGTCCTCCAATACCCCTCGATTGCAGATAAAACAGGGCCTCCTCGTCAATTTGGCCTATAGTGGCGCCGTGACTACATTTTACATCGTCGGCATAAATTTCCAATTGAGGCTTGGTATAAAAGCGGGCTGTTGGGGTTAAGCAAATGTTTTTATTCGATTGAAAAGCCTTTGTTTTTTGAGCATCGCGGCGCACCAGTATCCTGCCGTTGAAAGCACCGGTAGCCTCATCGTCGAGAACGTTTTTGTACATTTCGGTACTTTGGCAATTGGGAACCGCGTGATCGATAAACGTGTAATTATCCACATGCTGCTTGCCATCAATTAATGCTAAGCCGTAAACGTGGGCTTCGGAATGCTCTTCAGCCAGTTTCACAAAAATGTTGTTGCGCACAAAACCGCCGTGCAACGTGAGGGTATTAGTTAAGGTATTGCTGCCTTTCATTTGCTGAATGTACAACGAGGTTAACTGCGACGACTGGTTGTGCTGGTTCTGGATGTTGTAAAAATCGAACACTGCATTTTCATCTACAAAAACCTCGGTAACCGTGTTGGACAAGAAATGGTGCTGCGTTAAAGTGTGGTCGCATACAATTATTTTTGACTGGCTGTTTTTTCCCGCCACAATCAAGTTCCGTTGGTTTACCAACAACGGATTGCTTCCCCTCATTAAATTAATTATCTGAATGGGTTTTTCCAATACAAATCCGTCGGGGATGTAAAGGAACATGCCATCTTGGGCAAATGCCGTGTTAAAAGTGGAAATACCTTCCGGATGTTCGGCTGCCTGTTGGTTATAATGTTTTTCGAACAATGCGGCATAGTTAACAGCGGCATCGCGGATGCTGCAAGCCACAATTTCTTTAGGTAATTGGGCGTGTTCCTGATTCTTTTGATAAAACCAACCATTTTCCAACAGCAAGGTATGGGTATCCAATTCGGGAACTGAGCACTGAAACAGTGTTTTTGAATCCACGGCAATGTTGGTTGCTTTAAAAGTATAACCATAGCCTTTGCCAAAGGCCTTCATCAAGTCGGTGTACTTATATTTTTCTTCCCCTTTTTCGGGAATCCCCAACCGGTCGAATTCGCGCATGGCGGGTTCCCGGTATTTGTTCATGTTTTCGGGCAACCCTTCGCGGATGGCCGGGATGTTTTGCTGATACAAACTAATCAGCTTGTATTTCATGGTATTGTTGTCGATAAGATCGCTCATGTTATTTGTATTGAATGTGTTGAAATACCTTTTAACAATGCTTTAACCAGAGTAAAAAGGGTTTTCAAATAGGACTGAAATTAAACCTTTACTTCGTCTTTAATCCAGTCGTAGCCTTTTGCTTCCAGTTCCAGAGCCAGTTCTTTGCCTCCAGTTTTTACAATTTGCCCTTGATATAGAATGTGTACCACATCGGGCACAATATAATCGAGCAGCCGCTGATAATGTGTGATTACAATGGTGGCATTTTCAGCGGTTTTCAGCTTGTTCACCCCATTGGCAACAATGCGCAGCGCATCAATATCAAGCCCCGAATCGGTTTCGTCCAAAATCGATAATTTGGGTTCGAGCATGGCCATCTGGAAAATCTCGTTTTTCTTTTTCTCGCCACCCGAAAAACCTTCATTCACTGAACGCGAAGTCAACCGGTCGTCGATTTCCACCACCTGTTTTTTGTCGCGGAGCATTTTTAAAAAGTCGCCCGCACTCATGGGCTCTTTACCCAGATATTTGCGGTGCTCGTTTACAGCTGTTTTCATAAAATTCACCATACTCACACCCGGTATTTCCACCGGATATTGAAAACTCAGAAACAACCCTTCACGGGCGCGGTCTTCAGGTGCCAGCAATAATAAATCCTTATCGTTAAACGATACGGTACCTTCAGTCACATCAAACCGGCTGTTTCCAGCCAAAACCCCGGCAAGGGTGCTTTTTCCGGAACCATTGGGTCCCATAATAGCGTGCACTTCGCCCACTTTTACTTCAAGGTTGATTCCCTTTAATATCTCTTTGCCATCCACGCTGGCCTTTAAATTCTTTATGCTTAACATGCTGTTTTTATTGACATTTTTTTTGTACTGTTCTAATTATTCTCCATTTCAATTTGACTGTCTATATTTCGGCGTAGGCATTTTTTGTTTTCCAATTTATCTAACTGCTTGCGCCGATTTTTCTTTTTAATTTCTCAACCCGGTGCGGTGCACCGGGCTATGTTCTTTTAGCCTTACAGGCTAATTTGTAACTCTAAATACTTTAAGTACTCATAGCTTTAAATACTTCTTAACCTACAGATCCTTCCAAGGTAATCTGCAAAAGCTTTTGAGCCTCAACCGCAAACTCCATAGGGAGTGTATTCAGCACCTCTTTGGCATAGCCGTTTACAATCATACCAATGGCATCTTGGGTTGAAATGCCCCGCTGGTTGCAATAAAATATCTGGTCCTCGCCAATTTTTGAAGTGGTGGCTTCGTGTTCCAAAATGGCGGTGTTGTTTTCACAT
>JFJP01000310.1_pt1 | contig 16458 bp, 10 predicted proteins | sample 431651 | NCBI WGS metagenome assembly JFJP01 (sample SAMN02602958, study PRJNA72255) | Microbial mat metagenome, whole genome shotgun sequencing project. | biome: fresh water; feature: sink hole; material: water; isolation source: purple microbial (photo- and chemosynthetic) mats found in... | reverse complement strand
ACGCCGAGGTCTTCATGGCTTTTACACCGGGAAGCAAGCACGGACAGATGGCCGACATCAACATGACGCCGATGATCGACGTGATGCTGGTGCTGCTCATCATCTTCATGGTGGCGGCGCCCATGCTGACCACCGGGGTGGATGTGAATCTGCCGGAGAGCCGCACTGGGAAGAGTCTGGAGAGCGAGGCCTTGGTGGTGACCCTGGCTCGGGATGGGCGTATCGAGTTTGAAAAAAGCTATGTTCGGGAAGAACAGCTCAAGCGGCAACTGCGCCAGAAGGCGGGGCAGGGGCGCAAGCGCCCTGTGATGGTGCGGGCGGATCACGCCATTCCCTACGGGCGGGTCATAGCCGTGGTGGATGCCATTCGGGAAGCGGGCTTCACCCAGGTGGGCTTTGTCACTCAGGGCATTCCCGGAACGCCCGAAACAGAGAAGACGCTGTGAGCCTGGAACAGGAACGGCGCAACCGCCGGATTTCCTCCCGGCCGGGAGTCGACCCGGTACGGTGGGGAGGTGCCGCGTGAGCGGAGATCTCCAGAGCATGCTCCAGGCCCGGGCGCGCATCGGCCTGATGGGCTGGCCCACGGGCATTGCCCTCAGCGCCGGGTTGCACCTGCTGGTGATCGGTGCCTTCTTCATCGTGCCCAAGTCCAACCCGAATACGGACGATGTGAAGGTCACCTGGGTTACCCTGCCGGCTATGGGCTCGGTGGGCACCTCTGGCGGCAGCGCCGCCATGGAAGAAGGCACCCAGGGGGAGCGCGTGCGGCGGGTGGAGGAAGTGGCCCCCAAGGCGGACGAAAAGGGTGGGAGCTCCGTGACACCCAATGTCTTTGGCACTCGGAAGACCGCCCCGGTCAAGGGCACCAGCACCAATCCGGACAGCATGGGCAAGGCCCCCGTGGCCAGCAAAGGCGCTAATCCCACGGCCAATCCCGTGCCCGGGGCGGCGGGGAAGGGCACCGGCGGCGGCATCGGTGAAGGCATGGGTATCCCGGGGCTCAGGGCCAGCGGTGTGCAGGGCGGCACGGGGCTCATCGGCGGTCTGGACGGCGACTTCCCCTTCATGTGGTACCTGCAACAGGTGCAGGGCACCATCACCGGCAATTGGAATCGCATCAACAATGCCCAGGGCCGGGTGCAGGTCTACTTCCGCATCCGCCGGGACGGCCGCCTGGAGGGCGCCCGCATCGAGAGCCCCAGCGGCAGCGCCAGCCTGGACCAGAGTGCCCTGCTGGCGGTGCGCCGCTCGGATCCCCTTCCGCGGCTACCGGACGGCTTCGAGGGCCAGGCGCTGGGGGTGCGGTTCTGGTTCACCTATCTGGGGAATTGAGGCGTTTTCCGCTGGCCTCAAGGTGCACCGCTTGGCGTTAGGCCTAGGAGCCTGTCCCAGTATTCTCCGGGAGCCCCGCACAATACCTGGACGGGCTCCAAGGCAAAGACAGGATCAACCGCAAGGCTTGTTGGGTTTGCCTACAAAAGCGAAAAAGCAAATTACAAGACAATGTGTCCCTTCCTTCTACTTACCAGCGCCGGTGCCCGGAGGACTCTGTGCTGCACCTCTGTATTACCCGTCACTGGCCTGTTGTGCGCGAACGGTGCGAAGAAATCAGGAGATCTTCCGCTTCTTGCCCCATCGGGCGTAGCTAGTACCTGGCCATGGGCATTCCCGCGAAATCTCCGATTGGCACTGAATACCATCCATGGGATGGATCCGCCCATGATTGCCCAATGCATTGGCATCCACTGCCCGAAACCAGTCGTTCTCTGCCCGTGGTTTTCTTATGGTCAAAGTCTGAAGATAAACCCGTAAGGACTTCTCCCATGAACGATTCGGCCAACCACCCTCACCTGAAGTGCATGACTGGATCTTCGTGTCTGCCCTTGGATATCCAGGCATCGGCGGAACTGGCGTCCCTGCAAAGTTCACTGCTGTCCACCCTCGGTTTGCGCATTCGTCACAACGTTCACCGCCTGGGCGGGCACCATTGGGAAATCCTGGGCATGGCCCTGTCTCCTGATGGAAGCATTCTGGCGACAGGAGGCAGGGATCAGGTGGTCTGCCTCTGGGATTACGTCCAGGGACGCAGCCTGATGACATTGTCGGGTCATAGGGATTGGGTTTGGTGTGTGGCCTTCTCTCCCGATGGCAGCCATTTGGTCAGCAGTGGGCGAGAAGGCAGGATCATTCTCTGGGATGTGGCCAAGGGAACCCAATTGGCAGAGGCGCAGGCTCATCAAGGGGCGGCCCATGCCGTGGCCTTTGACGCTTCAGGTTCCCATCTCTATTCCGTAGGTGGAGATGGATTTCTGAATGCCTGGGATGCCATGACTCTCGCAGGGAGATGGTCGGTGAGGGCCCATGGTTCCCCCTGTCGTTCGTTGGTTCTAGAGGATGGGGTGATCCATACCGTGGGCGAAGACGGGCACTTAGCGGCCTGGGACCCCGTCTTGGGCGGTGCTCTGGGTGACCCCGTTGACCTGCACGAGCCTTTGTACGTGGTTCGCGCTCTTGGCTCCACCTGTTTCGTGGGTGGTGAAGAAGGTCTGCTGGTGGCCGTGGAAGGGGGAAGCGTTATTCGCCACTACCGTGCCCATGGGGAAAGAGTCCGGAGCCTCAGCCTGGATTCGAAGAGTCTGTTTTCCGGTTCCGACGATGGCACCGATTGTGTCTGGGATATCGAGACGACGGAACTGCGATACCGCTACGGGAATCCTTCCGGGGTCATATATGGAGCGCGGTTTTCGCAGGATGGACGCAGTATCTGGGTCGCCTCCAATCCACGGGTGGGATGCATCGATGTGGTTTCGGGGATGACGATCCAGAATTTCTGCGGATTCAAGGAGAATGTATTTTCCATGGTCTTCGCTCAGGACGCGAATCGGGTGGTGGCGGCGGATTGGCGTGGATGGGTGGCGGCCTGGGAACCCTCCACAGGGGCTGTGATCGTTCCGGCGAAAAAGCTGGAAGGCCTGGATCATCCCTATAGTCTCGCCATCACCCGGGATGGATCGAGATATGCCATCGGAGACTGGGATGGTTACGTACAGATACGGTCCCTGCCCTCCAATGATCTCCTGTTGTGTTTCAGGGCCCATGTGGGTTCCGTCAATGCCTTGGCTTTTAGTGTCGATGGGACCGCCTTGTTCACGGGTCACCGTGGATCCAAAAACAACCTTCGAGTCTGGAATCTGGATGTTCTTCTGAAGTCGGAGACCTGGCCAGAGGATGACGATTTCCTGTGGGAAGGGGTTCAATCCCACCCTGCTTTCCGTTATGGGTGTTGGGCGCATACGGACACGATTTTCTCACTGGAAGTGAGTTCTGATGGACGCCTGTTGGCTTCCGGAAGCGGTGATGGCAGCGTCTGCGTATGGGATCTCGAATGGGCTGAGAATGATGCCCAGGTAACTGCTACTCGGCGATTCGATCAACCTCTTTGGCGCATGGCGGGGCACTCGGATTGGGTCAGGTCCGTCCGTTTTTCTCCCGATGGTTCCCGATTGTTGACGGGATGCAACGATGGTGGCGTCCGACTCTTCGATGTGAAACACGGAACCTTGATCCGGACTTTTGAAGGCTGCAAACACCACGTCCTATCCGTGGATTTTCATCCCACAGAACCTCGTGTAATCGCGGGCGCCTGGGACCGGACGCTCCGCATGTGGAACCTGGAATCCGGGAACATGGAGCAGATCTGGGAGCCAACAGGGAAGTTGGCCCTGCCCTCCTTTCGCCCCGTGCTGGTGAACCCCCGAGATTCAACCCTGATATGTGGTGGCGTCCGGGCCATCCGCTGTTTCCATGCAGGCAGCCATGCGCCCTTCCGGATCATCGACACTCAGGCTCTTGCCATCGCTGCAATGCTTCCTGTCCCGGGAACGGACAGTCTCATCCTGGGGTGTTCGATTCATCTCATGGAACTGGATCTTCAGACGGGCCAGGTGCGGCTGCTGAAACGGGGGAACACCAATGCATACACGACATTGGCCCTCAATCCAGGAGGAACCCTTCTCGCCTATCACGATGTGGGCACTGCTTCCGGTAGTGTGTTCAACGCCTATGGTTTTGGAAAGAACCGGGATGTCAATTTCTGTCAGAGCCCATCCGGTGTCTACTCGTTTGCCTTCCTGCGTGATGGCATCGGATTGCTGGCGGGTTGCCACGATGGAAACATCTACCTGTGGGACACGGAACACGGTGGCACCAAGGTGATTTGGAAGGGACACGAAGACATCGTTTGGGGCATCTCCGCGAGTCGCAACGGCCGGTTCGTCGCTAGTGCCTCCGCGGATCAGACCGTGCGGATCTGGGATGCGGAATCCGGGAAGTCTCTCCGGACTCTGAAGGGACACCTGGGCATTGTGAAACAAGTGCTCGTGGGTGGCGGATGGGTCTATTCCGGCTCCGAGGACTGCACGGTGCGCGTCTGGGATCTGGAAAGCGGGGCCTGTTTGCGAGTAATGAGCACCGCATCGGCTGTCAGTTCCATGAGTCTTTCGCCCGGCGGTGAGCGATTGGCTTGCGGACTTGAGGATGGGCGGCTGCTCGTGTGGAAGACTTCGGATTTCGAAAAGGAGCTGGAACGATTTTTGGATACTTCCAGAACCCAGATCACGGGCCTCGCGTGGTGTGGCCGCCACCTGGCCTGTGCCTGCGCCATGGGCACCCTCACCTTCCTGGATGCCAAGGAATACCGTACCCTGGCGACCTTCCACGCCCTGGAGCAGGGTTTCCTCTGGACGACGCCTCCGGACGAAGCGGCGCCCAACGGTTGGCTTTGGACAGACCGGCCGGAGTTGATCAACGTGTTGGAATGCGAGGAGGACGGGAGTCATCCGCGCGCATTGCCTGCGGATGATCCGGCGCGAATCGATCACCTGAAGTTGTACAACAGCGAACGCATGGTGCTGATGAGGCTCAACGATCCCGAAGCCTACCGGCGCGAAGTGTCCGGTTTGCGGCAACTGGCCGGCGCTTCCAAGATGTTTCCGGCGCTGAGGGATTCCTTCTAGCACCGCAGCGCGAAAACGTCAGACGGGGTCCTTTGGTATTCACCTCGCGTATTCCGAAATGAGGAAGGTCCTTTTTTATTAGGAGACAGACATGGGATGGTTCAGCAGCAGGGACAGCATTTCGTCACTACGGAAGCGGGGCGAAGGGTTGAAGTTGTTGCACTTGGTCTGTGACGAGACTGAGACTCCCAAGGAGCGAAACAAGGCTCTGCAGGCGCTGGTGGAATGCGATGGGGGCCAGGTGGGGGACACCCTGGTGGCCCTCCTGGAGCGGATCTTCGATTACCGGTATTTCAATCTGCGAGAGCCCTTTATCGCCGCGTTCGTGCAGTTGTTCAACAAGCACCGATCCTACCGGCCCGGCAGATACATCCGCACGAAGCACGTGTTCAAAGAACTCGTCACAAAGCTATCGAACACTCGGGGGATGAAGGCGGACGCCTATCGTGATTTTGATAGCTTCCGCCAGTACGACGCGGATCGCGTGGTCCTCCTTCCCCTGGCGCAAGTGGTGTGTGACGAAGAAGCGCGCGAGCATCTGCTGTTCATGGCCAAGGATCCCAACCCACTTTTCCGGGCCTGCTTTCTTGAATGGGTGGTGGCTTCCGGCGACACGACTCACCTTCCGATCATCCTGAACCTGACCCTCGATCCTTTCAGCGAGGTCCGTCAGTGCGCGTTCCGCGCGCTGGCCATCATTGGTCAACCGATGGTGCCGGATCTCGTCCCGTTCTTGGAAGCCAACGCGCACGCAGGAGCCGACCTGGTGGACTTCTGCGCCAAGATTTTCAGTCAACCCAAGGCCGTCTTGTTAGGGGCGCTGATCGATCAGCGATGCTCCCGCCTGGGTCCGAAGCCCGATTCCAAGGATATAGACGCTGTGTGTGCGTTGTTCAATCAGTTGGGGAAAGTCCGCGAACCGCCCGCTGCCCAGGTTGCGCTTCAGCTCTTCAACCAGATCGAACGCGCCAAGGCGCCTGAGGTTCTGAAAGCGGCATGCATGGTTCTGGATGCCTCCGATGAGGCTTCCAGGACGCGGCTGGAGGGTTTGGCGCAGGATTACCACCATGTGTGCCGTGGAATCGCGCAGGGGCAGCTTTTCCATCTCAAAATGGGTAGCGCGCATTCCTCTGGAGGACACTGGGACCTTCACGACCTCCTGGCCCGGGGATTGGTGCGCATCGAGGCTCTGGGTGAATCCATCACGGTTCTCACCGTATCCATCTCGAACCTCAGCGATGTGGATTTGAAAGTGCGCATTCCCAAGGGCACCTTGTTCCTGGCCTCCGGTCATTGGCAGGACATGGTGACCACCGATGGCGTGAAGATCTCGCTGCCCGCGAAGGATTCGTCCAGGTTCAGGCTGCCGGTGGCCTGCGCCCGCGCCGGGTTGCCGATTCCCAGGGATTCCAACGGATTCAGGGAAGTGGTCCGGGCCAAAGGTGATCTGGCGAAGCTGATGGATAGTTTGGCGGAGGGACACGGCCTTTCGACCCTTGCCTTGCAGGCGGCTGTGTGGGCCGTGACGGACAGCTATTCCGCCAGCCAGGTCCAGGATCGTCTGGTGGACGCAAGCACCGGAGAAAAGGTGATCACGTCCGTTCATCTGAACAAAGCCCGGCAGATTCTGGAAGGAGCTGGGTTCAAAGGGTTGAGTTGAGTTTGTGGATTGTCTGCAGTTCCGTTGCCGTGGTACCCCGTTCCCGTGGAGGTCCTGTGTCCATCTGGTCAACACCGGCGCTTGGTGTGGATCTCGGTTCATCCTCCCTGTCAGCGGGGGATTTCCAGGTCCGTGTCGTGTATCCCTATGGGAGCGAAACCTGTCCATGCAGGTTCAAGACCAACAAGCAGGGAAGGGTCGAGGTTGTCTACGGTTCAGAAGCCGCTCCCATGGGTTTTCGGGCACTGAAAGGGGGACTGGGCAAGACGGAACAGGTTCACGTCGGTGAGCAGATGTGGTCGCCGATTGATTTCGTCACCCTTCTCTTCATGGAATTGAAAAGCCATTGCCAGCAGCAGGGGATTCGCCACGACCGTATTGTCGTCTCCGTTCCCGCCGGGTTTTCCGAACTCGGCATTACACAGTTGCAGGAAGCAGGGCGTCGGGCGGGCCTGGAAGTGACAAATGTTCTCTGGGATCCCATCGCTGTGGCCTTGGCCTATGGCCTGGATCGGGTTGAGGGTGTGAAAAGGGTGGCCGTATGCGATCTGGGTGGGGGAGGCTGCCAGACTGCCGTATTGGAGGTGGGGGACGACCGAATCCAGTGCCTGGCTTTGGCCCGAGACACCCAGGCCGGAGGCGAGGAGATCGACACATTGTTGCAAGACTGGTTGGTGACCTGTTGCGCAGAAACCTATGGCCCACAGGCGATTGAGGTGCTCGATCAAGCCTGTCATCTACGTTTGAGGGGCGCCGCCGAACGGGCGAAGATCAAGCTCTCCATCGCGGATCAGGTGGAGATCGATCTGCCGTACCTCACCTGCTTCAAGGGACAACCTTTGCACTTCAAGACCGTTCTCACCCGTTCCGAATTCCAACCTATGGTTCGGCCCCTGGTGGACCGTTGGCTGCGGTGTCTGGACCAGGTTTTTGAGATGGCAGGCGGCGGTTTGTTGGATCAGCTGATCCTGGTTGGGGGCTCCTCCCACATTCCCTGCATCCAAGCACCACTGGCCGAACATACGGGTATGAAGCCCATGATGGAGATCGACCCCTGCAAGGCGGTGGCCCTGGGGGTCAGCATTTTTGGATATCTATCCAAGCCTCCGGACATACTTTTGGGAGAGAACGGCTATGAAGTGTGTTCCGCGTGGCAGTTGCAGCAGACTCCCGACCGAACTTGTGTGAGGAGGGTCTGGGTTTCGTGAGTCGAAGACGCCGACCTCCACTCAACCGGCCCCGTGCTTACCTGCCTCCCTATGGGTGCCGGGCGACTGTGGGGGTGGCGGAACGATTGATCAAGCACGTCCGTAAGCTGGTGAAGCACTGGAAGGGCGAGGGAAGGGATTCGGAGCTTGAAGAGGCTCTCTTGATGACCCATGTCGCTGGTCGATGGTTCGCGGACTTGGCCGGGGAAGCCTTGCGGCGCCGGGATCAAGCCAGTCGCCAGCTCTTCCTGGCCTGGGCAGAGGAATGTTTCAGGCTCTACATGGAGCTTCACGAGACCTGGGAACGCCGTCGCCTGAAGGCTTCCGGTCAGCGCGTCACGCGAGTCCGCCGTCATAGACGGGCTGGGCGTTGAGGGTTGCTCTAGTCAAAACAGCCATCGCTCGGTTTACCGACGATCCTCTTTTCTTACGTCGGTTGCCCGGAAGCCTCCCTGTGTTTGCCCGAGCGATCCCCCACATTGCCCGAGGCAAGCGGACCCGGATGGTCTGAAACTATTTGCAGGAGATCCCGATGTCTTTCCTCTTCCTTTCTGATGATTTGACCGAATTGAGTGAAGGCTTCGACACGTGCAGGAAGCGCTCCACGCGGCAAACCACCACGTATCTGAAGCCTCCAAAAGGTAAGACGATCAGCCATGATCAGTTCGGACGGGAATCCGAAAAACCCGTGCTGCGGCTCTTCAAGCAGGACGGCTATGATGACGAACCCGTGGGTTCCCTCAGCGCCAAGTCTGCGCGCGCTTTCTGGTACCTAGGCGGTGATCATCAGTTCCTGCCCATGATGGACTTGGTCCGCCTAGGTTTCTTTTTTCACCTGGACTTTGTGCGCGCCACCCTCCTGACTCTGAAGGGAGAATGGGAACGCCACTTGGCGGACGAGCGGGAGTACCGCACCGGCATCGGCATGAACCTGGTGGAGGTCTTCCAGCCGGAAGTCAACGATGGCGAGATCCGCCGTTTCAAACCGCTCGTGGAGGAAATGCACAACGCTCTTCTCGCCTTGGCTCAGGGCGTTCAGGAATCCGAAACAGCCCATCCCTTCGAGCGGGCCATCGAACTGGAAAAGCTCCAGGCCGCGGGATTTTTCCGCTACGATCTGCCGCGTTTCCGTACGCTCGTGGAGGAGATGATCCTCCACCGGCTGTTCTTGTGCGCTTTGGGGGATCTAGTGGTGATCGAATTCACCAAGGGGAAGGAAGATGAATTCACCTTGCTCGATCGTGGCACCGAACAAGAACAGCGGGCCTTCTGGAGCTCCAAGGCCACTTGGATTGAACTCCAGGATGTGCTCGGCGATCTGCTGCTGACCCAGGAACAGGCACGGCTCCGCAACGCCCACGTGCAGGCGGATTTCCTGAGGATCTTCGGGAAGGAATACGTGGCCCTGCAGCAGAGCATCCTGGATCTGCGCACATGGGAACGCCGCCTCATGACGCGTCAGGCTCACCCGGATTGGTCTGAGCAGCGCATCGATGAAGTCCTGCAGGAATCCGAACGGCAGGCCCGGGAGGAGCTGGACAAGCTGCGCCAAGACGCCTCTCTGATCCAGGTGGTGGAGGCCCCGCCCTCGGATGGCATCCTCGATGGCGAAGAGATCGCCGCCTACTTTCAGAAGTTGAAGAAGGTGCTTCGCGAGATCTACCTGCTCTTCCACGAAGATCGTCTAGCCCACGATCCCGTCTACGGAGCCCTGACGGCGGATCAGAAGACCCAACTAGACAAGCTGCTCAAGCGCGCCCTCGACATCAAGGCGGATCAAGAACTTCATTACGCCAAGGGAACCCTAGGCTACGCCAATCGCTCTCTGACGGAATTGGTGAACATCCTGGAACGGGGCAGGGCCATCCTCAAACACGCCGGGATCGATGTGAAGGTGGAGTACCTCGTTCAGGGAAACACACTCGCGGAGAAAACAGGCTGGCTTCACAACGAGATTGAGACACTGCGCCACGATATCGCCAAGGTTCGCGCCCAGATCATCGCCTTCAGCGAGGACCGGGAAACCCGGGAGAAGAAACTGATCGTGGACAGCGTCGCTGATCACGCCCGCATCCGGGAGGACTTCGCCACCAAGTGCCGGGACTACGAAGCCAAAACCGAAGCCCTCGTTCACCAGTACGAAACCCTGAAGGCAACCCCATGCTGACCCTCTTCGATCTGTGGCAGCTCACGGCTCGTTCGGGTCAGCCGCCGACACTGCGTTTGCTGCTGTTGACGTGGTTGCGCCAAGGCGCGCCGGAGGAATGGTCCCGGCTCTTTCTGGGACTGGAAAGAACTCCCGCGACGTTGGAAGAATTCCTCGAAAAAGGTTGGTCCAGATTCGAGTCTCAGGAGACGGAACTCCTGGACAAAATCCTGGATTCCCAGGAACCTGGCTCCCTCCACGCGCTGCATCTTCTGCAGGAACTCCTCCGGATGCATGCTCATCCCTTTACAGGGTTCTTTTCATCCAAGGATTTGGCTCGTCTTAAATCCAACCTGGGACGGATGCAGGGGGAAGGCCCGGGTCTGCTTGCCGTCCATGGAATCGAACAGCCTCGTGAGACATCTGCGCTGGATCGCTATGGCCGCGATCTCACCTCCGAAGCCGAGAAAGGCGCCTTCGAAGCCCTGGCTCCGCGTCCAGAGGATCTGGATCGATTGACGCAGGTGCTCATGCGAGCCCAGAAGGGGAATCCCGTTCTGACGGGACCTGCGGGTGTCGGAAAAACCGCGCTGGTGGAACTGCTGGCCGCCCAGTTGGTAAAGGGCGAGGCAACCGAATCGCTGCTCGGGTCTCGCGTCGTCGAGATCTCCATGGGCAAGTTGGTGGCAGGAACCCGCTACCGCGGCGACTTCGAGGAACGCTTTGAGCAAGTGATGGCCGCAGTTCAGGAGCACCCCAACACGATTATCTTCATCGACGAACTGCATTTGATCTGGGGTGCGGGCCGGGCGGAAGGCGTGGTCATGGACGCTTCAAATCTACTCAAGCCATACCTAGCCCGGGGTGGATTCCGGCTCATCGGCGCGAGCACGGTCACGGAATATCGGCGCTACATTGCTTCGGATCCTGCCTTGGCCCGGCGGTTCCAGGAAATCCGGTTACGCGAACCGGAGCCTGCAGTGTTGTTCCGCATGGTCGCCGCCCAGGCCAAACATCTGGCGAAGCACCACGGAATCACCTTGGACGACGCCATTATCACCCAGGCCATTGAACTAACGGACCAGCATTTGCTCCAGCGCCAGCAGCCGGACAAGAGCGTGGACCTGTTGGATTGCGCGAGCGTGGATGCGATCCGTTCTGGGTTCCATCACCTGGATGCCGCTTTGCTGAAACAGACCCTGGCGCGGATGACGGATCGCCCTCTCCTGGATCCTGGATCACAGGAACGGCAGCAGCTCGTGGATCTAGCCACATCACTGAGGAAACGCATCTTTGGTCAGGACGAAGCCCTCGAGCGGGTGTGCGCCACTCTTCTGCACCGGCGCATGGACTACGGCACCCGCGAACGTTGTCTCGGCACCTTTCTGTTCGTGGGAGAGACGGGAACGGGCAAGACCGAACTGGCTCGCGCGTTGGCCACCGAATACTTCGGAAGGTCGGACGCGCTGCTACATCTGGACATGGCGGAATACGCCAGCGTAGATGCCATCAATAGTCTGTTGGGTGCGCCGATGGGGTATGCGGATCACGGGGAACCCGGAAGGCTGGTCTCCTGGCTCCAAACCGTGGATAGCGGTCTCATCCTCCTCGATGAGATCGAAAAGGCCCACCCATCGGTCATCCGGCTGCTGCTGGGATTGCTGGACAATGGGCGGATGACGGGCACCGCAGGGGAAAGTCTGGATGCCCGCGCCTGCATCATCGTGCTCACCAGCAATGCCCTGCTACCCTCCCAGACGCGAAAGGCATCCATTGGATTCTCCGGTGAATCTTCCCCTGTGGATGTGGAGAAGCTCCTCGCCGGTCACTTTCCTGTGGAGCTGCTGGGGCGGCTGGACGAGATGATCCTCTTCCACCCCCTGGATTCGGAAGCCATGTGCGACATTCTGGGACTCCAGCTCGATCGGACCATCCAGGCCTTCCGGCGACGGCAGATCCACCTAGTGTTCGATTCCCAGAGATTGCTAGATTGGTTGATGGAACGCTTCAAGCGCGCAGCCTCCGGGGCTCGCGGATTGAATCGCCTCGTGGAAACCCATGTTTCCCAGCCCATCTCCACGGCGATCCTCGGCAGTGAGGTGGAGGGTCCACTGAAGGTCGTGTTGGGGGAGGAGTTCTTCAAGGGAGAACGTCCCACGGTCATACCCATGGATGGATGATGGGCTTTTCTCCTGACCGCCTGCACTGAGAGCGGCTCTGCCGCTAGATAGGGTTCACGCCGAAGCTTCAATGGTTCCGCCCTCGCCATGAGAATTGCCGGAAACGTCACCGGGATTCCGCTAACCTGTGCGAAAAACCGGGCACTCTCAGGGTTCTGTTTGGAGTCCGCCCGTGTCTGCCCTGCTCCGCCTAGGCTCCATCGTGATCGTGAAAGACCTTGCCGCCAGTGCCCTGGGCAAGGTTTCCCGAGGGGTGACTCTGGTCGGTGATCACGCAAGTCAGCATGTCTTGGTGCGTTTCTACGACGAGCCTCTTTCGGGTCCGCACGTGGATTCACACCGCGAGGCCCTTTCCCGCAGGATCGGAAGGCTTCCGGGCAGTCGCGGCCTCGGTTCCGGTCACGCACTCCTGCCCAGTCCTCACCTGGGCTACACCATGGACTTCGTACCCGGGCGCACCCTTGCCCAGGTGCTGGCCCGCGCCGAGGAAGAGGAGCTCCGGCTCGAGCCAGAGCAGGCACTCACACTGGCTGCGGGCATGTGCCTAGCGTTGACCCAGGCGCATGCCAGAGGGCTGGACCGAGGCATGCTGGGACCAGACTCCGTCTGGGTGGGATTCGATGGGTCCGTCACCCTCCTGGACGCCTGCCTGGGAGTCGAGCTCGAGGCGGCAGTCTCGGATTCCACCCTCACGGGAGAGACACGCGGTCCGGGCACCTGGCCACCGGGCCGACGGGACGACCGAGTGCTGGGTTGCATGCTGATGGAAATGCTCACCTCGAATCCCATGCTTTCGAGTTCCCCCGAAGGAATCGTCAGTGCGGCGAGAGCCCTTGAGCGATCTGCCGAATCCCTTCGGGGGTCCCAGACTCTGTCGGAAATCGTGGCCCGCCTCCTCGGCGAGAACCCTTACCCCGGCCTCGAACAAGCGCATCGGGACTTCGAGGAGCTTCTCGCACAGGGTGAATTCGGACCGACCACCTTCACCCTGGCCTTCTTCATGCACCAGGTGTTTCGCCAGGAGACCTTTCGCGACCGTCTTGAGGAAAAGGACGAGCTGGGGATGGTGTTCGAGAAACGAGCGCTGTCGGCACCCGAAGGCATGGTCGAGCCCCTCCACCGATCTGAAGGCAGACGCAGGAAGACCTTCTTGATCGGAGCGGCACTGTCACTGCTCGCCCTCACCGGGGGAGGGATCGCGTTCCAGCGGGCAGGCAGAACGCACCAGGCTGGCCAGGATCCTGTCCTGCAGGCGGAGCGCATGCGCCATGAGCAGCGTCTCAGTGAACTCACCCAGGCAGAATTGGATCTAACGAAGCGGATCGCAGCACTTTCCGCCCAGGCCGAGAACGCGATGAATGCCGAAATCAAGGCTCGCATGGAGCGCGAACTGCTCCAGAAACGCAAAGAAAAGGATGATCTGGAGTCGCGAGCCCACCTAATGCGAGCCGCCTCGACATCATCTGTCAAGGTCCAGCCCGTATCTCCGATTGAGGCGGCGGCCCCAGCACCTTCACAGGCAGAGCCCCCAGCAGCCCCGGCCCCCGTCCCTGGGAGGGAGAGTGCCAGTGCACCCGCCAGCGTGAACGAGCGCCAGAACGTTGATGTCCGTGTGCTGACACGGAGTTCCGTTTCCCCTGCAGTTTGGGCCGAAGCATGGAAGACCGTCTCGGTGATCCGGACGGTCCGGGTTCGGGTCTATGTGGACAAGAACGGGCGTGGACTCAAGACCCTGGTGGAGCACCAAGGGTTGTCCCCCGCCCTGGAAGAGCAGTTCAAGCGCGCAGCGCTTCAATGTTCCTTCGCCCCGGCTCGGCGCCTGGGTGAGCCCGTTCCAGGCTGGGTGGTGGTGGACTTCCATTCCACATAGCCAGTTGCCATTGACGGGCGTGAGGCCCCGGCTCAGCACGGTTGCGCGGAGGTTCAACGACGAGACCCAAAGCATTCCAAGGGAATCGCCCCATTGAACACGCTCAAGAATGTCGCGGAACCGGCACGGAATGTCAGTGTTGGGCTGGTGGAATGGGGAGGTCCCCCGGAGGCCCCATGAGCCGAATCCCTCGTTCCCTTTTCCTGGTCGCTGCCACACTCGCAGTCCACCTGGGTTGTGGTGGCAACAGCGAACCACCATACCAGCCCGCGCATGTTTCCAAGGCCAGCTTTGCCGTCTTCAGCGATCCGCATATTCATGATGTGGCCGTCCTGGGTGCCAGCGGCCCGGATTACGACGCCGATCTGGCCCAGGACCGGAAGATGTGGAAGGAGAGTGGCGAGATTGTGGATGCCGTGGTCGGCGACCTCAAAGGCAAGCCCATCGATTTCGTGCTGGTGCCGGGAGATCTCACCAAAGACGGGGAGAAGGTGAACCACCAGTTGATGGCCGCCAAGCTCTCCCAGCTGCGAGCTGCCGGTAAAAAGGTCTTCGTCGTGCCGGGCAACCATGATGTCAACAACCCCCATGGCAAAAACTATCTGACGACACCTGCAACAAAGGTCGCGCCCACCACCGCCACAGAGTTCCGTCAGATTTACGGGGACTATGGATACAACTCCGCGCTGTACACCGATGCCAACTCGCTCAGCTACATCGCGGAACCGGTTCCGGGCGTGTGGCTGTTCGCCATCGATTCCTGCCGGTGGGCGGAAAACACATCCACTCCCATCACGGCCGGCGCCGTCAGTGCCGCGACTCGCACTTGGCTCCTTGAGCGGCTGTCTGAGGCCAAGGTCAGAGGGAAAACGGTTCTTGGCATGATGCATCACGGTGTGGTTGAACATTTTGCCGGTCAGGCCTTGCAGTTCCCCGAATACCTTGTGGCCGATCGTGAAACCCTGGGCAAGCAGCTGGCAGACAACGGTCTGAATGTCATATTTACCGGGCACTATCACGCCAACGACGTAGCCCGGAGGGACTTCGGGACCAGCGAACTCCATGATGTGGAAACCGGCTCGCTCGTCACGGCCCCTTGCCCCTACCGAACCATCGAGCTGGATGTCACCAAGCGCACGTTTGCAGTGACCTCCACCACAGTTGGCGCGACGACCGGGCATCCCAGCGACTTCATATCCTATGCCGGCCAGTATCTTCGGACCGGCCTCAGCAGCATCACGACTGCCATGCTGATCCAGGGGTACAACCTGGATGCGACAACGGCGGGCGCACTCACCCCCCTTATTGTGGAAGCGATGATGGCCCACTATGGAGGTGATGAAAACATCGATGCACTTCCAGAACCTGCTCGCACGACCATGAAGACCACCATGGCGACCCTGCGCCAGAGCTCCGATCCCACCACTCGGCTGCTGGGCGACTCGGTCCTGTCCCTCTGGACCGACCCGGCTCCGACCGACAACACCTTCACCATCGTGCTGAAATAGACCACCTGACCCGGAACAAGAAGGGCGCCGATTGGCGCCCTTCTTGTTCCTGATAACAGTTCCGAGGCTCAGACCTGCGGCCCCTTGTGCAAGTAGGGATGCTTCGGGTTCACGCCCTTCAGAATGGAGAGGACTTCCTCGATATGGGTGGTGTGGTCGGCGATCCGCTCAAAGTCCTTGTTGATGATGATCGGGTGGCTAGCCCGCACGATGGACAGCGGATCCTTGATCATCTGGCGGAGCAGTTCACCGAAAATTTGATGATGCAGGTCGTCCACCAGATCGTCTGCAGCGATCACCTTGTTGGCCAGCTCGGCATCCCCCCTCGAAAAAGGCATCCACAGAGTCCCGAACCATCCCGCAGACTGCCTGACCTATTCTTTCGAAATAGTCCGGGTTGACCACCTGGGCCTAGTGATTGAGGATGAGCCCTCGCCGGCCGATATTATCCATCCCCACAACGAAGCCATAAAGGCCCCAAACCCAGGCGCCCCCGCAGCAGAGCACAACAGCAAGGCCGCAATCCAAGCCCTGGAACGAGTGTCTCAGGCTTCCGCGTGCTTGCGGTTCTTCACCAACACCAGGGTGGTGCCCTCGGTATTGGTTCGCATCTCGACGGTGTCCATCACCTGCTTCATGAAGTAGACGCCACGGCCGCAGGGCTTGAGCAGGTTCTCTGGCAGATTGGGGTTGGGGATGGTGTCCAGGTTGACACCGCCACCTTGATCCTCGATGCGGGTCTCGATCTTGTTGGGGCTGGGGTCGAAGGTCACCTTCACAACCTTCTTCTTGTCCAGTTTGTTGCCATGGCGCATGGCGTTGGCGATGCCTTCCTGGATCGCCAGCCAGAGGCGTTCACCATCCTCGT
>JFJP01038638.1_pt1 | contig 16459 bp, 16 predicted proteins | sample 431651 | NCBI WGS metagenome assembly JFJP01 (sample SAMN02602958, study PRJNA72255) | Microbial mat metagenome, whole genome shotgun sequencing project. | biome: fresh water; feature: sink hole; material: water; isolation source: purple microbial (photo- and chemosynthetic) mats found in... | reverse complement strand
CGTTCGCCGGAAATATCGAACCAACTCATTGGTGTATATATATAATTTCCAACTACAAAACTTTCGGTAATACTGTCGGTATTTGTTTGAAAAGTTAAGTTTTCCGATTTTATATTTTCTATTTCGAAATTGCCCGACGAGTGTAAAAAGTAAATGTATCGACCAACAAAAATAGGTTTCTGCTCTTTGCTTACCAGCCTATTGTTCAATAAATCATAATGCGCTTCGCCCAAGAAAAATGCAAATTCTTCGCTTGTTTCTTGTTCGAGTGGTTGCAATATTTCGGCAATATTAATACTTACATCTACCACTCCAATCGGAATATCGGACATAGGAGTAAAAATAGGTACTGCACCGTGAAAATCGACTCCGCCTTTGGTAACTTCCAACCCTTTAATCGATTTGCCCGTTTCGAGCACTTTAAAAGCAGTTTGCTGATTTTGGGTAACCAAATCGAACCTTATATCGGAATTGTTTCGGTATAATACCATTCCATCGGTGGCGTAGCAGGTAATATGAATTTCAGAATTTTCGAATTGCGCACGAAAACCTAAATAATTTTCTAAACTTGTTTTAAGCTGAATATAGGCATTTTCCTCGTCGCTGTCGGCTATGTAACCTTCAAAAGCATCTACCACACCAATTTGCGACGAGGCAGCCAAGCCCAATTCCAATGCTCGGTTGGACAGTTGTTGCATGTTCCAATTCAATGTATTGACCCGATTGTTAACTTTACCGCTAATTTCGTTTAGCATTCGTTGCTCGAACGAAATATTCAGTAAAATATATACTGCCACCGCTGCTAATGTTATCAGCACTACGGTTGGTATAAGAATCTTAAATCGTATGTTTATTTTATCCCATGAGAACATAGCAAACCTATATTTTATGTAGAAAATCAACGCTTTAAAACGGCACTTAAACCTTGCTTAAAACCTGCCAAATATTGCACCGAAATTATTAATATTTTTAGCAATATCAAAAATTAAACCGAAACAAATTTAAACTTTATTTATTTGAATACATGCTTTCCTTGTCAATCCGTTTATATTTATTTCAAGTTCGGTTTCGAACGAATAAATTTGAATAAACGGTAAGTGCTTAATTTTTTTTATTTTAGCTAATAATTCGAAATTAATTTGTTCTTTTTTTACCGAAAAGTATGCAATTTTCATACTGGTTATGTTGTGAAAAAAATGCGAGCCATAGGAAGGCGGAATATCAAATTCGTCGAAATCGGTTTCAATTAATACTTCGGCATTCGAAATTTGAAACCAATTAATAGGTATTCCCAACTTTTTATCGCGGCTGCCCCAACGTCCGGGACCAATTAGCACGTATTTTTTATTCTGCTTAACCATTTCGGTATTAATACTTTCGAGCTGCAACGCTAGATTACCGTTATCGGCTTGGTTAAGCGCCTTGTTGCTTATCAGAACCATTTCGTAAATTCCGGTTTTTTTGCCGTGTCCCAACACATTTTCTGAAAAAACCAAGGTTCGGTCCGAATTTTCAATTTCGGGCACTTCCGGCTCCGAATCAATTACAGTTCCCGGTTTCACTTGTAAAATTCGCAGCAGCGGTAAACTTTTAGCATCGGCAAGTTCAACCGAAAACTCTATTTCGATAGGTCGCGCAAAAGCCTCCTTTAGCAACTCCATTAATTTTTGCACACTTGCCTTTAAATTAATTGCTGCATTGTTAATTACCTGATAATAAAACTCTTTGCTTAATGCCGAATTATCGGTATCGGTATTCGAATTATTAAATGGCTTAAAATTTCCATCCATCGAATTATGGAGTAAACCTTCGGTAAGTGGAATTTTCATTAATCCGTTTTCGCCAAAAGTTAAGCTTTCATCAAACGATTTGCTTATGTCAACCGCAAAAAAATGTCGCTGATAAAATGCCGATTTTTTCGCCAACTCTCTCGATTGCTCGGTTTCGTTGCCAAATTCGATTCTAAAAGCGTTATCGCCTTCTACTACGTAACGTCCCATTCCGTATGCCACATTCATAAAACCATGGGCTATATCGGCGGCATTGGTAGCATAATAATTTTGCGAATTAGCCACTCCGCTAATATGTGGGCAAAAGTAATTCCCGTTAAGCACTCCCGAAACTTCCTGAATAATAACTGCCATCTTTTCTTCAACCGGCGCTATGTTCGACGATTTTAGAAAATTGCGTGCATGCCCGTAATACATTGAACTGTAAACCAGCTGAATAGCTTTTACCAATTCGGCAAAACGTACTTCGGCATCGGGGTTGGCATTGGGTATAAAATAAGTTTTGTACAATCCGGCAACCGGCAAATTTACCATATCTTCAAACGTACCCGACGAACGAACCGCCAACGGGGTTTTAATGTACTGAACCAGTTTTCGTAATTTTTTGGTTAGCCTTTCCGAAAGTGCAGTCTGCAAAAAAACATTGTCAATTTCGCTGTTGGTAAGCGATTTATATATTTGGTTTTCAAAATCTATTTTTTTTGAAATATAATTGAACTCACCGGTTCCAATTATAAAAGTTTGCGTAAGTTTTATTTCGAAACTGCTTATATACCGAGAGAAATCGAAACTACCGATTAATCGGCTAACAAAGGCAATTTCGCGCGCTTTGCCGCCTAAAACTCCATGCGAAAGCAAATAAATGTAGGTTGAGCTAAAGGTATTTACATCTTCAAAATCAATTAATTTACCAACACTTCGTTTGTTTTTGAACAGCGAAATAACATGCAACACATGCGCTCGCAATTCGGTTTTGCTTTTATGATTTTCGAGGCTAAAAGGTGCAATTCGTTTTGCAATTTTTGCCTCGCCGCGCATCATAAGCCACATAGAAATGTGGTTATTGCGCGAATGGTACATAAACGATTCGATTGGGATTTGTGCCAATTTCTGCTCAAATTCGTCGAAGGTTTCTGCGGTATCAATAATTTCGCCACCCGGCAATTTAAACAGAAACTTCTCGAAACTAAAGCTTTCGTGTATAAAATCGGAAAGTTCGTTGTAATAATTTGCCGAAGTTTTGTCTAAAAACCGATACTTATTTTCAAGGGCTTTAAATGAATTTTTAATGTCCGACGATTGTAAAACCACCGGAACTTCGGGTACAATTTGTGCCATTTCGGTTAAAAACCTAAATCCGGCATCGGGAACGCTTATATTTTTTATAGGAAATTCGATATCGGAAATAACGCAAAACAACGAAGTTTTATAGCGGTGGCAGAGGTTCATGGCTGCTTCAAAATTAGGAACTACCAAAATTTTCGGCCTAATTCGCAGTCTGATTAATCGGCTCATTTCATCGAAATTTGAGCCGTAGGTAATACTTCTGTTCAAATTAAAAATAATTTGGTACAAAAACGGCAAGCAATAAGAAACAAACGACCTCGAATCTTCCACCAACAACACAACCCTTGCAAGCCCCATGCTGGTATCGTTTTCAACATTTAATCGGTCTTCGTGCAATTTTATCATACTGAAAAGTGCTCCAAAACCCGATTTTCGGATAAAAACTTGTTCGGCAAAAGGCTGTAGCCAAGCATATTGGCGCAAACTGAATCGTTCGGGAAAGTCGGAATTAAGCAATAAATAAACCGGCACTTCGGTTTTTCGTGCAAATTGCACAAATACATGGCTTAAAGAGCTTAATCGGTCGGCATTTACCATATAAATAACCATATCGAAGGCGTTTGATGCCATGTTTTCCTCCGCTTCTTCGGCGCTCGATACAAAGGTTAGCCGGGGCACATAAGGCAGGCCGTAATTAATATATTCGCTCAGCAGTTTCTCTGTCAGACTGTCGGTTTCATCTACCGAAAACGAATCGTAAAGCGAAGAAATGATTAAAATTTCCTTCACTTTATTGGGCATTAAACTATGAAAAATAAGGTCGGTACTGTCGGTTACCTCGCTTAATCCGGTAAGGGCTTTTTGCTTCTGATTTTTTTCGCTACCAAACAGCCTACCCGAAAATTCGGAAATATTCAGCCCTAATCGGCCGGTTTCGGAGGAAAGCAACATAATTACCGTGTCAATAAGCAAAATATCGGCATCCAAAAGTTTTTCTTTAACTTCGGAATAAATTTCGACTACACAATTGATTTTTGCTACACGAAAAGCTTTGCTGAATACCGCAGGCGTTTCGCTATTTTTTTCGACCGATGAAACTTCAACCGTATCAAATCGGATAATAACTTTGTCTTTTGTTCGTCCGGAAATTGCAACTGAAAGTAAATAAGCTATTTGCCATAGCTTAGCTTCTGCTTCGTTTTCGCGAATAAGCACCGATAAAATTTGATTTAAACAATTAATGCCTGCAATTTCTTGTATCATTTTAAACAAATTTGAAACTGCAATTTACAATTCAAATTGCAATTGTCAAACTTTGAAGGCACAAATATTAAGGAATACGCATATATTTATGCGATTGAATTGAAACAGACCACTTTGGATTGGTTTTTACATACTCCACAATGCTTGCCATAAGCTCTTTGCTCCTGCTCCATTCGGGTTGCAAGTACAATTTGCAAGTTGCCGGCACTTTGGCTGCATTTTCTTCGGCCCACGCAAAGTCGGTAGGTTCAAAAATAATTACTTTCAGTTCGTTTGCTTTTTTGAACACTTCATTTACCGGCGGTTTTTGCATTTTTGGCGATAAACAAATCCAATCCCAGGTGCCGAGTAAAGGGTATGCACCCGAAGTTTCGACAAAGGTAGCTATTCCGTGGGCTTTTAGCGCATTGGTAAGCGGTGTTAAATTATATGCCGAAGGTTCGCCTCCGGTAACTACTACCGCATTGCTGCCCGATTTTATAGCATTTTCTACAATTGTTTCAATAGGCTCCGCTTTATGCAAATCGGCACGCCACGAAATTTTGGTATCGCACCAATAGCAACCAATATCGCAACCGCCAATGCGAATAAAATAGGCGGCTTTTCCGGTATGGTAGCCTTCGCCTTGTACGGTATAAAACTGTTCAATCATAGGCAACAACATGCCGGATTCGAATTCGGGAGCAATTTTCATTACAACAAGTGTTAATTTTGCAAAAAGATACTGAAAAAGTGTGCAAAATTAATAAGAATTTCCGAAAAAGCTACCAAATAGTGCACTTAATTTCGGCGAATCGAAATTTTTGATTTCAAGCCGGTTGAATACGTATTTAGCGTAATTTCAACGTTTTTGTCGTTGCACTGGTCGGTTAAACCTTTCAAAAAACCAAGAATTACACCGGGCAAAAACAACTCATCTTCATACTGAATAGTTAGCTTGTGCTCCGAAACTCGTTTTATCGTCAATTCTACCTCGGTATCCGACGATAAAAAGAAAAGCAGTAAATTCCGAATTTTTTCTTCGTTTTTTTCTATCAAACTCATAACATCGCCGCAAGCCGGGTCGTAATTAATAACTTCGGTGGTGTGCAATGCCAAATAATTTCCGAATTTTTCAAGAAAATGCAAGGTTTTCATCGAAGTGCGGTCGGCTGCTTCAATAATTATATCAATTACGGTATAAAACTTCGATTCGTTGGTAGATTCCCAAACTGCCCTATAATCAGAAGCTTCAAGAAAATCCATCCATTTATTTGCTCCAAATTCCTTGGTAAAAAAGTGCTCAAGTTCTGATAAAATAATTTTTTTCATTTTCGATTTGCATAGGTAAGTACCGGTAAAAATAGTAAATATTTAAAAAAAAACCTATTTTTGATGCAAATTGATTGAAATAAACAAATGGAAAAGCGACTTTTTGTTGGAATTGGTATTGAGAACCGGCAGGTACTTGAAACAAATGTGGCAGCGATAAAAAAATTATTCTTGGAACCCACCATTAAATGGACTCCTACCGAAAATATGCATGTAACGTTAAAATTTTTAGGCGACACCGAAGAGTCCCACATACATTCGATAGAATTGGCATTGGAATCGGCAGCACAATTCAGTAGCGCGTTCGAATTAAAAATAAAAGATTTTGGAGTTTTCCCGAATGCCAAAATGCCACGCGTTGTGTACGCAGGAGTTAATAAAACCGACGAATTAAAGGGCTTGCACCAAGCTATTGATCAATTGCTGAAAACTGTTGGTTATAAAGCTGAAAAACAAGCCTATGTGCCGCATGTTACCGTGGGGAGAGCAAAATTTGTGACGAATGCAAAAAAACTCGAGCAAATACTTATAAGCCAAGCTTTTGAAACAGCACCTTTTACCGTTGAATATTTTAGCTTATACGAAAGCATTTTAACACCCAAAGCAACGGTTTACAACGAATTGCAGCGTTTTTACTTAGTTTGAAAAAAACATCTTGCCTTTACTTCCTATTCAATAATTTCGGGTACAATTATTAATTCCGGAAATCGGGTTCGCATTTCAAAAATTCCGTTTTTGATGTGTACTACCTTGGTATAGCCCAATTGTTTAAGCGAAAAACAAGCTAAGGTACCACGCGTTCCTTTTTCGCAATAAATATAAATAGGGGTGTCTTTTTTGGGTACAGGCATACCAATTTTACCAAAAAACTTCTCGCTTTCAATTCTAAACTCCAGTGTTCCGCGCGGAATAAGAACTGCATTACCTATCGCATCTTTTTTATATTCAGCTAATTCGCGCACATCAATTAATAAAAACTTTTCGGGCTGTTTGGTTCGTTTATAAAATTCTTCGCAATCAATGGTCGAAATTTGCTTTTCTGCAAATTTAACCAATGCATCCGAATTTTCGTAAACCACAAAATTTTCGCGGTTTGCCAATGTTTTGCACGACGAAACCAAGTTTATTGCTATTAATAAAAACAGCACTTTATAAACCAATTTTTTCACAATTTTTCAAATTAAACTACATAAAAAAGGTTGAATCTATGCTATTCAACCTAAAAATTTTAATCGCAACTATTTATTTTGCTTTTCGACTAATTTCAACATCAATCAAGCGCCGCATTTCTTCCAATTCTTCAATTGAAAGGTTTTCGCGGTCGGAAAAAAAAGACACTAATCGGTTGAAGGAATTGCCGAAATAATTTTTCAAAAAGGTACCAAAAAATGCTTTTGAATAATCATCTTTTTTTACCAACGGAAAATATTCGTGTGTTTTACCATATGCGTTGTGTCCCACAAAGCCTTTTCGTTCCAAAATACGAATAATGGTAGAAACCGTATTATAAGCCGGCTTGGGCTCCGGGAAAAATTCTACCACATCCTTCACAAATCCTTTTTCTATTTTCCAGAGAATTTGCATTATTTGCTCTTCAGCTCTCGTAAGTTCATTCATACGCCAAAGGTAAAACTATTTTTTTAGTTTTCAAACTATTCTTATAGTTATCCTAAAAAAATTACTTTTTATCTCTGGTTTTTCCACCCGATGAACCGGTATTTTCGGTTTTCTTTTGGCTGTCGTTGGTTTTTCCTCCATCCGTATTGCTTCCTTGGTCTTTTTTCTTATTACCATCGGTTTGTTCAGTGGTTGCTGCCGCATCCAAAATCGACATTAAAACATCGCAGGAACTAAGCAATATGCTCAGTACACCAATAATTGCAAATAAACGAAACTTTTTCATATATTTTATTTTTTATTCAATTAACATTCATATAATACATACCGTAACACGTTGCCACTGCATACAATATGGGCTTTTGCATTTTATTGCGCTTTTTCGCCTAAAGCTTTTAATACGCGAATTCCTGAAATATGCACCATGGTATCGGAACTAACTTCGGGTTTTAGGACCGGTTTTTCGAAATAAAATAAGGCATTTTTAATGCTGAAACGACCGTCGCTTTTGGTGCTTTCAAAGTTAACGGCACCTTGTGCAGTTATATTTTCGAAACTAACCCCTTTTTTAAAATAAATGTTATCAAGCCCTAGCCGTTCTTGTGCCAATATTCCTATAAACGCTGCTTCTTGGTCAAAAATTGATTGGCTAAAAAGTATTTCATCACCCGATAGGTTTGTAAAATCGGCTTTTCGCAATAAATTCATAGCACTAAACTGCAATATTCCGCCCGATTTTATTTGTTGAAAATCGACCGTACTCATAAACATAGCGTGCATAAAAACCAAATTATTCGTGCTTTTAAGCCCAATAAATCGAGCATTTTCTTTAAATGTTGTTCCTGAAAAAAAAGCATATCGCCCGGTAAAAGTATTTTCAATAAAACTTGCTTTTTTCTCGAAAACCGATTGATTGAAATTGACTATTCCGGAAAATTCAGCATTCTTAAATTCTATTTCATTTTTAAAATTACACGCTTCAAAAGTTACACTTTGCATAAACAATACCGAAGAACTTACATTATTGGCAATTTCGGCTACCGTATAAACGCTGTCGGTGAATGTGCAGTTATAAAATGCAATGGGCGAATAAATTATGGTGTTAACATGCGCCGAATTTTCAGGAAAAAACATACCTGCTTTACTAAAATTTAGCACACCGTTTATGGTTTTATTTTTCAGAATAATCGGTTTACGATTTTTAATATCGTTTATAATTGTTTCAGCATCAACTATATTGGTAGCCTTATTGCAAGCAAAAAACGTAATAAGCAAAACAGGAACCAATAAACTAATAATTTTTTTCATCTTTTTTCTACAATTAAACTAAAAACTAAGCGTAAAACAGGTTTCTTTTTCCGACTCGGAAGTTACGCTAATATTACCTCCGTGCATACGCAAAATTTGTTTCGATAAACTAAGCCCAATACCTGAACCGGTGGGTTTTGTAGTGAAAAATGGAATGAATATTTTATCCAACACATCTTTCAAAATACCGCATCCGTTATCGTGTACTTGCAACACCACATGGTCGCGCTTATCGGAATAAGCACGAATGGTAATTTTCGGGTTCTCGCGACCTTCCAACGCATGTATTGAGTTTTTAATTAAGTTAATAATTACTTGCTCAATAAGTTGTTCATCGGCAGTAATTTGCAATCCGGGCGGTGTAATTTCAATTTCAAAACCAATGCCTTTTTTATTTAATTCTTCGTGCAGCAAATCGTGTATATTATGTACCAACTGCTCTATTTTGAAAATAGTGAAGTTAGGCTTCGGAATTCGGGTCAAGTTTCGGTACGTTTCAACAAAATGAATAAGCCCGGTACTGCGCTTATGTATGGTTTCGAGTGCGTACTGAATATCGTCCATGGTTTCGGTGGCTTGGTCGTCGGGCAAAACTTGTCGCATACTTGCCGAAACATCAGCAATCATGCCGTTTACCGTAGCGGTTAGCGAAGCAATTGGAGCTATGGAATTCATTATTTCGTGCGTAAGTACACGAATAAGTTTCTGCCATGCTTCCATTTCTTGTTCTTCCAACTCTGCCTGAATATTCTTTATCGAAATGAGCTTTATGGTTCGGTTATTTAATCGGAATTCGGTGGCAAATATTGAAAGCTGAAGCAGTTCGTCCTTATCCGAAACTTTAATTAATCGGTTTTCGCCGGTTTTAATATCGTTCAAGGTGGCTTCAATTTCCGAATTCCAAGTTTTTAACGCTTTAATATTCTTTAAGTTATAAATTTGGAATAGCTTTTTTGCCGCATCGTTAATCATTTCAATCGAACCATCTTCGGCATAGGCAATAATTCCTATATCAATATGGCGTATAATATTCTGAATATAAAAGAAATGCTCTTCTTTTTCGGTTCTAATTTTCTGAAAATCGGTTATTACATCGTTAAATGCCTTTTTCAAATCGTCGAATGACGAACCCAAACCTTCGGTTTGAAAAGTACGCGTAAAATCCGAATATCGAATCGACTCAAGGAACTGTGTAATATCGCGGTTCGATTTCTCGACAAACAAAACCAGCGAGTACAACTGGTAAATAACTAAAGCAAGCAACAAAATTGGAGTTACGTAATACGTTTTAAGCGAAATTACAAATAACATGAGATATATGCTTGCAGCAATGGCAAGTACGCGAAATACAATATGGTATCTGAAATTTTTATAAATCATATTTTTCCATTCGTCGGTAAAGCGATGTGCGTGTTAGGCCAAGTTCTTTGGCAGCAAAACTCACATTGCCCTGGTGTTTTTTCAATACTTTTATAATTATAGCTTTTTCAACCTCTTCCAAGTTGTAGTTATCCAGCGCAACGTCTTCGCCGGAAGCTCTTTGTTGTTGCAAATAAAAATCGTTGGGCTGCAGTACCAGCGAATCGGTCATAATAATGGATCGCTCCATGGTGTGTTGCAATTCGCGGACGTTGCCCGGCCACATATAATTTTCGAGCAAGCGCAACGCTTGTGGCGAAATATCTTTAATGGTTTTTTTATACTTTTTAGCATATATTTCCATAAAATGCCGCGCCAACAATTCAATATCGCCTTGTCGGTCGCGCAAGGGCGGAATATGAATTTCTACCGTATTTAGGCGGTACAACAAGTCTTCACGAAATTTATTTTCGGCTATAAGTTGCTGAATATTTGCGTTTGTTGCACAAATTAATCGAATGTCAATTGATTTGGCAGTATTTGAACCAACTCGGGTAACTTGTCGGCGCTCTAAAACGGTAAGCAATTTAGACTGCATAGCCATGTTCAAGTTGCCAATTTCGTCTAAAAACAAGGTTCCTTTATTGGCAATTTCGAAGCGTCCGGGTCTATCGACTTTTGCATCGGTAAATGCACCTTTAACATGCCCAAAAAGTTCGCTTTCAAACAAAGTTTCGGTTATTGCACCCAAATCTACGCTAATAAAATCTTCATTCTTTCGAGGCGAATGTCGGTGCAATGCCCTGGCAACCAATTCTTTTCCGGTACCGTTTTCGCCCAAAATAAGTACACTTGCATCGGTGCCGGCTACTTTTTTAATGGTTTCAAATACGCGTTGCATTTCGGGCGAATTGCCTATAAAATCGCTAAACGCCTGATCCATCATGGCACGTATGCCGGTTTGCTTAACTTTTAAACTATCGACTTCCTTGCGCGACTTACGTAATTTAATTGCCGACGAAATAGTAGCAATCAGTTTTTCGTTTTGCCATGGTTTATGCACAAAATCGGTTGCACCAAGTTTTATTGCTTTAACGGCATTTTCAACATCGCCGTATGCGGTAATAAATATAATAATTGCAGCAGGATCAATTTCCAGAATTTTTTCCATCCAATAGAATCCTTCTTTACCGCTCGATGCATCTTTTGTAAAATTCATATCGAGCAAAATAACATCGAAATCTTCTTTTTGAAGCAATTCGGGCAAGATTTCGGGCGATTCGAGTGTTTCAATTTTTTCAACATGCTGCTTCAACAGCAAGCGCAAAGCAAACAAAATATCTACATTATCATCAACAGCCAAAATTCGTCCTTCTTTCTTATTCATACCTTATTTATTTTCAGGTGGTTGCCTCAATTATTATTTTCACTCATTCAAATTGTAAATGTATAATTTATCGGCTAAAAATGGCTACATCTATAAAAAAAAACCTTATTTTTTTATATTCAGCTATAAAATGGTTTAGTTTATAATAAATATTAAAACAACCGCTTTAATCCATTCGTCTTCGGTAAAGCACTTTAATAAATTTCGATTCGGGCATCGGAGTGTAAATCTGAATCAATTCCCAGTCTTTATCGTAAGTTTCAATTGAATTTTTTAGCATTACAATTCGTTCTTCGGAAGTAGTTTTTTCGGCTGTATTCCAAGGAAATGCAACAATTCTAAATGAAATAGGCGTTTCCAATCCCGATATTTTCAATTCCATTTCAACACCTTGATCGTCATTTAAAAGAGGAAGCGGTAGACTGATTTCGCGCATAATTACTTATTTTTTCAATGAGAAGTAAAATTTACTAACACATTAACGCATAGTTCAATTAATTTATTTAATCAATGCGCACAATTTATCAGCAATTTGGCAATTCAATTTAGCAGTGCTAAAATTCGAATGTAAAACCAAAAGTAAAATAAAAGACAAAGAAGTCTTTTATTGTTAAAAATGTGTTAATTCAACAAAAAAAAATTGAAAACTGAAAATTTCACCGTATATTTGTTAGAGAAGATAGGAATTAAATTTTTTTATATATCTTACCCCTGCTTGAACTCTCTCGGAGTAAAAATATCAAGCATACCGTTTGTGATACATACCTCTGACAATCTCGGCAGCCCCCCACTGCCGAGATTTTTTTTGAAAAAATTACTTACTTTTGTTCTCATTAAATTATTAAAAATTTACACTTGTATGAAGATTCTAAAAGCTGTTATAGTATTGACATTTATAACGTTATCGATGCAATTATTTGCACAGGATTTTGAAAAATCGCCTAAACAATATTCGCTTGAATTAGGTTATAGGTACAATTTTTCGTCGAATTTTGTAAATAACGCAAGTTCAGGCTACGGCATGTTGTTTGATTATGCTTGGCAATTGTCCGGTTTCAAAAATAAAAAAGCAGCCTATATTTCGGTACCTTTAGGCTATACCTCGCTCATGCCAAATTCGGCAACCGATAAGCGTGCAAGCATTTTATCGTACGGTTGGACAGTACGCCACGAATTAGCTAAAGGTAAAAGCACAATTCCGTATATTGGTTATTGCTTACTGCTGAACCAATATCGCGAATCGGGTACCGACGGCAGTATTTTCGGGCATCAAACAAAATTCGATTTTGGTTTTAATTTCAAAGCACAATCGAAATTTAAGCCTTATGCAAAACTCGAATATAGTTACACACGCTATCCGCGCTTTGGTAATAAAGAAAGCTACAAAGTACATGCAGCGGAAGTTAAACTTGGCATTCGCTATTAGTAGCATTAAGAAATTTAACCTTTGACCCTTATGAAAAAGCTATTAATAAGTTTGAGTATTTTACTCGGTTTTACAATTTTTACCGAAACAATGTATGGGCAAAAGTGTGCCGACAAGCATACCGAAGCTATGATAATAAAAACCATGAACAATGGGTATTCATCGGCTGAATTTGGTTTGGTTGAAACTAATTATTCCGTAATTGAACAACGACTTATAAAAGCACAAGGCGTTCGTTATTTTAAAACCGATTCGGTTAAAAAAACTATTTTGGTCGAATTTAACCCAACCGTTTTATCGGTTGAAAAATTGCAAATTTTACTTACGGAAAATATTCTAAAAGAAAAAAAATAGCATGCAACAAAAACTTAAATTAGCCTTGATGCTAAGTATTTTAACCGTAATTTATAACCTTGCCGAAGGATTAATTTCGGTTTATTTTGGTGTAAGCGACGAAGCATTGGCACTTTTTGGTTTCGGAACCGACAGTTTTGTTGAAGTTATTTCCGGAATTGGCATATGGCACATGGTTTTGCGAATGCAAAAAAGCCCGGTAGACCAATTCGATGCATTTGAAGTAAAAGCCCTACGAATTACCGGTTTTTCGTTTTACGTTTTAACCGCAGGACTAATAATTGGTGCCGCTATATCGGTTATTACCAATAAAGTACCCGAAACTACCATGCCGGGTATAATTGTTTCGTCCATTTCTATTTTAACCATGTATTTTCTGATGCAGCAAAAGCTTAAGGTTGGCAAAGCACTTAATTCGGAGGCAATTATAGCCGATGCCAATTGTACCAAAACATGCTTTTACCTTTCAATTATATTGCTTATTTCGAGCGGTTTGTACTATTTTACCGGCTTTATATATGCCGATTTGTTAGGCTCGTTGGGCATAGCATGGTTTGCTTTTTCGGAAGGAAAAGAAGCTTTTGAAAAAGCCAAAACAAAAAAAACCGCGTGTGCTTGTTGTGCCCATTAAAAACTTATATATTTAAAATTAAACTACGTACAAATGAAAACGCTCAAATTTAAAACTAACATTAAATGCGGCAGTTGCATAATTAAAGTAACTCCGGCTCTGGACCAATTGGCGCCCGAAAAATGGAATGTTGATACGGCAAATCCGGCTAAAATACTAAGTATTGAAACCGACAACGCCGACGAAGTGGTAAGCAAATTAAAAGAAGTTGGCTATTCGGCACAATTATTAGCAGAATAATGGCAGAAAACAAACAAGTATTTGGGGTCGAAGGCATGTCGTGCGCGGGTTGTGCTTCGGAAGTGCAAACTACGCTTAACGGCATTGAAGGTATAAAATTGGCAAATGTTAACTTTGCAAACCGCGAAGCCTTTATTGAATTCGACGAGAAAAAAATATCGGTATCCGAAATTAAACGCATTATTTCGGATACCGGCTTTGTTTTAAACGAAAACATCGATTTTGCAGAAGAAGATCGCAAAAGACAAAAATACCTAAAGCAGCTAAAATACAAAACAATAGCTGCTTTCATGTTTTCGACCCCGGTTATGGTATTGTCTATGATTTTTCACCATAACACCGATATAAATTATTGGTTGGCAGCACTAAGCATTCCGGTTGTTGTTGTATTTGGCGGTGTATTTTTCAAGAATGCCTACAAAAAAGCGCTAAATCGCTCAGCTTCCATGGATACCTTGGTAGCCACCGGAACAGCAAGTGCCTTGTTATTCAGTTTATTCAATACTTTTTTTCCCGAATTTTTACTTTCGCGCGGTATTATCCCCGAAATTTATTACGAATCGGCAACCGTTATTATCAGTTTTATTCTGCTGGGACGTTTTTTTGAAGAAAAAGCAAAATATGCAACCAATCAAGCGGTTAGAAAGCTTATTGAACTTAAGCCAAAAACAGCTGTTCGCATTAGGGAAAATGTCGAAGAAATAGTTGATGTACAGCTACTTGAATATAACGATACGGTAAGAATAAAACCGGGCGACAGCATACCTGCCGACGGCGAATTAATTAGTGGCTCCGGAACGGTTGATGAAAGTTCGATGAACGGCGAGCCAATGCCTATAGAAAAAATTGTTGGAAGCCGAGTAATTGGCGGAACCATTAATACTTCGGGCAGTTTTTTGATGAAAATTGACAAGTTGGGCAAAGATACCGTGCTTTTTAAAATAATTAAAGCCGTACACGATGCCCAAGGCAGCAAAGCACCCATCGAAAAAATTACCGACCGAATAGCAGGAATTTTTGTGCCGATAGTTATTCTTTTAGCACTCGTTATTTCGACGCTTTGGCTTTTGTCCGGAACCGAACAAGCTATTGGTATGGCATTTACAAGTTTAATTAATGTATTAATTATTGCGTGCCCTTGCGCGTTGGGTTTAGCCACGCCTACCGCCATTATGGTTGGTTTTGGCAAAGCTGCCAAACACGGCATTTTGCTGAAAAGCGCCGAAACTCCTGAAAAAATATCAAAAATTGATACCATTTTACTCGATAAAACCGGCACCATAACCCAAGGAAAACCGCTCTTGCAACAAGTTGAAATTTTGGGTTCGGAACCGGAGCAAAACATTATATTGAAGCACGTAATTAATATAGAACGACTATCGGCACATCCGTTGGCCAACAGTTTAACTTCCGACCCAAGGTTTGAAAACCTTGAATTAATGGAAGTTAAAAAATTCAAAAATACCGAAGGCTATGGACTTTCAGCCGAATGCGAAGGAATAAATTACTTACTCGGAAACAAAAAACTGCTGAAAAAAAACGATATTTCGGTTTCAACAGAAATAACCGATAATTCGAGCGTAATATATATTGCGCAAAACGGAGTTTATTGCGGCTATGTTACTTTTGCCGACGAACTGAAAGTCGGAAGTATGGAAGCCATTGCGGCACTTAAAAAATATTGTACCGATATTCGAATAATAAGCGGCGACCGAACCGAAGCCGTAAAAAACATAGCCGGAAAAATTAATTTGGTACAATTTAAAGGCGACTTACTACCTACCGATAAATTGGCTTACTTAAAAGAACTGCAACAAAATGGCAGAAACGTACTTATGGCGGGCGACGGAGTAAACGACGCTCCTGCCCTTGCACAAGCCAATGTAGGTTTTGCCATGAGCAACGGCTCCGATATAGCCATTGAAACTGCCGATGTAACTATTATGCACGGCGATTTGAAAAAAATAGCAAGTGCCATTAAAATTTCGAAAGCCGTTTTGCGAACCATTAAAGTAAATTTATTTTGGGCATTTTTCTATAATTTAATTGCAATTCCGGTGGCAGCCGGCCTACCGGTGCTTTTTGGCGGCCCAATGCTTAACCCAATGATAGCCGGAGCAGCCATGGCTTTCAGTTCGGTATCGGTTGTTTATAACAGTCTGTTATTGAACAGAATAAAACTTTAATTTATGCCATTTTAACCTTTAAATCAGCTAATTCAATAATAACTATTCATGTACATGTTTTTTTATTTTTGATGGAGATTAAAAAAAAATTAAAAAAAAATTAAAAAAGCATTATTATTTCAAAAATTGTTTTTATCTTTGTACCGAAAATGAAACGAGAAATCATTTCGATGATTAGTTCAATTTAACCAAAATAAAACAACTTTTAAAAACAAGTAACCATGAAAAAAGTACTTTTTATCTTAGCAGTGGCTTTCGCCGGTTTTGCAGCTTCTTGCAACAATGCAACTGAAACTGAAG
>JFJP01029749.1_pt1 | contig 16459 bp, 13 predicted proteins | sample 431651 | NCBI WGS metagenome assembly JFJP01 (sample SAMN02602958, study PRJNA72255) | Microbial mat metagenome, whole genome shotgun sequencing project. | biome: fresh water; feature: sink hole; material: water; isolation source: purple microbial (photo- and chemosynthetic) mats found in... | reverse complement strand
ATGGTGAAGACAGCCGCCAGATTGATGACGGTTGCAATGGACAGATCCAGCTGCCCGGCAATCATGACATAGGTGAATCCGATGGCGGCCATCGCGCCAAGGGTCGTGCCGCGCAGGATGTTCGTCAGGTTGAAGACAGTCAGGAAGTTCGGTGCCGCCAGCGCCATGAAAACAAACACGACGCCGACAAGCAGATAGATGCGGTTGTTGTCCACCAGATCCCGAAGATTGTGCTCCTTCAGCCATGCCTGCATCGTTGCGCCCATCTTTTTTTGCATCGTCACACCCGTCTTGTTACGCATCGTCGCGCCCCATCTTTCTCAGCGACCTTGCGTGAAGGCCCACGACCAGAATGAAGATGATGCCCCGGATCATGTTCTGGGAAAACGTGTCGATGGAGAACTCCCCCACCTGGAACAGGGTCATCAGATTGTTCAGCAGCCCCAGCGTGAACACACCGCCGAGGACACCGATGATGCTGCCGCGCCCCCCGGCCAGGGTCATGCCGCCGATGACGATGGCCGTCACGGCTGAAAAGTCATACCCTGCGCCATTGTAGTACGCGCCCACCTTCGAGAGGGACGCGAGGAAGATGCCGGCAATGGCAGAGGTGAAGGCGGACATCATGAACGCGGCGCCGACCGTGAGGCTGACATTGACACCCGTCATGCGGGCCACTTCGATGGAGGACCCGACAAGTTTGAGCTGCTGGCCGAACTTCGTCTTCTTCAGGAGGAACTGACAAAGAATGGCCAGAACCACCAGGACGAACACGACAAGCGGCACCCCCTTCACCACATCCATGCGGATGAGATTCACGAAAACATCAACGGCCGGATTCCCCTTGGCCTCCACATCCGGGTAAATCTGCCTGCCGCTGTATGCCCAACGCACATAGCCGCTGACGATGAAGGAGAAGGCGAGGGTCCAGATAATCGGATTGGCTTTCAGCTTGCCGATGACGAACGCATTCACGAGCCCTATCAGCAGTCCGACACCGATGCCGCAGGCGATGCTGACAACCATCCCGTATTTGAGCGTCGCGACGGAAATGATCCCGGAGTACGCCATGATGACAGGAACGGACATGTCGGCGAAATGTCCGCTGTACGTGACGAATGACACGCCGAGTGCAACAATGCCCAGCAGCGCCACCGCGGAGATGATATTCGAGAAATTCGACAGGGTCAGGAATTTGTCCGAAATGAGCACGCCTGCAACCATCAGAATGGCCATCAGGAAGAACACGCCCATTCTGCTCAGCAGCTGGCTGAAAAATCCGAAATTCACGCTGCGCCGGTCCGGCCGCACGATGTCCTCATTGACCTGCATGAACCCACATCCCTTCCCCATTGGCGGCAAGAAGCGCCGATTCTTCATTGAATTCACCAGGCGGCATTTCTCCGATGAATGTGCCGCGGCGCATGACCATGAGCCGGTTGGAAAGACCCGTCAGCTCCGGCAGGTCCGACGATATCAGGATGATCGCGTTGCCGGCGTCCGCCAGGCGCTGGATGGCCTGGTGGATGATCATCTTGGCACCGATGTCCACACCCCGGGTCGGTTCATCGATGAGGAACACCTTCGGCTTTGTGGCCAGCCATTTCGCCATCAGTACCTTCTGCTGGTTGCCGCCGGACAGATTGTTGACCATGCGGGAAGGATCCGGCGGATAAATCTGAAGTTCCTGTATTCCTGCCTCCATGACGCTGTTTCCCTGTCGTCGGGAATAAATGCCGAATTTCGTATGCCTTGGAATCATGGCGGACAGGGCGTTTTCCCCCATGGAGATGCGCAGGGCGAGTCCCTGCGTCTTCCGGTTCTCCGTCAGATAGGCGATGCCGTGCTTCAGCGCCTGGCTCATGCTCCGGCATCTGACCTTTTTCCCTTCCACATAAATTGCACCGTCATCCGCGGGGTCCACGCCGGCGATGGACTGGGCCAATTCGCTCCGGCCCGATCCGGCCAACCCGCAGATGCCGAGGATTTCCCCGCTCTTCACATGGAATGATACATTCCGGAAGAAACCGTATCGGCTCAGATTTTCGACCCGAAACTTTTCCGCGCCGAGTTTCGTCTGTCTGTCTCCATAGAACTCCTTCACCGTGCGGCCGACCATCAGTTCGATGAGCTTTTCGGTGTTCACTTCATCCCTGTCGTAGGTTCCGACCTTCTTCCCGTCGCGCATGACCGTGATGCGGTCCGCCACACGGAAAATCTCCGGCAGATGATGGGAAATGTAGACGATGGCGAGTCCTTCGCGCTTGAGCCGCTCGATGATGCCGAACAGGCGCTCGACCTCCTCGCGGGAAAGGGCTGAAGTCGGCTCATCCATGACCAGGATGCAGGGCCGGTTCCCGAGCGCCTTTGCAATTTCAACCAGCTGGGCTTCATGCTGGCTGATGTCCTTGACCTTCATGTTCGGGTTCAGATGACCGAGGCCCACCCGCGCCAGCCGGTCCGCCGTCATGCGGATCATGGCCTTCTCGTCAATCAGCGGTCCTTTCGTCGGCAGGATGCCGACAAGCACGTTTTCAGCTATCGTGAGCGGCAGCGCCAGACTGAGTTCCTGGTAAATCATCTCGATGCCGTTTTCCTTGGCAGCGGATGGGCTGTGCAGCTTCACGACCTTTCCGTTGATTTCCACATCCCCGGAGTAATCGTCAAACGACCCGGCCATCATTTTCATCAGGGTGGATTTCCCCGCGCCGTTTTCACCGATCAGCGCGTGCACTTCTCCCGAGTAGACCTCGAAATCGACACTGTCGACCGCGAGGGTTCCAGGAAACCGCTTGCTGACGCCCTTCATCCGAAGGGCAAGGCCAATTCCGCCTGCACTCACTTCTTTTCACCGCTCTTCCCGTTTCCCGTTTTCGGACCCAATGGCACGATTATAGGCTTCGCCCTGAAATGAAAGAATTCATTCATCCCCTTTCTTTGGTCGCTTTTTTCATCAGTGAAGGTGGACGGCGGTTCACTCGATTCAGGGTGGATTTTCTGAATACACGCATTCATGATCTTTGGTCCATTTTTTCATCAATCCGTCCCGACCCCCTCACAATGGCTTGTCTGACCCTGAACGGCATGCTATCGTGAGGACATCCCCCTTCACACCCGGACAGAACGGTCCGGCCGCCACGCATCCGGTAAACGTCACGCCAGGAGGCATTATGTACAAGCTGCTGATCGTGGACGATGAAGAAATCATCCGGCGCTCCATCGCGCGCATTCTCGACTGGGAGTCGCTGGGGTTTTCCTCCGTGCGTCAGGCGGAAGACGGGCGTCAGGCGCTCGAGATGTCCCTGTCCGATCCCCCCGACCTTGTGCTCGCCGACATCCGCATGCCTTTCATGGATGGGTTGGAACTTGCTGAGGCCCTTCGGGAAAAACTGCCGGCCACCTGCGTCGTCATCCTGAGCGGTCACAATGAATTCGCGCTGGCACAGCAGGCGATTGGCGCCGGTGTGCTTGATTACATCCTCAAACCGCTTGGCGCCGCATCTCTGACCGCAAAAATGAAGGAGATCAAGGAAAAGCTGGACACGCGCCGCAAGGATTTTCAGTATCTTGAAAAAATGCGCGCGCAGCTGCGGCAGAGCCTGCCTCCGCTGCGGGAAAGCTTCTGGGAAAAGCTGACGTGCCTCCCGGGCCGCAAGGATCCGGCCGATACGGAAAGGCGCATGCGCCTGCTGGAAATGCCGCTGACGGAAGGACCCTACACGGTCTGTGTGATCGAGCCCGACCTGTCGCATACCGAGGCGGAAGACACGGCCCTGTTCGCCTATGCGATCAGGAATATCGTGACGGAATCACTCGGAGACGCCCATCCGGTATTCATGGACCCGAAAGGCCGCATTGTCGCCCTGTTTCACCTGCCGTCCCTCCCTGTTTCCCCCGAGGGGGGCGACATGATTCCGTCTGTCCTCAAAGTCATCCAGAACAGCATTGACCTGTTTCTCGGGATCAGCGCGACCTTTGCCACCGGCACACGCGCCGATGCCGTGGATGGACTCCACTCGTCCTACACGGAAGCGCTCGCGGCACTCGAATGCAAATACACGCTCGGTGAAGGGCGAATCTACAGCATCTATGATCTGGACTACCTGGAGAGCGAGTTCATCTATCCATTCGATGCCGCCGCCTCGCTCCTGATGCATGTGAAAACCTGGCAGCAGGAACCGCTCGCGATGGACCTCGAGGCCATCGCCGCTCTGCTGCGGGAACGGAAGGCATCTCCGGACAATATCAAGCTGGTGTTCGTCCAGTTGGTCACAGAACTGATGAAGCTGCTTGTGGAAACGCAGACAACCGCACCGGAAACCTGGACGGCCGGTTTGTCGCTGTTCCAGTACATCGAGCGGTCCCGAACCATTGAGGACCTTGTTTCCGCATTGCGTGGATTCGCGGTCACCGTCGCGAAGCGTACCGCCGAAGCCAGAACGAACAGCACCCGCATGCTGGTGGGCAAGGCACGCGCGTACATCGAAAGCCACTACATGCAGGAACAGCTCTCGCTTGAGGCCGTTTCCGCCCATGTCTGCGTCAGTTCAGGCTATCTGAGCGCGCTGTTCAAAAAGGAGACAGGCATCAACTTCACCGATTGCCTGACACGCGTGCGCATGGAAAAAGCCGTCGACCTGCTTCGCACGACCGATCTCAAAGGCTATGAGGTCGCGGACCGCATCGGTTTCTCAAATCCGCATTATTTCAGCATCGCGTTCAAGAAGCATACCGGACGTTCCCCCTCGGAGTTCAAGGAGGATGCGAAGGATGATTCGAAGGGAATTGCGAAGAACCCGCCTTCCGCGGCCACAGGGGCATCAGGCCGCGGCACGTTGCCGGAACGTGGGGATGGCGAATGAGAGGGGCAGATGAAATGGTGGAAATCACGAATGCGGCTCCTCCGAAAAAAGCAGTTCCTCCGATAAACGCAGCTCCTCCGATAAACGCAGTTCCTCCGAAACGGCACTTCTTCGGCCTGCGGAGCAAGATGCTCCTCCTGTTTTCCGTTGTCATCATCTTTTCAAACAGTTTTCTGTTGATATTCTCAGTCACCCGGTACAGCACGGAACTGGAATCGAACAGCATCCGCCAGTCCGATCAGCTGGTCGGCAGTCTGGTCGGCAATCTGAACGAATACGTGCAGGAAATCGAACAGCTTACCCAGGTCGTGAAGTACTACTATTACGTCCAGGACTATCTGCTTCGGCGGGCCGGCCGCAAGCAGAGCAGCCTCGATGCGGAAAGCCAGTCCGCGAACATGGGGGTCACGCTGCTTGGCAACATCATTCTGGCCCGAACAGATATTGCCTCCATTTTTCTTTTCGATGACAAGGGCATTGCCCTTTATAAAACGAGCCAGCTCGATCTCGATACCGGCTTTGATTTCAGGAGCCAGCCCTGGCACCGCGACGCGCTGGAAAAACCGGATTTGGTTTCCATCACGGGACCAAGCCGGCAGGTCTACGCGCTGAGGAACGATCCGCCCGTTCTCTCCTTCAGCCGCGCGGTCGACAGCTATGACGGCACCGGCATCCTCGGCGTTGTTCTCTTCGACGTCAATCTGGGCACCATCCGCCGTACCTGTCTGACGGCAAAACCGGAAAGTGATGGCTTCGTCATGGTTCTCGACGAAAATGGCGGAATCCTCTACCACCCGACGCTGCAACCGCTTTCGGACACCAATGCGCAGGATTCCGCGGCATCCGACTGCAAGGCACTTCTGCCGAGTCTTGCCGCAACGGCCTCGGGCCATTTCGATGCATTGCTTGGAGAAATGCGCTACCAGATCGTTCACCGAACAATGTCCCGCACAGGGTGGCATGTCATTTCCGCCACACCGTACAGCCGCATCACGGAAGAAGCGCGCGGCATCCGCAACCTCATCCTCGTGGTCGGGTTTCTTTGTCTGGCGCTGGTGACAGGTGTTTCCATCGTCATGTCGAACCGCATCACCAAACCCATCGTGCAGCTCAGACGCTCGATGGACCAGGCGGAGCACGGCCGTCTTGACATTCGCGTCCCCGTCACATCCAGAGACGAGGTCGGTCAGCTTTCGGAAAGCTTCAACGGCATGCTGGAACGGCTGGATGGGCTGATGAAGCAGGTGGTCCTTGATCAGGAAGAAAAACGCAAGCTGGAGCTGACTGCACTCCAGCATCAGATCAATCCGCACTTCCTCTACAATACGCTTGATTCGATTATCTGGATGGCCGAGGCAAAGGATGAGAATGTCGTGCCGATGACGGAAGCGCTGGCGAAGCTGTTCCGGATCAGCCTGAGCAAAGGCCGGGAGATCATTCCGCTGCGCGATGAAATCGAGCATGCGGCCAGTTATCTGTTCATCCAGAGCATGCGGTATCTCAACAAATTCACCTACCGGATAGATGTGCCACAGGACCTGATGGGATGCAGTGTGGTGAAACTCATTCTGCAGCCGCTCGTGGAAAACAGCATTTATCATGGCATCAAGAACAAACCTGGAAAGGGTTTCATTGAAATCCGCGCATGGGCCGAAGAAGACAATCTGATGGTGTCGGTCTCGGATGACGGCATCGGCATGAGCGCGGAAACCTGTGCGAACCTGCTGACCAGCCCGACCGGACAGAGCAGCAAGACAAGCCCGTCCGGCGCGACCGGGCCGATGGACGGAAACACGGGCCGGATAAGCGGCTCTGGTTTTGGCGTTCGGAACGTGGATGAGCGGTTGCGTCTTTATTTCGGAAACCACTATGGTCTCCGGTTCGTCAGCAGCCCTGGAGAGGGGACCACCGCCACCATGACGCTGCCGTTGTCGCAGGGTTTTCAAGCTGCCCCGTAGGGCCTGGAAAGAAACAACTTGCAGGATGGTCATCAAGAATAAGGCAAAACACGATAATCGCCATGCATGGGAATCCTTTCCCCAGCTACTCTTTTGGTGAAATACGATTTATCCACCTTGCCAATTCCGCAAATGTATCGGAAATTGTCTGAACACGCTTTCCTGCAATGCGATAGACATCCATATCCGCTCTTTTCCCAATAACGATGATTTCGATGACCTCAATTTCATCTGCCTTATTTTCACGGAAGATGATTCGAAGACCCAGCTTTCTGTTTTTCAGTTTTTTATACCCATGAAGATTTGCCACTTCATGGTTCCCCAGCGATTCGCCAATTTCTGCTCCACGTATTTCCAGCCGTTCGAGAGCCGCTCTGACCCATTTCTTCTGAGAACCGTCAAGCGCAAGATAATCTTCATATGCTTCCTTGAGAAACCGCAGTCTTGGCATCAGTTGAACAACTCCTCATCCGACATCTCCCGATACGGATTATCTTCATTCTTTTCTTTGGTTCCCAGGACCTGTTCGGATGTCAGCCATGTTTGGTCGTCTTTGCTCAAGCGGTTTGCAGCTTTCGTATAAAGAGCCTCATCCTCAAGTGCTTCGAGCTCTTTCATAACGGTTTCAAGCATGGTTCTTGTATTGATCAGAACATTTTTATAGTAATCATAGGACATGATGACTGCCTCTGGCGTATTATGGTTCAGAACGAATGCTGGCTCGCATTCCTTTTCAATTTCTCTTATGATTTTGGAGTAGTCTCGCTTGACTTCCGATACAGATTTCGTAATCATATCAAAAGAAGGCATTTTGAGAGCTCTGGCTACTGTATTGGGTTCCATATGAATTCCCCATTTCTTGCCAAATATCGTGAATATTGCTTGAAGGATTCATCATCGTTTCAGCATCTGGTTGTAAGTATATCATTTTTTCACTTTTATTTCACTTTTTCTGCCAATTTCTTTCTGCATATCATGAACGTCCCCGTTTGTACTGGTTTGTACTGGTTTATACTAGTTTGTATTAGTTTGTGTCAGTCTGTCTCAGTTTGCACCCGTATGAAATGTGAAGAAGCGCCTGCATCCTACAACCGGCGTCCAATGCCGATTCCCTCTTCCCTGTGTTCCCGCCGGTATTGGGACGGCGGCATGTGCATGATTCGGGAAAACATGGCGCTGAACTGCGGAGGACTCGGGATGCCCACCATCGACGCGGTTTCGGCCACACTGAACTGTCTGCCCAGATAATGGCAGGCCAATGCCGCTTTTTTCACATGCACATGGCCCAGTACCGTGGTATCCAGATGACGCCGGAAGAGGTATTCGAGATTTCGCTGCGTCGTGCTGCAGTGAATCGCGACATCCCGAACGCACAAAGCAAGATGAAGATTGGCATCAACATAATCAAGCGCCTTTTCAAGAAGGCTTCCGGACGGCTCGATCATTCCGCCGTCCGGATGATCGCCCAGCAGTTGCAGAGATTCCAGCACGAGGTTGCGTACGGCCTCCCGCGTTCCGTACCTTTGGGAGCGTCGCGGTGTATTGTACGCCTCAATAAACGACAAATAGGACAACAACCGCACATCGGTTGCCTTTTCCCGATGGCCGGCAAGAAATCCGTCAAGACAGCGATCGCCAAAGGAGCCTGATACCGGAATCCTCGGATCTGTCGTGATTTCAATGAACAGATACAACAGCAGCAGTCGTTCCAGCGGATCCGCCTGAATCTCATGCACGATTCCCGGGTCCGCCAGAATCAGGTCACCCTGCCGAAGGAGATGGCTCTCCCCATCCCGCACAAATCGACCGCATCCCTCCACAATGAGGCAAAGCTCATGGCAGCCGTGGCGGTGAACCTGGTTGGATGCCTGTTCCTGACCGAATACAATGTAACCGCCCACCTTACAGGCAAAGCGATGCCGCCCGAAGGATTCTTCGATGCGCAAGCCTTCTATGAGCTCGGAACGCGGGTTGGAAAGCTCCATAATTCGTTCCTTTCGAAAGGGACATTCGCTGCAGCGCAGGGAAAATGAATCGCGACGCTCTTTCATCGGCCAGCATGAAGACTGATGATGATTAATTCTGTATCCATCATACCTTTGATTTCGTAAATCATGAAGTTTATTTCGTAAATCATGAAGTTTATTTCGCATTTCATGATACATCGGCCAGGCATTTTCGTGTAAATTCAAAGGGCAGGCAATGCATGCTTCGTATCACCGGCAAGCCCCGTAAGAAAGGCAGGTATCCCCATGACTTCCAGAGAAAGAGTTCTGACCAGCCTCAGCCACAGGGAACCGGACCGCGTTCCCGTCGACCTCGGTGCCACGCCGAGTTCCGGCATTTCCGCCATCGCATACAACAATCTCATGCGCCATCTTCATCTGGAAGGCGGGCATAACCGTGTCTATGATGTGGTGCAGCAGGTGACGCAACCGGAGGACATGTTTCTCGACCGCTTCGGCATCGATGTCATTGATGTCGGACGCGCCTTCAACACCTTGGACACAGACTGGCATGCGGTTGCCCTGCCGGACGGCAGCAAGGCTGAATATCCTTCCTGGTTTCATCCTGCCAAGCAGTCGGATGGAAGTTTTCATGCGTTCAGCCAGGATGGCACTTTAGTCGGAAGAATGCCGATCGGGGCAACCTTCTTTGATCAGACCGCCTTTCCCTACCTCGATGAATATCCGTCCAATTACGATCAACTCGGCGCAGCAATGGGCAAGGTGGTCTGGCAGGCACTTCCGCACAGCCCCTGGGACCACGCGGGCGAAGCTGACTTCTTTGCCCAACTGCGTGCACGCACCTTGAAACTGCGTGCATCCTCGGATCGTGCGATCCTGATAGTCTGCGGCTGCAATCTGTTCGAATGGGGAACGTTTCTTCGCCGTCTCGACAATTTCCTGATGGACCTGCTCGCTGAACCCGAAGAGGTTGAAAAACTTCTGGATGCCCTGCTGGAACGCCACCTCGCCACCCTTGCAAAAGTTTGCGAAGCCGTGGGTGATCTCGCCGATGTCATTCGGTTCGGCGACGATCTGGGCATGGACTCCGGCCCCTTCATGTCGCCGGAAGTCTACCGCCGCCTGTTCAAGCCAAGGCATGCGCAGCTGTGCGGATTTGTGCACAAAAACAGTGGCATGAAGACATTCCTGCATACCTGCGGTTCCATCTACAAGCTGATTCCGGACCTGATCGACGCAGGCTACGATGTGCTCAATCCGATGCAAACGAACAGCCGTGACATGGAACCTGAACGGCTGAAGCGCGAATTCGGCCGGGACGTGTCCTTCTGGGGTGGAGGTGTGGATACGCGCAGCATTTTGAACCGCGGCACACCCGAACAGGTGCGTGAGGACGTGCTGCGCCGCCTGGAGATTCTTGCACCAGGCGGCGGCTACGTCTTTAATCCCATTCACAACATCATGCCGGACTGCCCGCCGGAAAACATTGTGGCGATGTTCGACGCGGTTGCTGAATTCGGCCGCTGATCTCTCGGGATGCTGTCAGCCGGCAAAATCTGCAATTTCCTCCTTCACGATCTGCGCCCAGCGATCGAGCCGCTCCGGCTGTCTCATGACAGTCGTGATGTCCTTGAGGATGAATTCGCACGGGGTGCCGTTCACCCGGCAGGCTGCCAATGTCTCGCGGGTCTCCCGCCGGATGGAAGCCTCATCAAGGGCATCGCCGGACAGGAAGGAGGGATTCGGTTTGCGCAGCAGGACGTAATCGGAACCGAGTTGTTCCGCCATCACCCGCACGTCCGCCCACGGGCTGCAGGAAACTTTGCGGATGCCGTGCATCTGGCGGATGAGATGCACCTTGTCGTGAAGCGGTTCGCAGCATCCGTAGTTGACGAGTCCGCATCGGGCATAATACCGTTTCGCATATGCAATCTCAAATTCGTCGAACTGGGCAGGGGAACAGCTGGAAAAGATCTGCGCCATGCCGGACGCCCAGCAGTCCCTGCCCAGAACCCTTTCGGGATCATAATCTTCCGTCGGAAGAAGGTCGGTGTGGGTCGGAGAACAGTGGCTGAATGGCGCGCCCGTATCCAGCACATTCAACGCTTCGTATTGGTCGAGCAGGTTCAGGTGGATGTTTGTGAATTTTTCCATGATGGCATGCAGGAATTCAGGGCGATCCGCAAAATCGTATAGAATGGGCGTCACCCCTCGAAAAAACGTGATTTCGTCCCAAACGCGGAACACTGGCGTCACGCCTGCCATCCGGACGTCGAGAATGCCGCCGAGTGCCTCTTCCGCAAGGGCCTTGTGTTCCGCGGACTTCCTGACGTCATGCGTGATGACGGGACAGACAATCCGTGCGAGCGCGTCCTCATCCGCGATCTGGTCGGCAAAAAGGTGCGTCTCGCTGTTCCTGTGCAATTCTCCCCCGACGGTGTCTTCCATCACGATATCAATGCCGTAGCCGCTGTTCCCGATTGCCATGGGAATATCGACATGAGCCGGCACAACCAGATCGCAGGGGAAATGCGCCCAGCGATAAAGGGTTGCCCTCAAGTTCCACTCGAGTTTGCGAAGGAATGGATCCGCACACTTCAGCTGAAGTGCTTCGTCCCCCTGAAACTCCTCCCAGCAGATCTGGTCGACGGATACCATGGGTTTGATCGGGTCCAGTGCATTGATGCGTTTCCAATTCCGCAGCGTTTCCTTCTGGACCGGAAGCGAGGCGATTTCAGCCTGCCGGGTCGCCAATGCGCGAAGAATGTCGTAATCCGATCGCCTGTTCGTCATACTGTTCGACATGAGAATACCTCCTGTATGCTGCGGTTCTTCCAAGTTTTCTCCGCTTCCGCAGCCACACCGTCACTGCAATCCGCTGACGCGGCCACGCCGTCATTGCAATCCGCTTCCCCAGCCACGCCGTCACCGCAATCAGAATATCGCATCACGTCACAGTTTCGAACCGTCTTCATGCACAGAAAGGTTGCAGAAAGTCACCTGGCCCATGCAGGCATATTGTTTGACCGGCGGACATCACGGCAGTTTCCGCCGTTTATAGTCCGTCGGAGAAACGCCCGTCCGCTTGCGGAAGAAGCGCGAGAAGGCTTTCGCGTCCCCGAATCCGGTTCTTTCAGCAGCATCCTGAACCTGGACACCCTGAAGAAGCAGGCGTTCCGCGAGAAAACATCGACTTGAAGCCACATATTCCTGTGGCGTTTTTCCATATGATTTTTTGAACAGGCGGATGAAATATCGCACGTTGAAACCGGCCAGGCCTGCCAGAAACCCATTGTCAAACGATTCGGCAAGATGGCTGCGGATATGGCACAAAACCGGTTCCAGGCGCATGTCTCCCGACAGGCTTGAAAAATGGTCGCTGAAACAGCCATGGAGAAGGGCTGGAATCAGACCTGCGAACACAGGTTCCGCCGCCTTCTCGCGAACAAGTGCGGCCAGCGCCATCAGCAGGTATTCCGTCGAGGACTCGGGTCCAGGGGCATGCACCAGCGGTTCATCCGGAAGGGTCCGATCCATCGTGAAGTGAAACCAGAGGCATTCGAGCGGAGCGGATGGATGCTGGGAAATATCGTAAACGGCACGGGTCGGAAACAAGTACAGGTTTCCCGGCAGGAGCCGCATGCAGCGCGTCGCGTCCCGGTAGACGACATCTCCGCCATAGACCCAATAGAGTCGATGGAACGGGTCCCGCTCCGAAATGACATGCCACTCCGGCGGACACCGTGTGATATCGTGCAGGTGAAGATTCACGGAATCCAGAACCCGGTCCATCAATGAATTCCTTTCCGATGGCCGTCGTGAATGCTGAAACGGCGGCGTGAGCTTGATATCCATATAGCCTACTATCGTGATAATATCATGAAATTTATCGTTTTTTTCGTGATCTCATCACGTTTTTGCGGATTTCTCATAACGCGTTCACCTGTTTCGGAGTGGCATCCAGGATAGTCGAGAATCCGTTTGACGGTGCACGGTTCCAATGTTAGGCTTGAAGCATGAGTTCTTATTCCCATCCTGCCTTTCGCTCGGGGGAACAAAATGCTGCATCTGTTTTTTCATATCGTCCGCACAAAAATCAGATGGACAATCCGTCCTTTCCGGACATTTGTCCTCGCAGCCCTGTTGATCTCCTTTTTTCACCTGACCGGCACGCACTCCCTGGCCGAGGGAGATGCGGAGCGAATCCTCATTCTTCATGCCTATCATGAAGGTTTCCAGTGGACGGATGACATCTCGCGCGGGATTACAGAGGAATTGAAGAAAACAGGCAGAAATCTTGTCATACATGTGGAACGTTTGGATTGGAAACGGTTTCCTTCCGAGGATGTGTTGAACAGGCAGCTGGACCTATACAAAACAAAATATCAAGATATGCCCCCAAATCTGGTCATCACTTCCGACGATGCCGCGTTGAAATTCGCAGTCGACCATCAGGTGGAATTGTTCCCGGATGTGCCCATTGTCTTCTGCGGCGTGTTGAAGCAAGTCACCGACAAAATGCTGGCTGGCGTTTCAAATGTCACCGGCATCCATGAGGCGGTGGACCCACAAGGCACCATCGATCTGATATTGCGCATGCAGCCCGGAGTCAGGAGTGTTTATCTTTTCCATGACGGAACGGAAAGTGGAAAATCCACAAGAGATTCCTTCCAGGCTGTATTGAACACAAAGGCACCCGGTGTGTCCGTGACCGATTTCGGCATCGAATCGCAGAACACGATCCGGGATGCGCTCAGTCAGGCCTCGGTGGACAGTGTGGCCGTCATCGTTTCGCTTTATGCAAAAATCGACGGCAATGTGGTGGAGCCCGTCGACTTCGCACATTTTGTCAGCAGCATGGGACTTCCGACGTATTCACTCTACGAGTACAGTCTTGGCGGCGGCATTGTCGGCGGGAGCCTGCTTGGCGGATATTCCCACGGTCAGGCCGTCGGTCTGATTGCCGCCCGGCTGCTTGACGGCGAGCCTGTTCGGCAGATTCCTGTTTCGAACGCGCTGACCGTCACCACGAAAATGGATGACCGGGTAATCCGCTCCCTTCACCTCGCCAGATCAGCAGTACCGGAAAATGTGCTGCTGATAAACGAACCATTCAATTTTTTCGAGACATACCGCATACTTGTTTTCTCCACACTCTCTGTTTTTACCGTTCTTCTTTTCCTGCTTGGCCTTTTGGCCAGAAGCAATCATGCCAGGAGAATGGCCGAAATCGCATTGACCGCAAACCACAAGGAACTGACGCAAACCTACGAAGAACTAGCCGCGACCCATGATGAACTCACCTCCATCCATGAGGAGCTGATTGCTTCCCAGGATGATTTGAAGCAGCAGAACCTGTTTCTGGAGGACGAACAGTCCAAGAATCATCGCCTTGCCCATTATGATCCATTGACAGGTCTTCCGAACCGCCTGAAACTGAAAGAGGCTGCGGAAGCTGCGATTGCACATGCCGACGGACTCGGACGCAAGCTCGTGCTGTTTTTCATCGACACGGACAATTTCAAACTTATCAACGACTCCTTCGGCCACATCATCGGGGATCTGCTGCTGATCGATATCGGCAGGCGCATTCTGGATGTCACCAGCGAAACGGGTCTTGCCGCGAGGCTTGGCGGGGATGAATTCATCGTGATGCAGGAATTGGGGACGGAGGATGACCCGCACCAGTATGCCAGAAAAATCATGAGTGTTCTGGAAGCACCTTTCACGATAACTGAAAACAAGTTTTTTATGACGGTCAGCATTGGTGTGGTCATCTATCCGGAGCATGGCCGAACCTTCAACGACCTGTTGAAAAACGCCGACACTTCCATGTATCATGCCAAAGATGCAGGAAAGGGTCGTTATACCGTCTTCGATAACGAGATGAACGAATTGATCGTGGCACGCACCAATCTGCAGCGCATGATGCGCGATTCACTGGAGCGTGATGAGTTCACCCTGCATTACCAGCCGAAGGTTGATGCCGTCACCGGCGATGTGGTTGGCTTTGAGGCTTTGTGCCGTTGGATGCAGCCTGATGGTTCCATGATCCCACCTGAAAAATTCATCCCGGTTGCAGAAGAAACAGGCCTGATCATTCCTCTGAGCAATTATGTCATGCAGGAAGCGTGCCGGTTCATGCAACGCCTCAAAAACTCCGGTTATGACCGATACCCGGTATCAGTCAACATATCGGTGGTTCAGATTTCCCACCTTCAATTCATAGACAATATTTCGGATGCAATCGCCTCCTGCGATCTCAGCCCGAAGGATGTCATTCTGGAAATCACCGAATCCGTACTGATGGAGTCTTTCGATACCAACATCGGCAAGTTGAACGCGCTTCGGAATGCCGGCTTCGCGTTGTCTCTGGATGACTTCGGCACCGGATATTCCTCCCTCACCTACCTGAAGCAGCTGCCCTTGAAGGAGCTGAAGATAGACAAATCCTTCATTCGGGATTTGTGCAGTTCCCCGGAACAGGCTGGAATCATCCGCACCATTGTCCAACTGGCCCACCAGCTGGACCTGCATGTCGTGGCCGAAGGCGTTGAAACTTCCGAACAAGCGGCATGCCTGCGTGAAATAGGCTGTCACACGCTGCAGGGATATCATATCAGTCCACCGTGCCCCGAAGCGGAGGCCATTGTCTTTTTGAAGAACAGTCGATAGTTTTCATTGAAACCGGATTCGTGGTCCCCATTGACCATTTCTGTCAGGCCATAGATGATTCCTCCTTCCACATCGGCAGGAGGCGCACCCTGAGGAAAGTTCACATGCAGCAGGATGGCTGTGACCGGCAAGCCAGGACATGAACTCCCTGCCCGCGTCCCGTATCCCGTCACTGTCTCTTTCCGCCGTATCCAGTTTCGGCTTCACCGAGGTTTCATACCAGGCACTCAGGATGTTTTCGATTCGCTTCAGCAGAACATCATCAAGGCCGGCGCTTTCCCGCAGAATCGCCGCAAGGTATTGCTTGGCCTGCTTCTCAATCGACGAGGGCTTCGGTGGCACTGCTTCGAAATCTTCGACACTGACGAGGCCATAGCCGCTGAACCCGTACACGTCGAACACAGCCATTCCGTCTGATACGGTGATGGGGTAGAATGAAAAATCCTTTCCATCGCCTTCATAGGAAAAACCTGTCAGCTTCTTGTTCCGAAAACCTTCAGGTATGGATATGGTCAACTTTCCGGCGCTGGCAAAAGTCGTTCCATCCGGCGTCAGCTGAACACCGGCTATGAAAGTCCAGGCACTGTCAAGACCCCCGATGGACTGGATGGGTGTGAGTGAAATGGCCTTCATCGTCTCCAGCGTGTCTTTTCCCAGCGTGAACTGAAAATCCGTGTTTTCATTCACCTGGATGGTCCCGCCCTGTCCATCCATTTCCTTGGATGCACCCACTTGTGACAGAATGACCGAAACCCTCATGGGGTCAGTTATTTCCTCAAAAAGTGCTTCGATTGGCTGTGATGAAAAGGATTCAACCGCTCCCTGTACGGGTGACCCGGCTGAATCCATTGCTCCGGAAGAATCGGTGGATGGCACCACTGAAGCCGATTCTCCCGAAAGGGTTTAAAACTGTTTACTTGATATATAACAAATACTATGATATAATATTCATTATGAGTAGAATAGTATCGATTGGACAAGCCTCGGAAATTCTTGG
>JFJP01012226.1_pt1 | contig 16460 bp, 9 predicted proteins | sample 431651 | NCBI WGS metagenome assembly JFJP01 (sample SAMN02602958, study PRJNA72255) | Microbial mat metagenome, whole genome shotgun sequencing project. | biome: fresh water; feature: sink hole; material: water; isolation source: purple microbial (photo- and chemosynthetic) mats found in... | reverse complement strand
GGCTGGCGGTCTTACGAGTTGGGGTTGCGGGGTCTCATTGATATAATAGGGGCGTGAACACCCAAACCATTCCTACAACTGAACCTTTCTTTTTTCCTGGCGGGCGCACAGGCATTTTGCTGGTGCATGGTTTTACAGGCACGCCCAAGGAAATGCGCTGGATGGGGGAATACCTCAACCGCGAACTCGGCTTCACTTGCCTCGGCGTTCGGCTGGCGGGACATGCTACACGCCCCAAGGATATGATTCGCTCGCGCTGGACGGATTGGACTGCATCTGTTGAAGATGGCTACAATCTTTTGCGCGGCGCAACGGATGATGTTTATCTCGTCGGGCTTTCGATGGGTGGGGCGTTGTCGTTGTTGATGTCTACTCGGCTGGCGGTGAAGGGCATTGTTACGATGTCTGCGCCGTATCAAATTCCGCAGGAACATCCCGCATGGCAAATACGGCTTTATAGTTATTTCAGAACCTATCTTCCAAAAGACAAGGGCAAGCCTGGCGCGGGTTGGTTTGATATGGAAGCCTTCAAGGGGCATGTCTCGTATCCGCTGAATCCGATTCGCTCGGCGGCAGAGTTGGAAGTTCTGCTCGAAAAAATGCGTGCCGCTTTGCCGAAGGTCAATGTGCCTGTCTGCATGATGCATTCCAAGGATGACGATTATGTCTTGCCTGAAAATATGGAGAACATTTACGCAGGGTTGGTGAATGCTGCGGATAAGACCAAACATTATGTTGCTGGTTCAGGTCATGTGGTCACACGGGATGCGGCGCGCGGACAGGTGTTTGAGATTGCGCGGGATTTTATTAAAAGGGTAGAAGGTCGGTAGGGTGTAGGTCACGTTTGTAACGTGACGGTTGCCCTTACGTTTGCGAGGAAAATTTGAATCGAAATCTTTTGTTAATTTCTGCCGCCTTATTTTTGTGGGGCATGGGCGAAGGGATGTTTTTTAATTTTGTGCCAATTCGTTTGGAGACTGAATTTTTATTAAGCAAACAGCAAGTCGGATTTGCCCTCGGTGCGTTTGGATTTTTCATGGCGATCACCCATATTCCGGGCGGGCATCTTGCGGATAAATTCGGTCGCCGCCCGCTGTTGATTGCGGCATGGTCCCTGGGCATTATCTCCACCCTAACGATGGGACTTGCCAAAAGCCTGCCGATTTATTTGGTGGGTTTATTTTTGTACGGTGTGACTGCCTTTGTGGCTTCGCCGCTCAGCAGTTATGTGACCGCCGCGCGCGGTAAATGGGAAGTTGGCACTGCGCTCTCGTTGACGACGGCAACCTACAGCCTCGGCATGGCGCTCGGTCCCGTCTCTGGCGGCTGGATTGCAGAACATTACGGGATGAACTCAAGTTATCTGGTTGCGTTTGGAATTTTTGTAGTCTCCACTCTTTTTATGTTTTTCATCGAACCGCAGCCGCTCGACAAACATGACCCTGCCGCGCCTCCCACCAATGTATGGAATAACACGCGCTTCATCAGTTTTGTGATGGTTTTTGCGTTTGCCATTTTCGCCATGTATCTTTCCCAGCCGTTGTCTCCAAACTTCCTCAAAGGTGTGCGCCATTTGAGCCTGACTCAAACGGGCTGGGTTTTCTCTGCCGGCGCGTTGGGAAATTCCCTGCTGGCGCTTGCCTTTAGCCGAGTCAAGCCGCGCAATGGTTTTTTGGCGGCACAATTTTTGGTGGCTTTTTTCGCCGTGCTCATTTGGCAGGGGACAGGCTTGCCGATCTTCATGCTTGGTTATTTCCTGCTCGGCGGATTCCGCGTGGCGCGTCCGATGGCAATGGCGCAAGCGCGCGGGCTTGTCCACGAATCGCAAATGGGGCTGGCGTACGGCACGATGGAAACTGTCAGCTCGATCATTTTCATTGTCGCCCCGCCGATTGCTGGTTTTGTCTTTGAGCGCGACCCATTCCTGATCTATCCGCTGGCAGTTGGTTTGATTGGCGTTTCGATTGTGGCTGGATATTTATTTTCGCCGCGCAATTTGTAAACGGTAATTAGTGATTGGTAATTGGTAAATCTAAAATCGGAAATCGGAAATTAAAAATCATGCTTGAAATTATCCCCTTTACTCTCGGACCTGTCTCGACCAATGCTTATCTCGTGGCTGATCCTGAAACAAAAGAAGCCGCAGTCATTGATCCTGCCTGGGATGGACACATCATCCTCAAGGCGGCGCAGGATCGCGGCTGGCGGATCGGTCATCTTTGGTACACGCACGCCCACTTCGATCACATCGGTGGCGCCGCTGCAATTGCGGATGCGCTAAATCCGCTGCCCCTCGTTGCCCTCCATCCCGATGACCATGTCCTCTGGCGCGCAGGCGGTGGCGGCGCAAAATTCGGCTTTAATATTGACCCAGGTCCCGAACCGACGATTGACTTTCAGCAGGGAATGAAACTAAAACTTGGTTCGAATGAATTTGAAGTGCGCCACACCCCAGGGCACACGAAAGGTCATTGTGTATTTGTTCTCGCTGAGCGTAGTCGAAGCGTGTGTTTCTGCGGTGACCTGATCTTCAACGGCAGCGTGGGACGCACCGACCTGCCCGGCGGCGACTGGGCAACTTTGGAAAACAGCATCCGCACGCAGATTTTCACCCTACCCGACGATACAAGGTTATTGTCGGGTCATGGAACTGAAACGACGGTGGGGCATGAGAAACAATTTAATCCATTTGTGGGCGGGCAAAGTTTGTAATGTGGGTGAACTTTGTGTTTGTGTGAAATAAACCGAATCAAAAACAGGATGACCGAAATCATCCTGTTTTTTTAATTTTGTTGATCTAAATACTTTAACCCCGATCCTGTATTAAATATCACCACACGCTCATCGGGTTGAATCCATTTTTGTTTGATAAGTTCTTTTAATGCGGCGAGCGTTGCCGCGCCTTCAGGGGCGGCAAAAATGCCCTCGGCTTTTGCCAGTTCTTTTTGCGCCTCTGTGATGGACGTATCGCTGACGGCAATGGCCGTACCGTTGCTCTCATACAGGTTTGCAAGAATTAAGTGATCTGCAAAACTCTTTGGCACGCGCAAGCCAGACGCAATGGTTTTGGCGTTGACCCAAAAATCACAGAAGGTCGCCTTTTTTTCAAATGCTTGCACAACCGGCGCGCATCCTTCGGCTTGCACAGAGACCATGCGTGGACGTTTTGCATTGTTCAGCCAGCCAAGTTGTTCGAGTTCTTCAAAGGCTTTCCACATGCCAACCAGCCCCGTTCCGCCGCCTGTCGGGTAGATGATGACATCGGGCAATTCCCAGTTGAAGGCTTCGGCCAGTTCGTATCCCATTACCTTTTTGCCTTCCATGCGGTACGGTTCCTTGAAGGTGGAAACGTCGAACCAACCATCCTTGCGGGCAGTTTCGCCTGCCATGCCGGCCGCGTCGCTGATGATGCCATCCACCAGAATTACCTCTGCGCCGGCGATGCGGCTTTCAACGATGTTGGCGTTGGGTGTATCTTTGGGCATGTAGATCAGGGCTTGCATATTGGCGCGTGCGGCATAGGCTGCCATGGCGCCGCCTGCATTACCCGCAGTGGGGATGATGACCTTTTGAATTCCCAATTCTTTGGCTTTGGATATGGCGGCAGAAAGCCCGCGCGCTTTGAATGAGCCGGTGGGATTACTGCTTTCTTCTTTTACAAATAGATGCGTCAAGCCAAGCGATTTCCCTACGTGCGGCAGGCGCAATAAAGCGGTATCCCCTTCGCCCAACGTGACCATGTTTTGAGATTCGCGCACGGGCAATAATTCATGCCAGCGCCACATGCCTTTCTGCCGCCTATGAATTTCGTCGCGGTCTACGTGTTGTCGCGCGGCGTTTAAGTCGTAATTCACCAAAAGCGGAGATTGACAGTCGGGGCAGAAGGTGTGAACTTTATCGGCCGAATAGATGCTCCCGCAATCGGTGCATTGCAAATTGGCCAGGTAGGAAACTTTTTCGGGAATTATTAACATGGGGTACTACATATTTTTATAACTCTGAAAGCGTTTCAGGATTATTTTTGAGGAGACGGAACAAAGGCTTCCACGCGCGCCCACAGTTCGCGGATGTTGATCGGCTTGGACATGTAAACATCGCAACCGGCGCTGAGGGCTTTTTCCGCATCGCCTTTTAAGGCGTTGGCGGTAACAGCAATGATCGGAACATACGCCAGCGCGTGTTTGTTGCTGCTGCGTATTCTGCGCGCTACTTCGTAGCCGTCAATATCGGGCAGGTTGATGTCAAGCAGGATCAAATCCACTTCTTCGCGTTCGGCTGCCGAGACGCCGTCAAACCCATTCATGGCTTGTATGAGTTTATAGCCGCGCGCTTCGAGCGCACGTTTGACGAGCATCATATTATCTGGGTTGTCTTCTATGTATAAAATATTGCTTCCCATGATTTATCTCCTCTAGGCTCCACTTTTGTCTTCGATGACGTTGATCACTTTGTCTACGAATTTGCGCGTTGGCAATGAGCCTTTTTGGTACAGCGCTTCAATACGTCCATTGAGTCGGTTGCGTTCTTCAACGGTGATATCCTTTGCGCTGACAACGACGATTGGAATATTCTTTGTGCGTGGGTCGAGTTTGAGTTCTTCCACGAAACCAAACCCATCAATGCCGGGCATGGTCAGGTCGCTGACAATTAAATCGGGCAGGTGTTGGCGCGCCATGGCGAGTCCTTCCCAGCCATCCTTGGCATGGTGTACGCGATACGATTTTTTCCCTTCGAGCAATCTGCGGATCAGCAGGGCGTCGTCAGCGTTGTCATCAACCAGCAGCACGGTGGTTACTTTTTCGTCCAGGTTTTCAAGCGCGGCTTGCAAGCCTTCCTGCGGGGCAGGGGATTGATCCTTGCTCAAATGCACATCCACAGCCCATTGGTCGCCAAGAACATGTTTTTCAACGGGGAAGGTATGACCTGTGCAGTTAAGCACAACAGTCTCTTCCTTGCTAATTGTGCCGGATTTCAACATTTTTTCAAGACCTGCGTAGGCTACTGCGGTGGCAGGTTCAACAGCCATTCCCTCACTTTTGGCAAGCGAGCGCATCGCGTCAAAGGCTTCTGCGTCTGTCACAGATTCCATTGTGCCGCCATGCTTTTGAATGATATTCCAAAGATAGGTGTATGTCTTGCCAGGGTCTCCGGTGGAGAGGATGATAATACGCGTATCAGGGATGACTGACTCGGCGGTATCTTTTCCGGCTTTGAAGGCTTTCACCATTGGCGAACAGCCTTCTGCTTGAATGATGGCAATTTTGGGGATGCGGCTTATTAATCCCATCTCGAACATTTCTTTGAAACCCTGGTATACGCCCATCGGTCCCATGCCGCCGCTGACTGCTTGAATGTACCAATCGGGCGCGCGCCAGCCAAGTTGTTCCACGATCTCATAGGCAATGGTTTTCATCGATTCACGCGCAGGGATTGAACTTGCGCCGCGATCTAAAAGTAAGTGTTTGCGCTGCGCAAATTGACTTGCGATCTGCTTGGTCTGATCGTAATTCCCGCTGACGCGGATGACCTCGGCGCCGAAGAGCGCGGCTTCGCGCAACTTTTCCTGCGGAACGAGGCTGGTCATAAAAACCCAAAGTTTGATCCCACCTCGGGCGCAAGCCGCCGCGTACGCCACCGCCGCATTGCCTGTTGATGCGATCACGGCTTCGCGTACGCCGCCTTCGTTCATCGCGGCAACAGCAACTGCCGCTTGCCGGTCTTTGAAAGAGGATGTTGGTCCGTAGCGTTCGTCTTTGAAGTACACCCGATCATGCCCCAGGTTGGGCGCGAAGCGTTGTGAAAGCCAAAGCGGAGTTCCACCCACAGGATAGAGATCCAATGCGGAGGGGTCGGTCAGCGGCAATACATCCTGATAGCGCCACAGGTTTGATGGACGTCCCGGCAAGCCGCGCAAAATATCGCGCTTGAATGATTCGTAGTCGTAACTTGCCTCCAACCATTGCGATTCGCACTGTTTGCAAACGGCTGGCAGGAAGGGTTCGTAGGCTTGTTGGTTGCCGCAGATGGCGCATTGCAGAAATTTTGGCTTTGCCATGATGTTATTTCACCTTTGGTTCTTCTTCGATTTTAGCTTCGATGGGCAGGAAGACGTAAAAGGTTGAGCCTTCGCCGTCTTTGCCTGTGCTTTCAGCCCACAGGCGCCCGCCGTGCATTTGGATCAGGCGGCGGCTGATGGGCAAGCCCAAGCCTGTTCCGCCCACTTTGCGGGTGGTGGTGGTATCCACCTGGGTGAATTCCTGAAAGACTGATTCGAGCAGTTCCATGGGGATGCCGATGCCCGTATCTTTTACGCTGATCAGCACGTTATTTTCTTCACGCGCCACATGGATGGCGATTTTGCCTTTTTCAGTAAATTTGATCGAGTTGTTGATCAGGTTGATCATCACCTGACGCAGGCGAATTTTATCAGCATTGATCTCCACTTCGTGATCTGAATCCGCGTCAATGAAGAGCGCCAGATTCTTTTCGCTTGCCAGTGGCGCTGTAATGCTGGTTACTTCTTCAATGATCTCTTGCAGGTTGAACTTCTCAATATTGAGGTTCATTTTACCTGATTCGATCTTTGCCATGTCCAACACGTCGTTGATCAGATGCAGCAGGTGTTGTCCGTTTTTGTAGATCAGTCCCAGATCGTTATTCATGTTTTCGGTCAGCGGACCATCCAGTTCTTCGAGCATTACATCTGCAAAGCCGAGGATCGAATTGAGCGGTGTTCGTAATTCATGCGACATATTGGCGAGGAAGGATGATTTGAGACGATCCAGTTCGCGCAATTGCGCCACTGTGGCGCTTTGTTCCTGGTATAAGCGGGCGTTTTGCAATGCCACCGCCACTTGCAGTGCCAATGTGGTGTAAATATTGGCGTCTTCCTGTGAGAAGTACCCAACTTGAGCCGATTGAACATCGAACACGCCGATCACCTTGTCGCCAGAAACCATGGGCACAGCCATTTCTGAACGGGTGTCGGGCAGGTATGGGTTGGGGAGATAGTCAGGCTCTGTGCGCACGTCGCTTACGATTAGGGCAGTGCGCTCGCGGGTGGTGCGCGCTACGATTGATTTTTCTGTGTTCATTGGAATGGCATGTCCAGCGATTACCATTTGTTTGCCGATTTCGCCCGCGCCTGAGGCGAGTAATAAGGTGTTCCACGAATCATCTGCGAGATAGATGTGCGCGTGATACAGGTTGAATCGCTCTTTTGTCAGGTTCACCACGGATTGCAGTAATTCATCTGGATCAAGTGTGGTGGACGCGGTAGTGCTAACGACCGCCACCGTTTCCAATTCACGGGCGCGTTTTTCATTTACTTCCAAAAGGCGCAGGCTTTGCATAACAGTAGCAACCTGCCCCGACAGGGTTAAGTATGGCTGAATGCCTTCGATTGTAAACTGTCTGGGTTTGTGGGTTGTCTCCAACAATATCCAGCCTAATAATTCGTTGCTGGTGGCAATTGGCAGAATCGCTGCCGAAGATACCCCCAGCATTTTGAAGGTTTTCTGCGTTAGCGGATCAACGTGCGGAGCGTCATTAAAATCATTGATCAAGATGGCTTCGTTCAGTTGTATGGTTGAAACAAGCGGAATTTGTTTGTCGGTAAAACGGTTGCCCAGGAACCGATCTTCCATGCCTTCACGATCCCATACTGCCACGACATGAGCCGTGACGGGGGTATCTGAAACCTTTACTGCCACCACAATGCGATCCAACTCTGTGTGGTCAATATATTTCACCAACTCTTTCATTGTGTCCACTTCGTTGCTGGTGGAGGTGATGGCGCGGCTGGCGGCATATAGATTTTCGGTAACAATCAGCGTGTTTTGAGTTTGCTCTGCCAGACGTAAATTTTCAATATGGGCGCTGACCTGCGTGGCGATGTTGTTGGCTAAATCAAGCGCTTCAGGCGATATATTATTCAAGCCTGCCACAGTCAATTGACCAATGGTTTCGCCGCGCACACTCAGCGGCTGTTCAAAGGATATATTCTGAGGGATGCGCGTGTTTTCAAAGGGTGTGACCTGAATTGAGTCGTAGGCGTAGCCCAGCGTATCTGCTTTTTGACTGGTAAACGATTGCCAGTTTTCACGCGTCAGGCGGCGGGTGGCTTCTTCCGCATTGGCGCGGGCGCGCGAGGCTTCAGCCAACAGCCGCAGACTTTCTACTTGCTGCGAAATTTGACGCGCAACTGCCGAGATCATTTCCCTGTCCTGGTCAGTTAATGGGCGGGTGGGATCAGTTTTCAGGAAGAGATTGCCGATATGTTCATCGAGTACGTTGATGGTTTCCTGGACATCAGGTTGTTCAGGGGCTGATTCGGCGAATAGGGCAACTGATGATTGATCATACATGTACCCAATGCGCTCGCTGTTGCGGATGCCGTCCATGAAGGATTCCCAGTTTTGGTGGGTAAACTGACGGTTGGCGGCTTGCGCTTCAGCACGCGCGCGTTCGGTTGCGGCAAGCAGGCGCAGGTTTTGAATTTGCAGTGAGACTTGTTGGGCAACGGCGCTTGCCATGCCTTCCTCTTCTGCTGTCCATGCGCGTTGTTCGGGCGCCTCAACCTTTATTTCTCCGATGGTTTCACCGCTCGCCGTCAGCGGAGTCTTGATGGCGCTTTCAGGGTTTTTTTCAGGGACCTTTGCCGTCTGAATCGGCAACACAGCGTCGCCGCTGTAAGCGTAACCGATCTCTTCTTTTTCGTAGAGGATGGCGGGTGCGTTCGCTTTGGCAGGAGATATGCGTTGTTCACTTTCCTTTAACTGCGATTCAAGTTCGCGGATGCGCAGGAGAAGCGTGTTCAGCTCGTGGCTTTCCGCTGTGGGTGAAGTTCCCTTTTTTTCCAAGGCAACACCCCCGCTGTCGTTGTCTGTGAGCGGTTGCTTTGCGATTTGTTCAAGATCGGAAAAGAGTTTTTCTACCCGTTTTTGTGATTTTTCATCGGGGGGCATAAGTAAATGTCTCCTGAGCCTGCACCGCTTATTTCCTGTCTGTCATGTCCAACTGCGTATTCCTGTGCGGTTTTGCGAACCAGCAGGGTATTTATACAATCGGGGGGCGTGTTCACCAATAAACAATATCGGCAGGAAGGGAAGGTAGTGGGCATATTCGCCCACTACCTTCTGCTTTTAAAGATGGATTTTACGCTAAAATTTCTGTTCTTTCATCCACTTGCGCCCTTCTTCTTGCGTGGCGCAGTTGAAAACGGTAAGTTGTGTGCCGGGAACTTTGGACACAATTTGATCCACCATCAATTTTGCCACTGCGCTCTTGGGCTGGACAACCACCATAAACTTAACTCCTGTCGCTAGGAATGCAGGGAACCATTCGGTGTTGATCCATTCCTGTTCTTCGAGTCCGATCACGCCGATGTCGGTTGTGTCGCCGATCCACTGGGCGTCTGGGAGTTTCTTTTTATACTCATCCAGGGTGGTGCTCAAGCCTTCTTTGATGTTTCGTCCAACGTGACCGCCATGCCATTGTGAGATTATGGAGCGGGTTTCTTCGTCCCAGATAATGGAGAGATAGGGAAATTCTTTTACAGTTTGCATTGTATATACTCCTTCGGGTTAATGGAAAGCAATAGGATTCTATGAACACATGGATTGTGCTTTGTCTGTTTATAATCCGGAAAGGACCTCCTTCATAAGTATATGCCTATTTTTTGTCTTTCATGCTTAGTTGTGCAATGGTCATGGGTGCGCCCAGGGCATGTCCCAGTTCACGCGCGGCAATTTGAAGCACGGCTTCCACGGTGGTGGCGCTTTGGATCTTCTGGCTGATGACATTCAGCGTGGACTCGCGATCAGCCTGTTGTTGCGCGCGCGCAAACTGTCGGCGATTTTCCAACACGGTGGCGATTTGGGGTCCCATGGCTGAGAATAAACGCGTTTCATCTTGTGTAAAGTTATGGACTTCTTCCGATTCCAACAGCAGAACGCCCGTTTGATATGAGCCTGTGTATAAAGGCAAAACGGCTATTGCGCGAATATTTTGATGTGTGACCACTTCCAATGCGCCGGGATCAAGGCGCGGGTCGTTAAATGTATCGTCGAAGAATACAGGGACGGGGCTTAAGAATAACGATAGGACATGGATCATCTGAAGCGTGTAGTGGGTTCCAATTTCGGTCGGTTTGTGTCCGGCGCCGTTCCACCAATTAGCCATCGTCGTCATGCTGTCCAATTCACCCGCTGAGTTACGCTCAAAAGTGCCAATAATGGCGCGATTGATTTTCGGAATCCCCAGGGTTTCAACTGCAACTTGCAGCAATTCCTGTAAGTCTGTTGCACGGGTCAGCCGCAAACTGGCATCAGATAGTTTTTCTGTTTGCGCCAGGGCTGATTGAGTTTGCGCCGAGAGGCGCGCGCCTTCCAAAGCCAGAGCAATTTGATCGGAGACCTGCAGCAGGAATGCGCGCTCTTCATCAGATGTGGGGTTGCGCGGGTCATCGGCTACAGTCAGCGTTCCGACAACTTCGCCGCCCAGCACGCGCATTGGGATGTTTGCAAAAAGTTCGTCTGCCAAAACTTCTTCACCTATGGGGCGGGTGCCTGTTTGGTCGTATATGAAGCCTGTGGGCAGGTCTGCTGTTTCACGATAGGTATTCCAGCCTTCATGGCTCATGGCGCGGTACAGGCTGTTAATCTCTTCGAGGCGTTCTGCCATTTCCTCCTCTGCTTTTTTGCGCTCGGTGATATCTTGGTTTGCGCCGAAGAAGCGGGTGATTTTTCCATTCTCGTCCCGCTCGACAGTCACTGAGACCGCGATGTGTCCCAGTCCTCCGCCTTCATATAGAATGCGGTGGTCGATGATGGTGTTGTACACTCTTTCTGTTGAGTTCAGCGCTTTTCCAATCTCTACGCCCACGATGGGTGCGTCATCAGGATAAACAAACAACTCCGCATATTGGGCGGATGTGATTTGATATCCCCCCACCTTTTCGGCAGTAGTGTGGAAGAGTGAATAGAATTGGTCGTTGAAAGTAAAGATGTCTTTCTCGACGTCGTATTCCCAATTGGCAAGGCGGGCGATTTTGAGCGCTTCCGCCAGGCGGGCTTCATTAACGCGTAGTACTTCTTCCGCCTGTTTGCGCTCGGTGACGTCACGGTTGAGTCCGACCAGTCCTATGATGTTCCCCTGGATGTCTCGAAGGGGGATTTTGGTCGAGCTCAACCACCTGAAAGCGCCGGTTGCATGGTCGATGCTTGCTTCTTCATGATCGATCAGCGGCAAGCCTGATTCCATCAAGGACTTTTCGTCTGCAAAATACTGCTCAGCCAACTCACGTGGGTGGAAGTCAAAGTCGGTTTTACCCACAACTTCGTCCGATGTTTTTGCGCCCAAAGAGCGCACCACCGTATCGCTCGCCAACAGAAAACGATGTTCTGAGTCCTTGACATAGACCAGATCCAGCATGGTACTCATCAATGTGCGCAACAGGCGGCGTTCAGATTCCAGCGCTTCTTGAGCCAGTTTACGCTCGGTGATGTCCTGATTCGCGCCATAGTAACGGGTGATCTTTCCGTTCTCATCCCGTTCGACGGTCACTTTGACTGTGATGTAACCGACACCGCCATCTTCATACACAATACGGTGGTCAAGGGTGGTGTTGTACACTCTTTCTGTCGAGATTAGCGACTTTTCGATTTCCGAACCCACAAGTTTCATATCATCGGGATGTACGAATACCTCTGCATAGCGGGCAGATGAGATTTGATACCCGCCCGCTTTTTCGACAGTGGTGCGGAAGATTGAATAGAATTCATCGTTGAAGGTGAATAGGTCTTTCTCGACATCATATTCCCAATTGGCAAGGCGGGCGGCGAGGAGCGCTTCTGACAACTTGGCTTCATTTTGGCGGATTGACTCAACCAATTCAGCGCTGTGCATGGCGATGGCGATTTGTCCGCACAAACCTTCAAGCAGTAATCGGTCTTCATTGCCCAATGCGCCAGCCTGATCGCTCTGCACATCAAGCACGCCCAGCACCGTGTTTTGCCATTTGATTGGCACGGCAATTTCACCTTTTGTTTCAGGCAGAAGGGGGTTGGGCTGCCAATCTGGGTCGTCTGCCAGGATGGGGCGCAAGATGGTCTCTCCTGTGGCGGCGGCGGTACCGATCAAGCCGCTGCCCATGGGCATTTTGTGACCACCTGCCAGCATCTTTTGTCCCGTTTCGCCGTATCCGTTGATTAGAATGACGGCATCCTGCGCGGCGTCGTAGCGCAGTAATTGGGTGTGGTAATAGCCGAGGCGTTCTTTGGTGAGTGTTACGACTCGTTTGAAGAGATCATTTAATTCGGTTGTGGCAGCCACTTCCTGCGAGATTTCGGTACTCACTTGCACTTGATAACCGCGCCGTTCAAATGCCTCTTGAGCTTCATTCTCCAGCCGTTTATTTTCGGTGATGTCACGCGAGATGTTTGCCAGATAGAGTGGTTCACCGTTTTCTTTATAGATCATGAAGGTGCTGGCGTAACAATCCACCAAATTCCCTGTTTTGAGGTTGCGGTATTGCAGTTCGCCACTCCAGACGCCTTTTTCCATGAGGATTGGCAATACCTGACTTTGTACCTTCTCAAGGCTATCTTCAGTAAGCACTTCGAAAATTACGTGTTGATCCAGTTTCTGCGGGTCAATTCCGACCATTTCACAGCCGGCATCGCTGAGGAAGATCATCTTGCCATCCAGTGTGGACATGTTGATAAATTCACTGCTGGATTGTACGAGTTGCGCCAGACGGCTTCTTTCTTCTTCTGCCTGTTTGCGCTCGGTAATATCTTCAAATGTACCCAGGATGCCGATGACATTTCCCTGAGCATCGTGTAGCGGGATTTTTGTAGTATCCACCCAGGTCTGTTTTCCGCTTGCCTGTAATTGTGGTTCGATGATGTGGTATTTTGGTATTCCAGACTCCATTACATCGTTATCATCTTTTATGTAGGCATCAGCTTCTTCTTTTGTCCATGCCAGTTCGTGGTCGCTCTTGCCAACAATTTCCGACGGGTCATTGAGTCCGGCGCCTTTGGCGAATAACTTGTTACTGCCCAGATAAACAGAGTTTCTATCCTTCCAGAATAGGAATCCGGGCATGGTATCCAGCACCAGTGTCAGGAATTTTTGGTTCTCCTGCAACTCTTGCTCCACCCGCTTGTTCTCGGTAATATCGCGGATGGTGCCGATCAGCCCCACCGGTTGGTCCTTGTCATTCTTTTGAACAGCGACCGTCATCAGGGTTGGGAAGGTTGTGCCATCTTTACGGGCATGACCAATTTCGCTCGTATTCCCGCCGGTTGCCATTGCCCTTTCATTAAAGGGTGCAACCTCTTTTTCCAGTTGTTCTGGGGTGTGGAAGATGCTCAGGTGTTTGCCTAAAATCTCATCCACTGTGTATCCGTGCATCTTTGCCCAGGCAGGGTTTGTGTATAGAATATTTCCATTCAGGTCTGCCAGGGCAACGCCGTCAGCAGTCTGTTCCATGGCGTTTTGCAGACGGCGCATTTCCTCTTCTGCTCGTTTGCGTGCGGTAATATCCCAGAAGGAAACCTGTATGCCGCTGACTTTTCTATCCTCATCATAAATCGGGGTTTTGACGGTTTCCACATAGGTGGTTTCACCTTCGTGGACAGCGCGTTCTTCGATGAGTTCCTCTGTTTTCCCGCTCTCCATCACGGCTAGATCATCGCGCCGATATTTTTCTGCCAACTCCGATGGGTGCAGATCGAAATCGGTCTTGCCTACAAGGTCAGCCAGCGTGGTTTGTGATGCCTCCAGGAAACGTTGGTTTGCAAACGTGAAGCGCCCTGCCAGGTCTTTGCGGCAAATGCTCATGGGTGAAACTTCAACGAGAGATTGATATAACGACCGGGTCTGGCTCAGAGCCTCTTCCGCCCGTTTGTCTTCTGTGATGTCACTCATGATTACGCTAAAATGTGTTACTTGTCCGGCTTCATTTTTAATTGCAGACGCGTTAAGCAACACGTTAATTTGGCGTCCATCTTTGGTTAAACGCAGGGTTTCGGTTGGGAGAATATTCTCGCCCTGCGATAAACGTTGGATAAAGTTTACAGCCTGTTCCCGCAATTCGGGAGGGGATAGGATTATTGCAGGTTTGCCGATGATCTCTTCCCGGGTGTACCCAAACATGTGCTCAGCGGCGCCATTCCAACTGACGATTTCGCCCTTCAATGTGGCGCTCATGATGGCTTCATTTGCCGTTTCTATAAAAGAGGCAAGGTATTTTATTTCGGCTTCCGCTTGTTTCCGCGTGGTTATATCTTCAAAACTGCCATCGTAATACAGGGTTTTCCCGTTTTCATCGCGGAAAATTTTTGCGCCTTCAAGTACGAAAATGGTTGAACCGTCTTTCTTTTTCCATTCGCTTTCGAGGTTATTAATTACGCCTTCGCGTTCAAGTTTTTCCTGAAATTTCTTGCGCGCATCTTCCTGCTCAAATCCGGCCTTTTCCAAATTCCTTTGAGATAACTCCTCAAAGGAAGCAAACCCAAGCAGGCGAAGTCCGGTTGGGTTGATCATCAAAATTTGTCCATCAGGTGTTGTGCGATACAAGCCAATGGTCGCATTATCGTAGATGGAGCGAAAACGTTCTTCGCTTGTGCTCAATTCTTCTTCCATTTTCTTGCGCGCGCTGACATCGGCGATTTCTGAGAGCAGCGCCTGCTTACCTTCAAATTCAAAAGGTTGAATTGAAATTGAAACCCATAACATGCTGCCGTCAATGCGGCGGGCGCGTAATTCGTTATTTGTGATGGAACCTTCAACGTTAAACCGTTCCAGCAATGTCTTGCGATCTTCCATGTCCCAATAGAAATTAGGCACCGGCATACCGATCACTGATGTGATATCAGCCAGTCCTAATAAATTGGCAATGGCTTTATTGGCATATAAAATTGTGCCATCCCCAATCTGTGTGATCAGTACGCCAATGGATGATGTATAGAGAATCTTCTGCTCGTAGCCGGCAATGTTCCCGCTTTGTTTGTTATTATTTTGGGAATTTTTTTGTGAAGCGCTCATTGGTTGCCTCCATCTGTGTTTGGTGATTCCACAGGTGAGATTGATCCGCCGCCATTATTTATGATGGTTTCTTCTGCAAGGGTGGTGGAAAGATGCGGTGGTTTGGGTTCTTCAGTGGTTGTTGCCAGCCGGACAATTGTCTTGCGCCCCAGAATAACGCCCAACTCGCGCGCGGCAGAGCGCAGGATGGTGGCTGGGTCGGTGGAGCCGCGCACGGCGCTGGTAATTTGGCGCAGGGCTTGCTCGCGCTCGGCTAATTTTTGGGTTGTCGCCAGGGCTTGTTCTGTTTGCTTCGAAAGGCGCAAGCTTTCAATATGTGCGCCAAGGCGTTCGGCAACCGCGGTGGCTAGATCAATGGACTGAATGTCGTCTGCTTGAATACCCTGGACGATGAGTTTGCCAACTGTTTCATCGCGGACTTTAATGGGCAGTCTTAGCGCCGACTCGTCCGTCTGTTGGCTTTCATTCTGATCGAGAAGACGGACTTCCTTCAAATCGTAGATGTAATTCATCCCCTCGCTGGTATTCATGTAGTCTTTCCAGCCTTCGTGTGTGATGCGGCGCGAGGCTTCTTCTGCCTCAAAGCGGAAACGTTCAGCGCTGTCCAACAGGCGCAGGTTTTCGATTTGTTGTGACATCTGGCGCGCCACGGCATTTACCAATTCAGCCGTGCGGGGATTTCTCCTCTCCTGCTCCAATTCAACCATCAGCGAGCCAAACGTTTCGCCGGTGATGGTGATGGGGGCGGTAAGCGTATCCCCCTCTGCAATCTGTTCTTGATCTGTAAGCGGGCTGATTGTATCGTTTGCGAACATAAAGCCGATTTTCTCGGGCTGATGGATCGCATCCAGATATTCCTCCCAATTGGAGTGGGTCAGGCGGCGGGCGAGGGATTCAAGCTCGGCGCGGGCTTGTTGTGTCTCGGCGACCAATCTCGAGTTTTGAATGGCAACCGCCATCTGTCCGGACATTGGCTCGAATGCCAGCAGGGCATCCTGGTTCAACAAGCCGGCTTTCTCGCTTTGCACATCCAACACACCGATTAGTTTGTCACCCACCAGCAGGGGGACTGCAATTTCAGAACGGGTATTGGGCAGGAGTGGGTTGGGGCGGAATGTGGCACTGGTGGCGGTGTCGGCAATCACCACGGAGCGTTTTGTCAGGGCGGCGCGCCCATTGATCGAGTTGTCGTTCAATGGCAGGCGGTGACTGCGCTTGATCAATTCCTCACCTACAGTTCCTGTGCCGAATTGCAACACCAGTTCCGTCTCGGCGGGATTGACCAGGTAAACCTGAACATAATATAAGCCAAAGAATGTGCGCATGATCTCTGCCGCATCCTTCAACATGGAATTGATCTCGCGCACTTGTGATACCGATTGACCGATTTCTGTCGCCAGCGCCAG
>JFJP01039473.1_pt1 | contig 16464 bp, 16 predicted proteins | sample 431651 | NCBI WGS metagenome assembly JFJP01 (sample SAMN02602958, study PRJNA72255) | Microbial mat metagenome, whole genome shotgun sequencing project. | biome: fresh water; feature: sink hole; material: water; isolation source: purple microbial (photo- and chemosynthetic) mats found in... | reverse complement strand
TGGCTTTGACAATGTATGGTTTGTGAACTTTGCTAGTGTAAATGACTTTGGCGGTGTGTTTTTTCTCAATAATGGTGGCGGAGGTGGAACTGTTAAAAATGCCCAAATTAAACAACTTGGCATCGATGCTGGAAGTAGTGGCTCCGGCTTTTATACTGCTCATATAGATAGGAGCTTCACCGGTTTTGCGAAGCCATTTTTTTATTTTCCCTTTCGGATTTTCTCCTGCCAACCGGTATATCCAAAGTTGTGGACGCATTCCCAAATAGCTTTTGTTGGGCTCTGGGCGTAACAATGGCTCAAGCGATGCGGTGATAAATGACTTGTCAATTTTCTCTGTCGATTCCAACTTAATGACCGCGCCAGTATATAGCTTTTCACCTTTGGGGAGATGGGAAGTGCCGGAACAAGAAACGAGAAAAAAAGCCCCACATCCCCCTAAAAGGGGGAGATAAGAACGCCTAAACCACGAAAAAAGAACCCCCCGACCCCCGAAAAGGGGGAGATAAGAATGAGAACCGCTAGCCCCTCCCATGAAAAAAGGGATAAATTGCAGGGAACTGAAGTTCGTTTTGGTTTTAATATTTTGGGCTATTTTCATTCAACTATAAAGAAAAATATTGGTTTGTGTCAAAGTTTAAATTTTACAATACATGCATAATTCCCCTTTAGAGGGGTGCCCGCAGGGCGGGGTGGATATTATCTCGCCTTAGCGGGCGGGGTTAGGGGTTCTTTAGGGGTCGTTTTTCTTTTTCTCACTTCGGGTTTCATAAACAACTCCTTCCATTCCCCAAAATCCCTGACGTACACTACGCCAACTCCCGTTTCAACTATCTGTCCATCAATGGCTCCATCGTACAAATTCTGCCTAAAACCTTTCAGCCGGTACCGACCATCGGAGGTCAATTTATATTCTACCGACACATCGCTAGTGAAGTCGCTTGCCGAGTTTTGTTTGGCTTTATCGCCTTCCACATCTACTGTTCCGCCCACTGACACGCTTAATCGCTCGTTAAAAAGTTGCTTTTTCACGCCAATTTCCACTTGCGTTCTTCCTTGCGCCGTACCGGTTTGGTAGTCGTCGTACGATTGCACATCAAAATTCAACTCCACGCCCGGCACCACTTTGGAACTGAGTTTGTTCAATTGCAACGACAGAAAATTACCCACCGTAGAGCGCAACAAGGAGGAAGTTCCACCCGATTCGGACTGCAATGGATTTTCCTGCACAAACCGACCCAGTACCAATAGTGCAAAAACCTGTTTGTTCAGCGCCGATTCATCTTCATTGAGCATGTTCAGTTTTTGATTTACCGCACCACCCAATATGCCTTTATCTTCGGGTCTGAGCTGAATTTCAAAGCTAATTTCGGGATGCAAAATCTCGCCACGCAATTTGAGCATTACCAAAAATGGATACTTCTGTTTGTAGCCGCCTTTGTCTGCATCGCTCATTCCTGCCATTTGGTCTGCCACCAAATCGTAGGGCGTGGCGCGGACTGCATAATTGGCATTGATAGAAATATCGGCATCTAGCGGGTCGCCGTTCCAACTAATGGTACTACCCGGCACTATGTCAAATTTCTTTTTAATAATAGATTCCAATGACACCAAATAACTGCCTTCAGTCAGGTTATAAGCTCCTGTAAGGCTCATTTTTCCGCTTCGGTCCATGGTAAAACTCAAAGCCGCTTCGCCCCTCACCACTAGCGAATCGGAGGAGGTGGGATCCATCAATAACTTGAGCGTGGCTTCTTTGTCCACTTCAATAATGGAGGTGAGGTCAAAACCCGTGAAGCCAGCATTTTGAATTTCTTTTTTGTCTGCTCTAAAAACAATACTGTTTACAGAAGTACTATCTTCAAATGCCACCACATCTTCGCCTTTGTCGGACGTAATTTTATCTTCGGGCACTGCAAAAGTAAAGTTGGAGCCTTTTCTTAACTTCACCCGACCGTTGATAACGGGCAATGACATGGGACCTTTTACATCAATTTTACTGTCAATTATCATTCGTCCAAAAAACGCTGTGTTGTCTTGTGCGGTGGTGTTGAACAGCAAAAAGTTACGAGCATTCACCTGCAAATCGAAAACATAATCGCTAAATTGTTTCATTTTCACCTTGCCATCTATTACCGCTTTGCGCTGATTAACATCTAGCACCGTGAAATCGTTGAAGTATATACCGTCCGTTTTTAGTTGAGCCGTTTCATGTTTCAATTCCAACCGATTGTTCAAATAAGCAGGTTTCATAAATGCATTGTGGAACTGCATTTCGCCTGTAATTTCCGGGGCATCGGTTCTACCTTGTACCAAAAAATTCCCAGTCATTTTTCCTGACGTTTCAGAGAGTTGTCCAAACGAGAAAGCCTCCACAGTTTTCATGGAAAGTGACTGAATATCAGCCTTTATATTGATAGAATTGTTGCCGCCGTTGGGAATGAAATAACCATTGGCAGTTACATTATTATCCGTTCCCCACAGTTTCATGTTTATGTCAAATCGCTGTGTGGTAGGATTATCCGCTTTCAACATCAGATTGCCGATGGGCACATTTTTTACAAATAAATGGGCTATTTGCGCATTGGCAATAATTCCGTAGGAACTATTAACACGTTTCAGCAGCACATTTCCATCCACTTCGCCTTTTAAAATGCTCGTATCTTTTTCAACTACGCGTGAAATATCATCCAACTTAAATTTTTGGATTGCAATGTTTACATCATCGTTAAATTTATCATGAACAGACGCAATATTCAGCTCGCTGCCCCCATTTTTCAAGAACATATTATGAATCAAAAAACCAGACTTTCCAAATGCTACATAATTATCGGGGGCAATGTCCCAGCGGTTATTCATTATGTAAAATTCCTTGGGGTCGAGCGCCAACCGAAAGTTGGTTTTCTCTTTTGTAATTGCTGCACGCACAAGCAGTTTCTTATTCCCCTGTTCACTTATTGACGATATATTGGTGGCTATTTTGTTGTTGGCAATTCGACCGTCGAACCAGAAATTGTCCAAATTAATTTGGTCATTCGATATTTTGTCAATGGACAGTTTGTAGTTCAATGCCACCGAATCTGAGTTCACATCCAACGCAAGATTGTTAATGTCAGTCGTTCCATGCAGCATTTTATGGATGGAGCCCGTCAGTTTCAAGTTGTTTTTCAGGCTGTCATAACTTCCCTCAATCAGTCCAACGTCAAACTCTTTCAGCTCGGGCATAAGCACTTCCGACAGAATTGGGTGGTTGTACAGTTGCATATCGAACTTGAAATTTGGCATTTCTATTTTCTTTTTAGTCGCCCTAGCAGTACTAAACGGAAAGTATTTGTTCAGAAAATTAGTCAGTGCTGCTGGTAGTATCGTTGGCGACACGTTGCTGGAATAATTCAAATCTACGAGCGCACTTTTCAGTTTAAGTTCGCTTTTGTTGGGCTCATTCTTAGAGGTCAACAACACCGAATCCAGCACGTATTTCTTTTTGCCTTGAGCAATTATAAGGTTCGTTATCTGAGCTTTGCCGTTCAATTTGTCAACAGTGCCACCCCTCAAATCCGATTGTGCCACCAAGCCAATCCGAATGTCCTCTTTTGTAATATTGAGTTTTTGCAAGTCGGCACCTTGCACGTTCAAGTTAAATCTGTAGCGTTCCTGGTTCGGGTTCAAATCCACCAATCCTTCAAAATCGAAGGCTGCATTTGTATCATTTAAGTTCACTTTTCCTTCAAATTCGCTTCCGGCAACTGTTCCATTTATCTTTAAATTCTGATAGGTATAGTTGTTCAGAAATAATTCAGTTGCTTCCGCTTTAATTTTAGCTGTTATGGTTTTGGCATCCAATCCGTGCCCATCTAGTTGGGCATTTAAAGACACAGGGCCGTACATTGTTTTGTCTTTTAGCAAACTTCCCAAATCGAAATGAGTAAAATTCATGTCGCTTTTGAAGTTTTCTAGCTTGTCGATACTTGCAGTAATATTGGCGGCACCAAAACTGCTTTTCATGTCCATAGTGGTTTCAAAGGCTTTTATTTTTCCTCTAAAAACTCCCTCCACAGCTATCTCTTGGGGCAATTCAATATTTGTAGGAATAGATGCGCCAGCCATCATTTTGATGTCCTGTTGGCCAGTATTAACTTTTAGGTTTGGAAAATTGTAAAAAGCAGTTTCGGCATTGGGCAAGCCCACGATACCAAAATCGGTTTTCACAATGGTATTGATACCAGTGCTAACCACTACATTTTTACCCATTAAATTATTTATTCGTCCGTTTACATTTCCGGAAAAAGTGGTTTCATTGCTCAGGTTTTGAAAGAATGGTTGCTTTATAAGTTCTGGGCTGAAGTACAAAATGTCGGAATTTTGAATGCTCACCGCTTTCATGTTTGCGTTCAAACCCATGCTACCAATAGAATCTTTCAATGCTTGCAAAGAAGAAAAGCTAATTTTCAGGTCACCTTCTACCGATGAATGTTGGGTGTTTGCTTTCAGCTTTTTGGCAGTAATGGAATGATTGTCCATGCTGAAATCGGTCTGAAAACGAGTGATGGCAAATTTGTTTTGGTCAATGGCCGAGAATTTTTGAACTGATGCTTCGGTTTTGGCTGCCGAATAATACAATTGTGAGGCTTGCAACTTAATATGTCGGTAAATTAAATGATTGGCATCAAATGTTTTTTTAATAATGGGCGTGTTTTCAACCGTGTAGGCAAGCAAATTTTCGTCGAAATATACGTTCTTAATGCTCACTTTCCAATCACTTTTGGCGGATGAAGTAGAAGTTGATATTGTATCTTTAGTAGCAATTGTTTTGTACCGTACTTGGCTGTTGGACAAATAGATATTATCGAGTTTCACCATTTCTTGTTGCAAATTTACTGTTCCATTTTTCAGTTCCAAGTGGTTAATATCAGCAATAACGGATTGTTTATTTACCGCATCACTAAACGATACGTTGGAGTTATCAATTAAAAATTTAGTGGCAGTAAAAGTTGGTAAAACGGTGGTGGAAGTAGTGTCTTTTGTTTTGTTCGAATTTGTCATTAGCACCTTTGCATTCAATCCATTTACTATCAAATTGTCAATCCCGTACACAGACTTTTCGATGTCCATTTTATCTATTTTCAACTCCAATTTGTTTAGATCCCCTGCCACATCTATTCCCCCAAAGGCATCATTGTAGCGCAATCGAATGTTTTTAAGGCTCACATTGTCCACCCCAAAAGTCCATTTTATGGCTGTGGCGGAGGTCGGTTTTGTTTGTTGAGTGCTATCGGCAAAAGCGGAAATCAGAAAATTGTAGTTGAACAACGAATCGGTAAGTGTGCTGTAAAGATTCAGTTTCACATCCTCCAACTCTACATTGTTAACAGTGATTTTATTGACGAATAAGTCTTTAAGTACAATATTTACTTTTACTTCATTGGCATAGAGCAGGGTGTCTTTTTGTAAATCTTCAAGAAAAATTCCTTCTAGCACGATTGATTTTGGGAAACCAATGCTCACTTTTTTTATTTCTACGCGTGTGTGGGTTTTGTCGCTCACAAATGATGTGGCAGCTTGTATTATGTTGGTTTGGATGAATGAAAGTTGAAGAAGGCCGGCAATGGTAACAAATAATAGTACGAAAATGACAGTTACCCAAAGGATTACTTTAAAAATCTTTTTCAAAATAGATAACATTTTAATCATACAACAAATTTTCCTTTTGATAGTGCTTGTTTGATATATTCAGCAACATACTAATTTAACTCATAAACAGACCAGTAAAATGCAAAAGCAGACCTGTTTAGGATAAAAGCAGACCTGTTTAGGATAAAAGCAGACCTGTTTAGGATAAAAGCAGACCTGTTTAGGATAAAAGCAGACCTGTTTAGGACAAAAACAGACCAAAGTATTTTATTCTGCTATTCATACAGACCAAGTCTATTCCTAAGTAAAGTAATTTCATCTTGCATTGAATTTACACGAATCAACAAATGCGAAATGCTTTCAATACCTTCAATATTTATGTCCAACTCATAATGAAAATGCACATATTGCTCCAACAGTTTTAGGTTTTCTGTATCAATAAAATAAGCATTCCCAACAGTTATAACATGAAGCAAGCCTGTTTGTTGCAATGACCTGACATAAGAAGTTTCAACATCGTGAATGCTGCAAAATTCATCAACGGCTATTAAATGTTTTTTTTGCATATTTTTTTTATTTAATTGTCCAAGGTCTAAGGACAAAGGTCTAATGTCACAAGTTTTAAGTCATAAGACTTTTTGTTTTAAGTATTTTTCAATCACATTATTTATCAATATTTGTCCATCGACATCAGACCTGCGTCTTTTGTCCTTTGTCCTTTGACCTGAATCTTCAGCCCGCTGTCTTTCTTAATTCTTCAAATAATTCTTTCTGCTTTTTGGTCAAGCCAGTTGGAATTTTCACTGCGTAGGTCACCTGCAAATCGCCAAACTGCCCTTCGGCTTTGTACACTGGAAATCCCTTTCCTTTCAGGTTTACTTTTGTTCCATTTTGGGTTTCGGGCTTCACTTTTAGCCTCACTTTACCATCTAAAGTATCCACAGTAATTTCGCCACCCAGCACTGCTGTGTACATATCCAATTCAATAGTTGTAAACAAATTGTTGCCCAACCGTTTGATTGTATGATGATTGGCTATTACGAACGAAATGTATAAATCGCCATTGGGGCCACCATTTGTTCCTACGCCACCATGTCCCGAAATTTTGATTATTTGTCCATTTTCTATCCCCGCAGGAATGGTAATGCGTATGCTATTACCGTTTACCGTCAAGGTTTGCTTGTGGGTTTTGTACGCATCCAGCAGTTGCAGTTGCAATTCGGTGCTATAATCTTCGCCCCTAAATTTTGTCTGCCTGCTTCTGCCTGCGCCACCAAACATAGAAGCAAAGAAATCGGAGAAATCTTCGCCCGATTGTCCAGCCGAATAGCTAGGTTGCCCTGAATTTGAAGATGCACCTTGCTGCTGATTTTGTTTTTCGAACGCATCCGCATGCTGCCAGTCTTTTCCGTATTGGTCATATTTCTTGCGCTTATCGGGATCACTTAGTACTTCATTTGCCTCATTTATTTCCTGAAATTTGGCTTTTGCATCCGTATTAGTTGGATTCAAATCGGGATGGAACTTTCGCGCCAACTTCCTATAGGCATTTTTGATGTCTTTGGGTGTGGCCGATTTTTCTATCCCTAGTATTTTATAATAATCTACAAAAGTCATACAGCAGTTTTATTGAAAAAGTATTTCAAATCATAGGTCTTTTATGGTCCGAATAAGACCAATGCCCGATACAAAAAATAGTAACCCAAGTAGTGCGTAAATAACAATTGCTTTTACGGCATGCGTTTCATTTCTTAAATTTGCAAACAATACGGCTGCATATAAGTAGTTAAAAATATTTATTGATATATTTAATGATTCGTAAGTCATTCATTCGCTACGCCTTATTAATTATTCATTCTTAATTACTTATAAGCCCAATAATGCCCATTAATGTCAATAATGCTCCAAATATTCTTTTCAAATTCATACCAATTTGATTTATGTAAGTGTACTACTATAATGTCGTATGTTGAACGAAATCCACGCTAGCTTTCAGCGATAGCATCTTTGCGCCTTTGCGCTGAAAAAAAACTTTTTAAAATGCTGCATTATAGTGTGCTTATTACCTACAGCTGAATCATGTGAAATTCTTTTTTGTCGCTTCCATCAAAATAATAATACCAAAACTGCTTTTCTTCAAGCTTTTGAATAAATAGGGTTGTCGATTTTTGATTGTTTAAACCTGTAATTTGTATTTCGGCATCGTTGTTTTGAAACACCCAAGTTCCATTGCCGCCCAACACGCCCCATTGATATGAATACGCCCCATTGTTTGTAAATGTTTCGGTATATCCTGTTACAAGTGAGGTGTAATCTACGTCATTTATTTTGTAGTTTTCTACCTTCCAAGCACCCGATACACGTTCTGTTTTTGATACCAAACTAATGCTATCATTATCTGGATACTGACTACAACTATGAAATCCGATCATCATTACACTTACCATTACTGCTAGTAGCAGTACATTTTTTCTGTTTTTCATTTTTTTCTCTTTTTTTGTTGTGAATATGTTTTCACTGTACAAAGGTGCAACATTAGCACTATTCTTTTGTTACACAATTCTTGATAGGAATTACATGATTTTCAGTAAGTTTTTTTCATTTCTTTTTTACTGTTTTTTCCGTTGTTGCAATTTCACTTGGTTGCACTTTTCCCGGAAATAAATTGGAATAAGCATGTGTAAATTCTGCACCAAAAAATACAATCATGGAAGTATATGACACCCAAAGCATGATAAGAATGACCGATCCGGCAGCACCATATCCAGTTCCCGGATGGGCCTTGCCAAAGTATAATCCCAATCCAAATTTCCCAATTTCAAACAGAAATGCAGTTACAAAAGAGCCTATCCACACATGTTTCCATTGGATGTTGGCATCGGGTAGTATTTTGAACATTAGGGCAAACAAAACTGCCATGATACCCAACGAAAAAGCTGAATTGATGAATTGCATGACCACCAAAATAGAATCCGAAAAATGACCCGAAAGCCAATTGCCGAATGCGGCTAACAAGGTGGAGACTAAAAGCGAAACCATTAGCAAAAATGCTATGGAAACAATCAGTCCGAATGAAAACAAACGTACACGAATGGTATTCCAGCTACTCGATTTTAAAGGGTCAATTTTTACTTCCCATATATCATTGAGCGACCGCTGAAACTGTGCAAATACTCCTGTGGCACCCACCAAAATGGTAACAATACCTATGAGTGTGGCCAATAGCGAATTTTTTAATTTGCTGGCTTGAACAATCATGTCCTGAATTTGCAACGCGGTTTGTGCCCCCATTGTGGCGGTAAATTGATCTGCCACTTTGTTGTTAACGGCCTCCACACCAAAAAAATATCCCGCAAGCGTAATGATAATCACTAGCAACCCAGGCAATGAAAAAATGGCATAATAAGCTATTACAGCACTTTCGTGAAACGGATCTTTATCATACCATTTTACAAATGCAATTTTTAAAGCACTTATGATACTCAGAAACGGAATTTTTATTGGTATTTTCAATTGCTGTTTTATTTTACTCATTCACTTTATTGAAATAAATAGACTCCAAATTCTTTCATCATATTCATTTACTACGTACAATAAGTTAATCTCTCTTTTTTGTTGGCACAATAAACATCGGGAACGTTGATTTTTTTAACACGTCGGCAGCCACACTTCCCATCAATATATTTTCTAGCCATTTACGACCGTGTGTTCCCAACACTATCATGTCTACTTTCATTGTGCTGGCAGCCTTCAAAATCATATCAGAAACTTCGCCTTCGTATGCTATCGTTTTTATTGATTCATTTCCCAACTGTTTTTTTATTTTAGCCAAAAACTCTAGTGTCGATACTTTTAAGTCTCCTGCAATGCTTACATTTAAATCGCGCATATACGTGTAGGACGAATAATAAATTGGCTTTTCAGAAATTACATGAAGCAAAATCGTTTCGGCATTCATGGCCTGTGCCATTGCATAACCCAGTTCTGCTACTTTCTGAGCAGTTTCGTCGTAATCCAATGCAATTAATACTTTGTTTATTTTTATAGGTTTCATACTGTTTTATGTTAGTAGTGTTGTTAATGTTATTGTTTAGTTTTAAGAAAGCTGTTTCAGTTAGGCTTTCATATTCCATCTAATTTATTACGCTTTTTCAGTGTTTTCTTCCAAATCGTCATGATTATCGCCTCCTAAGCTGTAATAGTTATTCTCTTTGTCTTCGCTTCCAATTGCCTCTTGTTTGTCGTCCAATTCAGCACCAGGAATATCTAAATCGTCACCCGAAAAATTACAACTTCCATCTTTTGCATTTTTTGTTCCTTCTACTTCATATTCTTTTTTTAGTAGCACATCTTCCGGATTTATTTCTCTCTCCTCTTTGCATTGGCAATAAATGTCTTCGGTGGCGGGATACAAAGGGTAGCCAGGCAAATTATTTATTTCAATTTCGGCATGTGCTAATGGGTATTTCTTTTCGGTTATCTCTTTCATGATTGTATGGTTATTAATACATTGATTTAAATTATACTGCATTGATATACACTATTTTTAGGGCGTATTTAAAAGTTAAATATGCGCTTATTTCTCGTACTTCTCTATCGTTAGTCGCGCCAACAAATAACTCAAAGTTGATTCTGCTCCTTGATTTAAATTTACATTAAATTCTTCCAATCCGTCGTAACAGCCACCTGTGCAAGGGTTGTAGATAGTTTGGCTCAATCGGTTTTTGCCCAAAAACCAATTGAAAGCTATTATCATTTTGTCATAATACTGCTCATCACCAATTGCATCGTAAAATGCACTCAAGGTCATTATGGTATATGCCACATCAATAGGTTGCTCTCCAAATTTTGCCACTTTTTCGCCCTTCTTTAACCAACTTTTATTTGAAATAACCTCTATGCCATTCTCGTTAAATATGTGTTCTAATAAGAAATTGAAACTCGTTATGGCTATTTTCTTATACATTTCATCCTTAGTTCCCAAATAGGCATACAGCATTGCTTCTGGTAAAACGCTATTGGCATACGTTAAATAGCTTTCAAACCAAGCCCATTTTTCCGACGACTCGTGCTTGTACATTTGCACCAAGCGGTCGGCATACATTTTTATCATCTCTACATTGCGTAAGCTTTTATTTTTTTTCTGATAATAATAAAGTCCTTTTACGATAAAAGCCATTGATCGAGAGGAGGTTACTAGGTAGAGTGGGGGCAATGCTTTTTTAAATACTTCTTCAGCATTAGTCACAATATCCAACGGCAAGTGTTTTTTGATAGAAATTAAATACCCCAACGCCCACATAGCACGTCCATTTGAATCATCCAAGTTTACCTCTTCATTTTGAGTCGTAAAATGACTGTTTTTGTCCACATAATTCAAAAAGTTACCTCCCGTTTGCTGGCAGAATTTTATAAATTCAACATAATTTCGTATCCCATTTATGCTATCCATTTCGCCGGTTATTTCTAAATGCATACACGAAGCCAATAATGCTCGAGCATTGTCATCCAACGTATATCCCGATGATAGGTCGGGTTGACTAATTTTTGAAAATTGAATCATGCCCACGTCGGTAGTCATTTCTTTGAGATGGTGCAAGTTAATAGGGGGATGATTGTAGCGAATATTCAACTTCTTTTTAATTGTTTTTTGAAATAAACTAGTGTGTGCCACAGCCGAATTTTCCCATGCGGTGGATACTATTTTTTGCAAGGTGTTAGTTCTCATTTCTTTACGCATGGCGTTGTTTGTCAGCAATTTGTTAACTGCAAGAGCCAGTTGGTTAGAATTTTTAAAATCGAAAATTATACCAGTATCTTTTGTTAATACTTCTTTGGCGTGCGGTATGGGTGTCGATATTATTGGGCACCCACAGCTCATTGCATATACAAATGTACCGCTCACAGCCTGGTTGGGGTCATTGGTTGTAAATAGATAAATGTCGGTCAACTGTAAGTATTCCAGTAAGTTCGGTAATGACAGGTATTTGTTGATAAATGTAACATTGGCATGTATGCCAAGCTCATTTACTTTCTGTTCAAGGCTATGGCGGTATTTTTCACCCTCATTTTTCACCACTTCTGGATGTGTTTTTCCGATAATAAGAAACATAACTTCGGGACAATTTTTAATGATAGTAGGCAATGCTTCTAGGGTGGTTTCTATACTTTTTCCCGAACTTAGCAATCCAAATGTAGTGAGTACTTTTTTGCCTGCTAGCCCATATTTTTCTTTTAGTGTTCTAAGGTTGATATTGGATACTAAATGTGTACCGTGAGCTATTACCGAAATCTCTTTAGGCGAAATATCATAATCTTTTTCCAAAATTCTAGCCGAAGTTTTGGTCATAACAATCACGGATTGACAAGCAGAGGCAATATTTTTTACCTTCGTTCTAAATTGTTCGTCTGGGTTGGGTAGTACAGTGTGAAATACAATAATGACAGGTTTTTTAATGTCATACAAAAACTTGAGAAATGAATTTTCTTGCTTTTGAAAAAACCCAAATTCGTGCTGAATTAAAACCAATTGTAGTTGATCATCATGGTTAATATTTTCTGATAATTCAGAATAGGAAGTTAGGTCAGTAGTGTCTAGCGTATATTTTACTTTTGCTGGATAGTTGAAATTTGATTTTCCTGCCTCCATAGCACAAACCTTGATGTCGAGCGAATTGCTGAACTTTTTGTTCATTGCTTTTATTAAGTCTTGAGAGTAAGTGGCAATTCCACATTCGCGCGGCGGATACGAAGTGATGACCAGAATTTCGGGTAATACTGTCTTTGTAGGCTCTTTTATAGGCTGTTCTTTTCTGTAGGTAGGTGTTTTTTGATATATTGTTTCTATCTCTGATAGCAAAGCCACATTTTTATGTACCCCAATATTTAATTTTACGTCGTTTGTTTTTATTTTCGTTTTCATTTTATTTAGTATTAATGGTAATTAAGTCTTTTTTGTTGAGCAATAATTCGGTTACCAATGCCGACAAACTTAATGAAGCCGAGGCTATTAATGAATCGGCAGCACCGTAATAAATAAATAAAGTATCGCCAAATAACGCAGTACCAGTAGGAAAAACCACGTTGTTTACTTCGCCTACCAATTCCCAATCGTATTCGGGCGAAAACAATGGATAGGGAAGTCGCGCTATTTCTTTGGTTGGATTTTTTAAATCCAATAGTGCTGCGCAAGCCGAATATACGAGTCCTTTTTCAGTAAGCTCCACACCATGATATATCAGCAGCCAACCATCTTTGGTTTCTATTGGTGGACATCCACTGCCTATATAGCTCGATTCATGTGGATAAATGGGATCCATAACTATATTCTCATGCAAATGGAGAAAGTATTCTTTCCAAAATTCCTTGGTTAAATCTTCCAAGCTTTTAATAAATACAATTTGTATTCCAGGCCTTATGCGATGGAGAAAAACCAAATTTCCATCTATTCTACGGGCAAAGAATATACAGTTTTTATCCCACAACAACATTTTCTTATCTGGGTCAGACTCTTGGTAATAAAACTTATGATTATGATAATAATTCTCATTCACCATACCCGTTTTTTCGGCCATATACACAAATTTGGAATAGGTAATGGGCGGAACAATAACACCATGCTTTTTAAAATGACGTCGTAGCCAGTATAGGTTAAATAATACAAATCATCAATCTTTACAATACGTGCATCCTCCACACCTTGCGATTCAAAATCCAATTCGGGAATAATAATCGGTTTATCCCACCGCTCCACAATGGTCAGCGGCCCATCAAGCCTACAGTAACCTATAGTAGAATGATTGCCCTGTTGTACTGCTCGATAGAATATATGTACACTGTCGCCAACACGAATAACTGCAGGATTCAATACTCCCTCATTTTCAAAAGCCAACCCTGTGCTTGTAATTAAAACACCTTCTTTTTTTACCTGTATCATAATATCTTGTTTTTGTGCTAACTAATCAGCCCCCCAACCCCACAAAGGGGGAGTTCAAGAGCGTTATTCAATATTAAATCAATCATTAAATTTACAGTTGTCATATTTTAAGTATCATATCAATTAGAACCCTTCGACAAAATCAGTGCTTTGTACTTTAGTCGGAGTGCTGAATTCCGTTTTTTACTTCCGTTTTGTTTGAGTTATTTTAGTCCCAGTTTATCATAATCTAAGCTTGCCTAATCCCCCTTTAGGGGTTAGGGGTTTCTTCCTCATCACCTCCGGCATCGTATCTCCCAACAAAAATCCCCACGGTTTTAGTGAATCTATGTGATCGAAAATAAGCTTTACAATGGCAAGCAACGGAATGGAAAGAAACATCCCAGATATTCCCCACAACATGTTTCCAACTAACACCACTATGATTGAAAATAGGGCATTTATTTTTACTTTCGAAGCCACTATCATGGGCACAATGTAATTATTATCAATTAGTTGAATAATGTAATACAGTACCAAAATATAAACAGCAAACCATGGAGATGATTTGGTAGCCAAAGCAATCATCATCGGTAACGCCACTGCCACAATACCCCCTATATAGGGTATTACATTCAGTACGGCAGCAATTATTGCTAATAAAACAGCATATTCTATTCCTAGTATCAACAGTGCTGTGGCATCCAGAGCGGCCACTATTCCGGCCTCTATTATCAATCCTACCAAATACCGTTGTATTACTGTTTTGGTTTGTGTTACAATTTCTATGGCTTCCAGTTGATGATTGTTTGCAAACAACCTATGGATAAAATCCATTAGCAAAGGCTTGTAATACAATATGATAAATATATATACCGGTATTAAAAGCATTACAGCCACGCTACTCCCCACACTCATTAATGTTTGGCCAATCACTGTACCATTGATGTTCAGCAATTCCTTTTGGGTTTTACTTATCCATTGGTGTATGTGCTGTGGTTGCATGTCGAAATAGCCAGCTGCAGAACTGATGCTTTGATTGAGCAAAACAGTGAATTTGGCCACTAACTTTGGCCATGAGTCACTAAACTGACTAGCCTGAGAAAACAACAATGCTCCAAATGCAAACAGAATAATAATAGTCAGCAATAGGGTAATGAAAATGGCAAAAAATCTATTGACTCTAATTCGTACAAAAAAATTGACTACAGGATTGAGCAATATGGCTATGATTACTGCAAAAATAAGCGGTACAATTATGCTTTGCGCCACATATAAAATGGAAACTAGCGCCACCAAGCCAACAAAAAAGATGCTTGCTTTGGCGTAAAAAGGCAATGTGAATTCTTTGTTAATCATAATTTATGGTCGGTTTTTGACTTCTATGCATAATAAAGTTAAAAATGTACTGACCTGCCGACTTAATCATTTCGGGATGCTGAGCTACTATATTTGTAACCCCAAATTGCAGTATTGCGCCCAATACTTTTCTGAACGGACTATCCGACGAGCCTACTGCTATCATTTTCGACAAATAGCCAGTAATCAGCCCCGTAGTTGTTCCCAGTAAATTGTCCATTAAGTAGGGCGAGGAGGCCACTTCGCTCAAAGCTTTCTTGATAATAGTAGCTGGTTTCAAATTTTCAACTAGAATAAAAAGTTCTTTTTTAATCAGTTCAACTTCAATTGCATGCCTTAATTCAACTTCTTGAATCGCAATTTTCATTTGTGCAGCGGAATGTATGTTTTGCATAGTAATATTTGTTTGAATGATGAAGGCCTCTAACCACTATCTTAATGCACTAGATGCTGTGCACCGGGTTGCGGTCCTTTCTTTGTCAATTTCAAGTTTCTTCAACTGTTGTTTTTTTCTGCTTTTTAATCCATCAATTTGGGTTCTTTGCTCTCCAAGTTGTAACCTTTTATTATGTAGTTGTAAAACTTGTTTTTTATCCATTTCTGCACTATAAAATGCGCCACTAAAGCCACAATTACATAAAATCCTGCAACGGATAAAAATCCATAATACAGTTTGCCTAATATTTCACCCAGCCAAAGTGCTGCACTTAAATTGATGAATAGAATTATTGAACTCAAAATAGTTGCCACCACCGTGTGCGACAAAAATGAAGACGCGCTATCAGTAGTTTTATCTAATGCTTTGAGCTTCAAAAGCTCATAGCTTGTGAGCCCATATTTTGCTACCTGTTCCAATAGCGATTCAGCCGTGTTTGATCGTTCTTCCATTAGTGTGTCGTTATGAGATTTAATAAATATGCTTCGCGCAATGAGTTGATTTCTAGTTGCAGTTCAACTAGCTTTTTTAATGTTCTCCAATGTGGATGTTCTGCTTCCCATCCTTCATCAAGGTTTATATTCTCCAAAGTAGTCAACAGACCATCCAAAACCATCAAGATATTATTTTCTTCTACCGTTAAAGCTGCCGTAGGAAAAGCTTTGAACATTTTCTTTTTCATTTTAGCGAAAAAATATTAAGCCTGTTTTCTTTCAATTATCGAAAATCGCAACAATAATATGGCGGAAAACAGACTTAATGGTTGATTAATTTAATGTGACATTACTTGCTTTTGGCCGTTCTTGCTTCTTTCTCTACTGCCTCAGCTTTATCCAAAGCCTCTTCTGCCAAATCGCTAACATCATCTTTTACTTTTTCAAATTTTTCGGTAATATTGTCAATAAACTCACTGAATTTGTCTTTCAATGCATCCACCTCACGACTGCTTTTTCTTAAAATACCTCTTCGTGTTACGGCACCCCTTGCAGGTGCAAACAGAATCCCCAATAATGCACCTGTGGCTGCTCCTGCCACCACACCTAATGCTACTTTTAATGTACTCATAATGTTGAAATTTTAATGTTTGGTTTAATACTAATTTTATGATACAAATGTACCGCTA
>JFJP01002460.1_pt1 | contig 16464 bp, 13 predicted proteins | sample 431651 | NCBI WGS metagenome assembly JFJP01 (sample SAMN02602958, study PRJNA72255) | Microbial mat metagenome, whole genome shotgun sequencing project. | biome: fresh water; feature: sink hole; material: water; isolation source: purple microbial (photo- and chemosynthetic) mats found in... | reverse complement strand
GCCAACGCGATGGCCGGCGATGTCGAGCGGGCCGCCGCCGCCGGCTTCTCCGAGTACCTGACCAAACCGCTTGATGTCGGCCAGTTCCTGGCGGTGGTTGACCGTTTTTTGTATGACCCCATTGGCCCCATTGACTCCATTTAAGCTGAACTTACCCACCCGCCTCGCGGTTTCGGCCTTGTTGTTTTGGCCTTGCTTCCGCCAGGTATTTTTCGGAGCGTCGGCGGGTGATTATTTACCCTCAGCGTTAATGCAATGAGCCCAATTCCCCGCCCATCCGATGCCCTGCGCGCCGCCGCCAAGGCAAGGCTGAATCATGATATCGAGTGGATTTCCAGCGGCCCGGCGGAAATGCTGCTGCATGAATTGCAGGTGCATCAGATTGAACTGGAAATGCAGAACGAAACCCTGCGCCAGGCTCAGATTGATCTGGCGGCATCGCGCGATTGCTATATCGATCTGTACGAGTTTGCTCCGCTGGGTTATCTCACCCTGTCTCGCGATGGGGTGATCGAGCAGCTCAATCTGACTTGTGCCACGCTGTTGGGAGAACATCGCCAGGAATTGGTGCGGCGGCGCTTCAGCGGTCTCGTCGCGCCCGAAGATGGCGACCTTTGGCACCGATATTTTGTCCAGATAATTCAACGTGGCAAGCAGGCAGATGCCGATGGCGCGCCACCCCGCTTTCCTCCGTGCGAGCTTGTCATGCGGCGCAGCGACGGGGTTGTTTTTAATGCCCGTCTAGATTGCCTCTACCAGGCCGGCCCGGAGCCGAAGGTGCGCGTTGCGCTGAGCGACATCAGCGAAACCAAGCGGGCCGAAGCGGCGCTTCGACTGCTGAATCAGACGCTGGAAGCGCGTGTCCAACAACGTACCGTGAATTTGCTCGGCGAACGCGACGAGGCCGAGCGCGCCAACCTGGCCAAGTCGGAGTTTCTCGCGCGCATGAGCCACGAACTACGCACGCCGCTGAACGCTATCCTGGGTTTTGGCCAATTGCTGGAGCGGGCGCGGCTGTCTGAACAGGACGCTGATAACGTGCGGGAAATCCTCCATGCCGGCCGCCATTTACTTGAATTGATCAACGAGGTGCTCGACCTGGCGCGCATCGAATCAGGCAAGTTCATGGTCTGCCTGGAGCCGGTCGATCTGCCGCCGCTGCTCGCCGAGTGCCTCAATCTGATGCGTCCACTGGCCGATCTGCGGGGTATCAGTCTGCTGCACTCCGAGCCGGATGATGCGTCAGGTTTCGCATCTGCCTGCAATCGGCAAGTCCGCGCCGACCGCACCCGGCTGAAGCAGGTGTTGTTGAATCTGCTGTCCAACGCGATCAAGTTCAATCACCCCAATGGCACGGTGAGTCTGAGTTGTGTCGGTGTCGGCGAGGTGCTCCGGATTCAGATCCGAGACAGCGGCCCCGGCCTGAGCGACGCCCAGCAAACCCGCTTGTTCAAACCGTTCGAGCGCTTGGATGCCGAAAGCACCAGCGTCGAGGGCGCCGGTATTGGCCTGGCGTTAAGCAAACGTTTGATGCAAGCGATGGCTGGCGAGATCGGGATGGAAAGCAAACCCGGGGCCGGTTGCCTGTTCTGGGTCGGCCTGCCGTGCGTCGGCGTGCCGACCCGGTTGCCTTGTCCGGTGGCGGCGGATGTCAAGGTTGAACTACCGCAGATTGGCCCGCGCAAATTCGAGGTGCTGTGCATTGAAGACAATCCGGCCAATCTGCGTCTGATCGAACGCATTCTGGCGCAGTGCCCGGATATCTGTTTGCTTGGCGCAAACCGCCCCGGCCTGGGCCTGGAAATGGCGCTGAAACACCGGCCGGGCTTGATTTTGCTGGATATCAATCTGCCGGATATGGATGGCTATGCGGTGATGAATCGTCTGCGCGAAAACCCGGCCACGCGCGCAATTCCGGTGGTGGCGGTGAGCGCTAACGCGATGCCGAAAGACATCGCTCGCGGTGCGGCGGCCGGCTTCAAAAATTATCTGACCAAGCCGCTGGATGTCGATGAGTTGTTGCGGGTGGTCGCCGAGGTCATCGAGCAGGCTGCGTCTGACACTATGCCGCAAGATGAGGTTACAAAAGGAGGCAAGGATGAGTGAAACCTGGCAGGAAGGTTTTGAATCATGCGAGCAGCCGACCGATGCGCTGGCGGCGTCGATTCTGCTGGTGGATGACGAACCGTCCAATATCAAGCTGCTGCAGCGTACCCTGCAAGCCTTCGGTTACCTGAATCTCATCGCCACTACCGATCCGCGCACCGTGCTGCCGCTATATCGGCAGCACGCTTTTGACCTGATCGTGCTTGACCTGAACATGCCCTTTCTGGATGGCTTCGGGGTGTTGCGCCAGCTTCAGGAACTCGGCGAGGACTTGCCGCCGGTGCTTATTCTCACCGCCCAGAATGACCATGAACATCGTGTTCGCGCGCTGCGCGCCGGCGCTCACGACTATGTGACGAAACCGTTCGCGGTCGATGAACTGGTGGCCCGGGTGCGCAATCTGGTTCAGGTGCGGCTGTATCACAACGCGGTGCGAACGCGGAACCATTGGCTGGAAGAACGCGTGCGCGAACGCACCCGGGAACTCTATGACACCCGTTTGCAGATCGTCCGCCGACTAGGGCGGGCGGCGGAATTTCGCGACAACGAAACCGGCCTGCACATCGTTCGCATGAGCAAGATTTCCGCACTGCTCGGCGCTGCCGCCGGAATGGCGGAAGAAGATTGCGAACTGCTGCTGAATGCCAGCCCGATGCACGACATCGGCAAGATCGGCATCCCCGACCAGATTTTGCTCAAGCCCGGCAAGTTCGAGCCGAATGAGTGGGAAATCATGAAAACGCATGCCAGCATCGGCGCCGAAATTCTCTCCGGCGATGATTCCAATTTGCTCTCCATGGCGCGCGTAATCGCACTCAGCCATCATGAAAAATGGGATGGCAGCGGTTATCCCAATGGCCTGGTCGGCGAAAATATTCCCCTGGTCGGCCGCATCGCCGCGCTGGCCGACGTATTCGACGCGCTGACCTCCGAGCGCCCCTACAAAAAAGCCTGGTCAGTCGAAGCCGCGCTGGGCTACATCGAGGCTAATCGGGGCAAACATTTCGATCCGCGGCTGGTCGATCTGTTTCAGGCGCAACTTGCAGAAATCGAGGCGATCCGGGATCAATACGCGGAGCCGGCCGCCGCTTGATGCCGCGAGGCATCAAGCGCCGCTGGCCACTGCTCATAACAGTTTGCCCGCCTTGGTGACGACCCGTTGGTGGCTGTAGTCGGACACCGGCGGCCGCGCTACCGAGCCCTTCGCCTGAACATAGTCGACAAAGGTCTGGGTGTAGAGCAGGTAGGTGTTGACGTAGTTGCCAGTGGCGTAAATCTTGCCGAGGGTGGCGTAGCCTTCCTTGCCGCTGGCGAGAAAATCGTTGGTCACCAAGGTGTAGATCTTGCCTGGGTCGATGGCCGACCAGATGCCGGTCTTGCGGTCGCGCACCTGGATATTGCTGAAACGCTGCCCCTGGCTTTTCGATAGATCCAGATCCCAGCGCGCGCCGCTCATGTAGGGGTGGCCGCCGCTTGAGCCGCCATGATCGAGGTGGTTGGCGACACCGTCTTCGAGCGTGGCGATGAGTTGCGCTCCGCTCACCGGCATCTCGATCAGGACATTGGAGAACGGCAGCACCTTGTTGGCGGTCTCGAAGCTGATCGGCCCGGCGGGGATGGAGATGCGCACGCCACCGGCGTTTTGCAGGGCGAAATCGGCGCGTTTGCTGCCGGCAAGAAAGGCTTCCGCCACCACCTGGGCGATGTCGCTGCCTTGCGCTTTTGCATTCGCGTTCTCACAACCGGCGACGCCACTGCCGCGACCGCCTTCCTCGCCGGGAATGCGCACCAGACAGAGCGCATCGCTGCTGCCACCGATGATGCGCTGGGTGAGTTTTTCCATCAGACCGGCATAGCGGCTGACTTCGGCCTGCGCGGTGGGGTCGGGTTGCACCGCCTTGACCTGCTTGCGGGTAGCCAGCCAGGCAAGAATGGCCTGTTGGGTCGGCGCGTCAACCTGGAGGTGTGTACCTTCCGCATTCGCCCGGCTGAAGCTGTCGCCGACCTGCAAAGTCGGATTTCCGCCGCATTCCGCAACGCGACCCTGGGCGTCGAAGCGAATATTCATCAGGCCGACAATCTTGTTGTATTCCCAAGCCTGGCCAATGCAGACCGCCTCGCCATCGGCGTTTTTGGCGAGGGTCGGGTAGGGGCCGGCGGAGGCCAGGCCATATTCGGTGAAATCGCCCAGCAGCGTATGCGAGTCGCCGCCGATGATGACATCGACATCGCTCAACCTGGCTGCCAGCGCCTGGTCGGCGGCGTAGCCGTGGTGGGTGAGCAGGACGATATGGCGAACGCCGCCGCGCTTCAGTTCGTCGATGTAGCGCTGCGCCGTTTCGGCCTCGTCGAGAAAGCGGGTGCTGGCCAGCGGCCGCGAGGAATCCTGGGTCTTGCCGCGCACGACGATGCCGATGATGCCCACCGGCACGCCGCCGATCCACTTCACGCTATACGGCTGCAGGTAGTCGCCGCGATGCAGCGGCGCCAATGGCGTGCCTACCTCGGGTTCGACATTCGCTGACAGCACCGGCGTATAGCAGCCCCCTTGGCGCATGAAGTCGAGAAAACGGCGCAGCCCGGCATCGCCCTCGTCGAACTCATGATTGCCCAGCGACATGGCATCGAAGCAGATCGTCTTCATCAACGCCGCGTCGGCCTCGCCCTTGAACAGGGTATGGAACAACGTGCCGGTGGTGGCGTCGCCGGCATGCAGTTTGAGCAGGTTGGGGGTGCCGTCGAGGGCGCGAAATTGCGCCGCCGTGCGCGCCATGCCGCCGACTTCGACTCGTGTCGGGATGCCATCCAGCTTCAGCTCGAAGTCCTTGAAGGCGGTGAGATTCGAATGGTGGTCGTTGATGTGAGCAATATTCAGCTCGACCGGCGGGAAGCTGGGGGCGTCGGCAAACGCCGGACTGGCGCAGGCAAGTCCAAGGAACAGAGCAGCAAGCTGAAAGGTGCGCGGCATTGGGGCCTCCAATTCAAGAAGCGCGGATTTTATCTCCGAGTGCAACCTCGGCGTTCCTGATCGCCCGCACATTGGCTCATCTGGCGGGCAAGTATGTCGGTGCGAATGAATTCGCACGAAACGCGACCGACTCATCTTCCGTTGCGCGCAGAGGCATGGGCGCCTCTCTACGCCTGGGCAAGACCCAAGGTTTGCTTTGCCGGTTTGGTTCCGATATTGACTTCGATATTGACTGCGACGTTGTTTGCGATGTTGTCTGCGATGCTGTCTTAAATCGCGGTGCAGTCGCTTTCTGGTACCGGGTAGTAGGCGCGCACGCCGGCGCCAGCGGCGTGGCACGGCATTCACCGCAAGGCGGGATATTCGGGCCTGTATAGTGGCGTTAGAGAGTATTCTGTATCAACATCAACTCCCGATATCCTTGGTAATAAATGACAGGCATTGCACGAGTCCTGCAGCGCGTCGCTTCGCGCAGCGGCTTGCCGCAGGTGTTGGCGCGCATCCTGATCCTGATCCTGATTCTGGTTGTCATCGCGCCAATCGCCGCCGCTGTGGAATCCCGTACCACCGTCACGCTGGGTGTGCTTTCCTTTCGTCCCAAACCGGAAACCATGGCGCGCTGGCAAGCCACCGCGGACTACCTGAGCGCCAGGACCGGCTATTCCTTCTCATTGGCGGCATTGACGTATCCGGAACTGGAGGCGGCGATCAGCCAGCGCCGCATCGATTTCGTGCTCACCAACCCGGCTCACTATGTGTTGATGACTCGCCGCAATGGCTTGTCCTCGCCGCTGGCCACTCTGGTCAATCTGGAAAACGGCCAGCCGATCACCCAGTTCGGCGGCGTCATCGCCACCCGCGCCGGGCGGCATGACCTCGCCCGGCTGGCCGATCTCAAGGGCAAGGTCGTCGCCACGCCCGATACTGGCTCCTTCGGCGGTTACCAGACGCAAGCCTATGAACTGGCCCAGGCCGGTCTTCCGGTCGCTGACAATATCCGCTTGCTGATCACTGGCATGCCCCATGACACGGCGCTGCACGCGATGCTGGAAGGCCGTGCCGACGCCGCATTTGTGCGCACCGGCCTGATCGAGTCGATGATCCAGGATGGTCGTGTCGAAGCCAGCCAGATCGCGGTATTGAATCGCCTTCATGCGACCGGATTCCCGTTCCTGCATTCGACCCGGCTGTATCCGGAATGGCCCATCGCGGCAATGCCGCAAACCGACGCACAACTTGGGCGCGCGGTGTCCCAGGCGCTGTTCGCGTTGTCGGCCGATCACCCCGCCAGTCGTCAGGGGCAATACCAGGGCTGGGCCATTCCGGCCGACTACGAGCCGGTGCGGACCCTGATGCAGTCGCTGCGGTTGCCGCCTTTCGACGCTGCGCCGGCGTTCACGCTTCGCGACATCATCGACAAGCATGGGGTGGTCATTTCGCTCGCCAGCGCGGCCGGCAGCGCCATCGTCGTGCTGCTGTTCATGCTGGCGGCGCGGCAAAAGCAATTGCGCATCCAGGAACAGCGATTGTCCGAAGAGCGCCGGCAGTTGCTGGCCGCATTGGGCGAGGGCGTTTACGGCGTCGACCGGGAAGGCCGCGGCACTTTCTTCAATCCAGCTGCGCTGGCCCTGCTGGGATACCAGGAGGATGAATTGCTCGGACAAGATCAGCACCAGTTGAGCCATCACCATTTTCCGAATGGAGAGCTGTACGACAAGGAGGGCTGTCCGATCTTTCTGACACTGCGCGATGGTCAAGTCAGGCGTTGCGAAGAATGGTTCTTCCGCAAGGACGGCAGTGGATTCCCGGTCGAGGTGACCGTCGCGCCGATCAATCGCGAAAGCATCCTTATCGGCGCGGTCGTGGTGTTCCACGACATCAGTCAGCGACTCGCCGCGCAGGCGCGCGACAGGCTGCTGGTCTCGGCGCTGGAGGCGGTGCCTAACGGCATCGTCATAACCGACCCTCAGGCGCGCATCGAATGGGTCAATCCGGCATTCGAAACCTTGACCGGATACGACCATTTGGAAGCCGCCGGCCGGCGCCCCGCCGAACTGGTGAAATCCGGTTTGCAGGACCAGGCTTTCTACGCGTTGATGTGGAAAACCATTCTCGCCGGCCAGACCTGGCGGGGCGAGGTGATCAACAAGAAACGCGACGGTAGTCACTACCATGAGGAGTTGATCATTGCGCCGGTGCTCGATGCCTCCGGTGAGCTGCGACATTTCGTCGGCATCAAGCAGGACATCAGCGAACGCAAGCGCCTGGAAGCCGAACTGCGCCAGCAGGCCAGCACCGATGCGCTGACCGGGTTGGCCAACCGCCGCCATTTTCTTGCCTTGCTGGAACAGGAAGCTGCGCGTCAGAAGCGCTTCGACGAGCCCACTGCGGCATTGTTGATGTTCGATCTGGACCACTTCAAGCAGATCAATGACAACTATGGTCATGCCGCCGGCGACGCGGTGTTGCGCCGCTTCGCCGTGTTGTTGCAGGCCAGCTTGCGCAAGACTGACCGAGCCGGACGGCTGGGCGGCGAGGAATTCGCCATCCTGCTGATCGGAGCCGACAGCCAGGGCGCACTGGATTTCGCCGAACGGCTGCGGCAAGAGGTTGCTGCCGATGCGGTCGCCTTCGAGACCAAGACGCTGCGCGTCACCGTCAGTGTCGGCTTGACCCGCCTGTCGGTGTCCGAGGTGTCGGCCGACACCGCCCTGGCGCGCGCAGATGCGGCGCTCTATCAGGCCAAGGCGAACGGCCGGAATCGCGTTGAATCGGCTTGAGTTTGCGGAAAATGTTGCTCGAACCCGAATCTCCGACGTTGGCTGATTTTGGCGTTACGCGCTGTCTACCGTTTTGCCGTTTCGATCCCCATTACCTGCATCCGATAATTGAATTGTCTTAGCGTCAGACCCAGCTTTTGCGCGGCGCGTGATTTGTTGCCGTTGGTTTCCGCCAACGCGGCGGCTATCGCGCTGCGGTCGCTTTCTTGTACCGGGTGGTAGGCGCGCACGCCGGCGCCGGTGGCGTGGTGGGGCATTGGCGGGGTGGCCAAGCTGGGCGGCGGCGGAGCTTGCATTTGCATCTGGCTGTGGCTTTCCGCCTGCAGCACGGCGATAACTTCTTTTTCGCTGATGGTGGCGTTTTCGGCCAGCAGGATCAGTCGCTCCAGCACGTTGCGCAGTTGCCGGATATTGCCCGGCCAGGGGTGGTCGGTCAGGCGCAGCATGGCTTCCGGGGTGATGTTGACGTTGCGCTGGTAGCCCTGGTCGAGCTGGTTCAGGTAGTAGCGCACCAGATGGCGGATGTCTTCGGCGCGTTCGCGCAGCGCCGGCAGACGGACCGGTATCACGTTGAGGCGGTAGAACAGGTCGAGGCGGAACTTGCCCTGGCTGACCAGCAGTTGCAGATCCTGATTGGTGGCGGCGACGATGCGCACGTTGACCGGCACTTCCTTGCGTGCGCCGATGCGCTGAATGGAATGCTCCTGCAACACGCGCAGCAGCTTGACCTGCATCGCCAGCGGCAGGTCGCCAACCTCATCGAGGAATAGCGTGCCGTTGTCAGCCTGTTCGAAGTAGCCGGGGCGGCTGCCGACTGCGCCGGTGAATGCGCCTTTCTCGTAACCGAACAGTTCCGACTCGACCAGGTTTTCCGGGATCGCGCCGCAGTTCACTTTCACGAACGGTGCATCGCGGCGCTGGCTGGAGAGGTGCAAGGCGCGCGCGAACAGCTCTTTGCCGGTGCCGGATTCGCCCAGCAACAACACGGTGGCTTCGCTCTGCGCGACCTGTTCGATCTGCTTCAGAGCGCGGCGCAGTTGCAGCGATTCGCCGACGATGCCGAACGAGCCGTAGGTTGACAAATCCTTGGTCAGCGCCCATTTCAACTCGCGGTTTTCCGATTCCAGGCGGCCGGTGCGTTCGCGGATGAATTCGTTGAGCAGGATGACGTGGGTGATCAAGGTGGCGGCGATCTTCAGCACCTGCTGGTCGCGCGCCAGCGGCCGCGGCCGTTCGCGCAGACGATGTACGCCGAGCACGCCGATCTGGCGGCCGCCCTGTTCCAGTGGCATGGCGAGGTAGGACACGGTTTCCGGCGGCAGGTTTTCGCGTGCCACGGCGCGAAACAGGAACAGCGGTTCGGCATCGACATCCTGCACGATGGCGGTCTGGCCGCCGGTCATGACCCGGCCGGTAATGCCTTCGCCGGGCAAGTATTTGCCGCGCGCGATTTCTTCCTGAGTCAGGCCGTAGGCGTGGGCGATGCGCAGTTCGCCGGTTTCCGGGTCGGGCAATACGACGCGACCGCGATTGAGACCAAGGAATTCCGACAGCAGATGCAGGATTTCGCGCACCACATGCGCTTCGTCCTGACTTTTACCGAGCAGGGTGACGGCTTCGCGGACGACCAGCAGTTCTTCGTCGACCAGACGTTCCTGGGTGATGCGGGTGGGCAGGCTGGTGTCTTCCATGGCGAGTAAGTGGGAGGAGATGACGCCAGATCATAACAATGTGTAAACAGATTGGGCGTGTTTGGGGGGCGTTCGGCAAATTGTTTAGCTAATTCAAATATCCTGATTCCTTGCTCATTGGCAGTGGCACCGAAATATTCGATACCGAAAGAACAAATCGTAGGATGGGCCAAGCGCAGCGGGCCCATCGATGCTCCGAGCGTGATGGGCCCGCTGCGCTTGGCCCATCCTACCGTTATTTCGTGCCATGCGAGTTTCCGGAATGCACCACTTAAACGCGGCCGGGATCAGGAATCCTGAAGTTATATGTCGCTGCGAATTATTTCGCCAAAGACCGATTGATTGTGCAAATAAATTCGCACCTGCACCAGGTTCGATTAAGGATTCCAGGTTTATCCCAAGCCATTAAAGCTGAAACCAAGTGGTGCTTGGTGGTGATGGGCGGAGTCGAACCGCCGACCTGTGGGTTATGAATCCACCGCTCTAACCATCTGAGCTACATCACCAGGGCAGAAATGAGGCGCGGATTATCGTGAGCGAATGGGCGTGTGTCAATGCTCGGCACGCCGCTCATGGCAATCGAATGCTGGCCGATTGCCCGGCCAGCATAGCTGCCGGACGGGGGACAGACACTTCCAGCAGGTATTGATGATTGGCGGTAGCGGTCAGCCCTTTGACACGGCCTTTCAGCGTCAACTCTGCCAGCGCCACCTCCGCCTCGCTTCCCAATGCAATCGCGCCGGCTTGCGTGGCGTTGAGTTGGGCGCGGGCAATGAGCTGGTCGGCGCGGGCGATACTGAATACCGGTGCGGGTTGACAGGGGCTGGTAATCACCAGACCGGGTTCGGCGTGGCGTTGCAGAATCATTGCGTCGAATGGGGCGCGCAATTCCGCTTCCGCCAGCAGCCGGCGCGCCCTTTCGACCCGCGCTTGCACGGCGGCCAGACCCGCACTGGCGCGGGCAAAACGGAGCTTGGCGGCGTCCAGTTCGGTGGTCGAGGCAACGGTGCGGGCATACAGTTCTTGCACCCGCCGCAGGTCGCTTTGCGCATCGGCATGCTCTTCATTGAGGCGATCCATGTCGGCGCGGGCTTCCGCTACGCCGGCCTTGAACAAGGTAGCGTCAAGACTGGCCAGCAACTCGCCCTTTTTAACGATCTGCCCGGCCTCGGCGGTGACGTTGTCGAGCACACCGGAAACCGGCAAAGTGAGAACGACACGCCCCGACCATTCCAGCACGGCCGGATATTCGGCGGCGTGAACCAACGGTGCGGCAAGCAAAAGCGGCAGCAGCAGAACGCAACGACGCAATCCTCCAGACAAGGTTTTGATCACTTTTTCTGCTCCACTTTCGAGGTTGTATTCGGTTTTTCCGCTTGTATCTGGCCACCCAACAACGCATCAAGGCGTGCCCAGGCGAGCGCCAGACGATACTCGATGGCGCGCTGCCGCCATTTGGCGAACTGCGTTTCGGCCATGCTGCTACCCAGATTGGCTTTTAATTCCATCTCATATTCAGCGCGCGCCTTTTCCAGCGCCATATCTCGGGCATTGACATCAATCTCCGCGCTGCGGCGGGCGGTGGTGCGCAAGTGTTTGATTTCTTCACTCGCTTCGAGCACAGACTGACGCAAGTCGAGCTGTAGCGAGTCGTGCTGTGCCTGCAAGGCATGAAAGCGAGCTTGTTCACGGCCGATTCGCGCATCGTTTCGCCCGCCCTGCCAGAGCGGCCAAACCAGATTGAAGCCGGCCCGCAGATCATCCCGCGTCGTTGAATCACGACTCCAGGCGGCGGCTTCCGCCTCGAATTCCATACTTGGCCGGGTCTCCGCGCGCACGCCGTTCAAGCGCTGAGCGGCCGCCGCAAGCATTTGTTTTTGCGCCGCCAGACGCGGGTTGGCAACCTGTAACTGGCTCAATAACACCTCGTATTCAGGCAATACGCGCTCGTTGTCCGGCAATTTTGGATCAACCAGATCATCCAGTAGCGGGCCAGGTAAATTCATCGCGGCGGCCAATGCCATGCGTTTCTCGCGCAACCCACGACGCACATCGTTGCGGCGTGCCAGCGCGTCATTGAAACGCGCTTCCAGTTCGGCCAGTTCCCATTGCGCCAACTGGCCTTGGGCCAGGCGCTCCTTGGCGTTGTCCCAACTTACATAAGCCACCGCCATGGCCTCGTTTTCCGCCGCGTCGAGCAGATCGGCCAGCAAGACATCGAAATAGCGCGTCATCAAGGTGATGCGCCGCTGCGCGCGGGTATCCAGCAACCGCAAGCCAAGCGCTTGCCGCTCTTGCTCGGCGGCGTTGGAACCGGCCTGCTGGCGACCGGAATCAAGCAAGGTTTTGCGCGCATTGAGCTTGAGTTGGTGATCCGGATGGTAGTGCTCGTGGTAGATCGGATTGCGCCCCGAACGCAGGCTAGCTTCCAGAGTGATACGGAAGTCGTTCAGACTTTGCGCCAGCTCGGCTTCGGCTTGCGCCAGCTCACTTTGCGCCCGCGCCAGCTCCAGTTCCGGGTGATTGGAATCGGCTTGCGCCAACACCGCTTCCAGCGTCAAGGTTGCCGAAAATGCCGCTGGTGCAATGCTCAGCAAAACGCAAAGCAACAGGCTCCGGCCGGTCAACCGGCTGCTCATGGCGCGTTTTGCTGACGCTTGTAAACATTGAACGGGGCAGTTTTGTAAGCGCCCTCAACGACATAACGTCCTAGCAAGAGAAATTCATCGACGCTCCGCGTTGCGCCGGTGAATCGCGTCATGACATTGCCATCCAGGTCGAAGAACAGGAATACCGGCGTTGCACGCGCGCGATGCGTCAGCGCAAAGGCTTTCTGCGTCGTTTCGTTTCCCTTGAAATCGATCAAGGTCGTATCGCCCTTCACATCCACCGGAAAAATCATGAAATGCTTGCGGAAATAGTCCTGCACCGCAGGCTGATTCAACACGGTGGCTTTCATGCGCGAGCAGAAAGGACAGTCATCCATTTCAAACATGATCAGCACGCCCTGCTTCGACTCGGCCCTGGCGGTATTCAGTTCTTCCTTGAAATCATCCAGATGAGACATGAAGAAATGCTGATGCGGATCGCGGATTTCCGCCATTGCGGGCAGCGCAATCAAGGCAAAAAACAGCATCAACCAACGCATGGCCAACTCCTTATTTCTTGCCGTGAATGTATTTTTCGACCGCTGCGCGGGTCAGCGCGCCTACGTTGTAAGCGACAACCTTGCCCTGCGGGTTGTAAAGATATGTCGTCGGCAAGCCCGGAATCGCGCCAACCTGCGCCGCCATTTTCTGGTCACCCAGGATGATCGGATAGCTCACCATCATCTGATCGGAAAACTCTTTGACCATCTTGCCATCGCGATAATCCATCGCCACCCCCAGCACAACCAGGTTGTTCTTCTTGTTCTCGTGCAGCGCGACCAGATCCGGAATTTCTTCCAGACAAGGCGGACACCAGGTCGCCCAGAAATTCACCAGCACCCACTTGCCCTTGTATTGCGCCAATGAATGTGTCTTTCCCTTGCTATCTACCAGCGTAAACGCCTGCGCGGAAAGACCGAACAGAGCAATGAAGATAAATAAAACGAAGCGTTTCATCATGGAAGATCTCGAATAAGGAAGAATGCAGTGAGCCTGAACACAGGCAAGAGTTCATCGATTGCCTCAAGTTTCAGCATGATGACGGAAAAATATTAAAGGTTTCAAAACCATATGCTGTCGGCGCAAGGCAATGATGCGACGAAGTTATCAAGCAAAAGCCTTTTGTCACTGATTTTCAGGCAGGTAGAATGCCGCACGGAGGAGTTAGTCAAACCCATGCTACCCAGATATGTGCTGCCAGTCCGCCAGTCGGGACGGAATATAAACTTGGAGACGAAACCCAAGCAAGTTGATGCTTGGGTCAATCGCCTGCCCCTCTCGAATCCGTATGAGGCGGCCGAAGCCATGGCTGATTACCTGGCTACGCTGAATCGCTCCGAACTCTCACAAGATTCGCGCGCCAAGATTTTCGAGCGCATGACGCCGGTGGTCGAAGACATTGTGGCTTCGCTTTATGAGCACTATGGCTCCGTTCCACTGCCGTTGTTGCCCAAGCAGCAGCGCAACGCCGACCTCGCCAGGCGTTTGCTGCGAGAACTCGCGGATGGCTACAAAACGTTGTTGCTCGACTGGCTGAAACGACGATTTCACCTGTTTGGCGGCAATCCGATTCCGCTCTATCTTCAGCGCATCTTGCTGGCGTTGCAGGCCATCCTGGAAATCAGTTTTGAAACGCATGATCCGGTTCCCGACGGCATCTGGGTGGATCTGCATCAAACTTACAACTACGCACTGCGCAACGGTCTCCGCGACTCCATGCCCGAATCCGGCGCGAAGATGCTGTCCATCGAGCAGATCTACAAAGCCACCCTGTTGTTGGCGATGGCCGATCCCTATCGCTTTCCGCAAGCCGAGTTGCCCTGGGCAAAGGACATCATCGCCCGCTTCGCCAACCTGGCGACGATTTTCCCGGCGGAAGACACCATCAAAGGCCAGGCAGGTTTGTTTGTGGTCGAGGTCAATACCGATAGCGCGCCCAAGCCGATCGCCCGCGATGGGCATCCGATGAATCCGCGTTGGGATTTATTGCTCAATACCACCGACCTGGCCAAACACCTGGCGCTGATCTCGTCGCACCTCAAAGGCCAGGAATCGCCGAAGAACATCGGCTTGCCGGAAATCGCGCGTGATCCCGCATATCCAACCATGTTGCGCCGCCTCAAGTTGAATTGGGGCGCTTCGCTACAGCGCCAGTCGCAGCGCCGCAGACAAACCAACGGTCGCGAGTTCGAGGTCAGCTTCGGCCTCAAATCTGTCCATCAACTGGTCGCGCCGCCCGCCACCGTTAGCGACACCATCCACTATGGCATGGCCAATAAAGAACTGCCGCCGGTCATCGTGCGCTGCAAAACCGAAAATGACAGCATGGGCGGGTTGGCGTTGATCAAAACGGGCAACATCCCCGTCCAGATTCGCGTCGGCGATGTCGTCGCCATTCGGCAGGACAAGTCGGAATGGGGCGTCGGCCTGGTTCGCTGGTTTCGCGTACCCGCTCAAGGCGAAATGTTTTTCGGCATTCAACTGCTCTCGCCGCATACGCTTGCCGTAATGGTCAAACGCTTGGATAACGGCCGCCAGTGGTCGACTTTGCTGTTGCACCCCAGCCCGAATGCCAATCAGATGCCGATGTTGCTGGCCCACCCAGGTTGTTTCATTCCGGACACAGAAGCGGAAATCATCACGCCGAAGGGAAAACAACTGATGCAGATTGAAAAACGCATCGAATCGACCCCAAGCATCGAGTTGTTCCGCTTTCGGATGAACTCGCATGGCGAATCAAACGAGCGAAAATAAGTTTCCGGCAGTGCTCGCAAACCATCCTGCCAAGCCGTTGTCGCGAGCGCCTTAGCGAGCCTTACGCCCCAGATCGCTTCGCTTTCTTTTGAACGACAACAAGAGCATCGTTTAGCCCACTTCGGCAATGCTGGTCAGAGCCTTGGGCTGAATGGTCTTGGGCAACGCTAACGCCAAAGCAGGATGGGCCAAGCACAGCGGGCCCATCCTGCGATCTTGGCAAATATTGGCAAATATTGAAGTGATTCAAATTCTTGTCACTTTCTCCGCAATCCTCGCAGCATCTGCCACGCCACCCAGCCGCCGCGCAGCCACTTCATGACGCGATAAGGTCGTAGCACGGTGAGGACTGCGACGCCGCCGACGATCCAGACTGGATTTCGCTTGATCGCGCGCAGCGCGGTCAGTCCCTGATCGACCCGCGCCAACGGGATGCGCCACGGCTCGATGTTTTGCGCCAGGGCGGCGCGTTGGGCTGCCGCCAGCTTGATCAGGTTTTCACGCCGTTCAACCAGGTATGTTTCAGTCATAAACCCAGCCTTAAACACAGACATAAGCGCTTGCACAAATGGGCGCAGTCAAAAACGGGCGCAGTCATAAGTGGGAAACCAGTTGCTGCCGGTCTTTCAGTAATTCCGACATGCTCGCCGCGAAGAATCTTGGTTTGGTTCTCGCCTTGTGCAGGGCGATTCTCCAGGCGGTGATGCCGGCCACCAGAAACAACCCTGTCAGCACAGCGAGCACCGGGAGACGGTAGGTATCCCAGAAAACGACCACCAGCAGCAGCGCTGCCAGCAGCACGCCGAGGCCGAGAAAAAACAGCGCAGCGAGCGACAACACCAGCAGCGACAATAAATGCGCTCGCTCTTCTTCCAGGTCCGAAGACAGCAGATCGAGACGCGTGAGGGCAATGGCGACCAGCGTCGCGGCCAGCGTGGTCAATGACGCAAGCAGCCCCTTGTCGACGCCGGGTGTCTTGTCGGGCATGACCGCGCGCCTAGCGGCGGCCGAGCAGAAAGCCGATCAGCAAACCGAGGCTGGCGGCAGCGCCGATGGCATTCCAGGGCTTTTCATGCACATATTGGTCGGTGGCCTTGGCGGCTTCTCTGGTTTTGGCAACCAGCGCATTCTGCGCATCCAGCAGCCTGGATTTCGCGACTCTGAGTGATGCTTCCGCCCTGGCGCGCACCTCTGCCAGTTTTTCACCGCCCTGGTTGGCAGTGGCTTTCAACAGGGCTTCGGCATCCGCCACCACCACATTGAAATCGGCGATCAATTGGTCTTTGGTAACTTCGTTGGATAACTGGTTCATGACTTTCTCCGTTGTGGATTCGACCGTCTTCACGGTTGGTTTCTTACGTCAGACTAGGTGTTGCGGGGTTGCAAGCGGGCCATTTCGTTATAGTCGCCGGCCTTGAATCAGGCGCAGCAAAATCATCACAACCGCGATGATGAGGAGCACGTGAATAAAACCGCCCATCGTGTATGAGGTGACCAGGCCTAGCGCCCAGAGAACG
>JFJP01038975.1_pt1 | contig 16467 bp, 14 predicted proteins | sample 431651 | NCBI WGS metagenome assembly JFJP01 (sample SAMN02602958, study PRJNA72255) | Microbial mat metagenome, whole genome shotgun sequencing project. | biome: fresh water; feature: sink hole; material: water; isolation source: purple microbial (photo- and chemosynthetic) mats found in... | reverse complement strand
TCGCAGCAAAACCCAGTAAAACGGTTCCGGCAACACCGGAGATTTTCATAAGTTTTTTCATATTTCTGTATTTAGAATCAACAACATATAAAGTATCCTCCTGAATTTTTCTTAGTCCCCTGAATCCTATTTTTGCCTTTACCATATTATATGCATCATCAAAGCTCATCCCCTGCTGCATATAATATTCAACATCACAGCAGATATGATCTACCAGGTCGTGAAAGAGATGGGAAAATCCAATTTCCTGCATCTTCACATCGCTTGATATCTGATCAATATGATAAAGATTAAGGTCAGCCATTTTTCAGTTTGGGTTGTGGTTCAACTATCTTTCTTAAAGTCTCCAGAAACTCACTCATCTCTTCAATTTTCTCCGCCACAACCGATTTTCCCGAGGGAGTCAGCGTATAGTAGATACGGATGCGGTTATTGAAGTTCTCCGATTCCGTTACAAGCACCCCTTCATCTTCAAGTTTATGAAGAACGGGGTAAAGGGCTCCGTAGGTGAGCATTATCTTTCCGCCGGTGATCTCTTCAACCTTACGGGTTATTTCGTAACCATACATACGTCCGTTCTCTTCAAGTACTTTAAGTACTATAGTCTTCAAAGACCCTTTCAGTAATTCTGATGATATCATGATTCTTATATATATAATTGTCTTATATATTGCAAATATAAAACATTCTTAAATTAAAATGCAAATTTTTTTGAATTTTTTTTCGGGGGGGGAGAATTATTTCGAAAAGATCTTGCTCAGCCCCGGAGATCCCTCGCTTGCCACCTTCGCTGAAGCTTCGGTGGCTTAAACGCTCGGGATGACAGGTATTTAAGTGGCAAAGAGGGGAAAGAAGTGGCGATTCGCAAGCTAATTTTTGTTCGTCGATTTTTAGGGGAATCGCCACTTCTTTCCCCCACACCATACCCAGATTCGTATGTCATCCCGAAGCGTCAGCGAGGGATCTTATGGAGTGAGCAGGATCTAAATAACCAGCATGCCCAAATCACAAAACCGGATTCATCCCGAAGCGTCAGCGAGGGATCTTATGGAGTTAGCAGGATCTAAATAGCCTCTCTGTAAACCTATTTTTCTGGTTTAGTCTCTTCAACATAGAGACCCTGTCTCGATAACAGATGATCGAGATTTGCCAGTCCGTATACAACCACAGCAGTTACAACTGAAGTATGGTTCTGATATTCGGGTATACTCTTATTATATGTATCCCTCTCAGTGTGCCAGATCTCGCCATAATTGAAATCATAGCCTTTTGAATCAGGAGCTCCGAAACTTAATGTCGGTACTCCGTTCAACGCAAAATATGCATGGTCTGAACCACCCGCTGATGTTGGTTTAGGTCCAGCAGGAGTTGTTCTTTTGGTTAAAGTGAATGGGAATTCCGGATTAATACTATTCAGGGGTTCACAGATCTTCTCAAAATCCTCAAACATAGCTTCAGGAACAGTAAGGCTGCTGGCAACTGTGGGACCGCCATCGCGGTTGAAATAGTTCGAGATCTTACTGAGCTTCATCTTATTATCCTGAACCCAGTTTTTTGAGCCCAGGAGACCAAACTCTTCACCGGCCCAGAGACATACAAGGATTGTACGTTTAGGTTTTCCTCCGGCAGCCATAATGAGACGGGCAGCTTCCATTGCCGGTGTAATTCCGGAACCGTCGTCGACACCTCCTGTGGCAACATCAAATGCATCGAGGTGACCACCCATCATTACGTATTCATCGGGATATTTTGTCCCTTTGATAATGCCAATAATGTTATGATATTTCACCGGACCCATTTTAAAATGGTTCCGGATATCAAACTCAAGGAGGAAGTATCTTCTCTCCTTAACCATCTGTTCTATAATGGCATACTGGTGCTCATCAAGCTTAATATCGGGTGTTGAGGGTAGTGTTTCAAATGTCATTTTCTCAACATTTTTTCTGTCATACAAAGCACGAATGGGAACAGTAGAAGATTGTATCACACCAAGAATTCCGGCTTCACGCATCTGCTTATAAAAAAGAGCTGGTTCATCTTTCAGAGGAAGGGCCGGCTTCTGTTCCTTATCTGGATTCCTTCTGTTCTCCATTACTATTTCCCGATTAGACTTTGCAATCTCTTCATTTTCAGCAATTATCTTTGAACGTATAGAATCACCTTTTACAGAATAATCAATGGGCCAGCCGTTATTCGTGCCGGAAATAAGTACCCAGGCTCCTTTAAGTGCGCCCTTCATCCTGTCAAAATCGGCCTGAGTCTTTGGCTCAATCAGTACATGTCCTCTCTGCACTCCTTTTGTGCCTGAGGTATAAGATGGTGTTGCGAAATGCAGATCCATACCGTTTTCGCTGAGCATCCTGCCGAACCATGGACCGCGATTAAATCCAACAGGTAGTGTGCCTGCCTCATCCATCTCAACTTCCATACCCCATTTTTTAAACTGGTCAGCACACCATAATCCGGCATTCTCATAAGCATCAGACCCTATAAGCCTTCCTCCAAAACGGTTTGAAATAACATCAAGATGATTCATGGTCCGGTTATCGGTCTGACCAAGTTGTATAATTGTCTTTACCACTTTATCCTGCTGCGAATATGCCGGAACACTTAAAAATGAAAATACTGCAAGGATGATGTAAAATACATTCTTCATAATTTGAAAATATTTATAAAATAGGATTTGATTATGGCAAGCTAATAATTTTCAAATAAAAACAAAGTTTAAGAAATGTGTTCTTAAACCTGTTTTATATTTAACTTTGAGTAATTGGCGACAAAACTTCATTCTCAGAAATGAATAAAGCATATTTAAAAATATTTCTTCCGACCATCTTTTCAATCCTATTGTTTATTCTTACAATATTCTTAATAATAATTCCCCGGTTTAAGGAGAATATAATGAATGGTAAAAGGGAAATGATAAAGGAGTTAACTAACTCTGCGTTAAGCATTTTATCAAAGTATGAAACCGATGAAAAAGAGGGAATACTTACAAGGGATGAAGCGCAGAAGACGGCAAAATCAAGAATTCAATATCTAAGGTACGGGGAAGAAAATAAGGATTATTTCTGGATAACCGACCTTACCCCGGTAATGATTATGCACCCTTTCAGAAATGATCTGAACGGGAAAGATTTGAATGATTTTACCGATCCTCATGGGAAAAAACTATTCGTTGAGTTTGTAATAACAGTAAAAAAGTCAGAGCAGGGTTATGTTGATTATATGTGGCAATGGAAAGATGATTCGTTGCATATTGTTCCCAAATTGTCGTATGTAAAGATTTTCAAACCATGGAACTGGGTAATCGGAACAGGTGTATATATTGAAGATGTAAAGAAGGAGATCAGCTCTCTCACCAGAAGAATGATATGGATTTCGGCAATTATTTCTATTATAATAGCAGTCTTGCTCTTCTATATTATAAAGGAAAGTCTGGGGATAGAAAGAAAAAGGATTAAGGCAGTAAATGATCTGCACGAATCGAAAGAAAAGTTCAGGACCCTTGTAGAGGCTGCCACTGAAGGGTTGATAATGCTTATTGACGGGAAAATAAGTTACTCGAACAGTATAATAAGCAAAATGACAGGATATGAAAGCCCGGAACTAATGAATCGGGCTCTCAGTGAAATAATCAGCCACAACAATACCACAGAAATAACAGAGGCATTTTCAGTAGACAGAGTAAGGGAAGGGAACTTTGAACTAACGCTTGAGAAGAAAAATGGAGGTTTCAAGGAAGTACTGGTTGCCTCATCTACAACTATGTTTTATGATAAAGAGGTGAATATTATTATTGTTAAGGACATATCAACTGAGAAAAACCCGCACCTTTCCAGTATCGATTTTCAGAAACTGATAAATAATATGGATGCGGGCTTCTTTAAAGCAAAAATCGACACAAAAGGAAAATTCCTTTTTGCCAACGAAAAAGCAATCAGAATTTTAGGGTTTAACAGTTTTGATGAGATGGCAAAGGGCAGCCTTCCTGGAATGTTTTCAGACCCTGAGGAGAGAAAAAATATTAGGAAAACCCTTACAGAAACAGGTGCTTTAAAAAATAAAGTCCTTAAAATACTTAAGAACAACGGAGATCATGCTATTGTCATTTTATCAATGGTATTAATAAAGAATGAAAACTCTGAGGATCTTGTTTGTGATGGCATAATTGAGGATATTACTACAAATGAGAACGAGAAAATAATCACAAATGATCTGATTGCAGAACTTAAAACAAATATTTTCCTGCTTGAGCAACCCGTAAAAACCTATGTTTCTCTGGTAAAAACAATGGATTCAGATTCTTCAATAAAAAATGGTATTCATCTTTTAAATGTCAATAAGACAGATTGCCTATTGCTTACAAGAAATGGAAATGAATACATAGGTATAGTAACCAATAGCGATATTCAGAAGAGAATCCTTAAAATGAATCTGAGTCTCGATAACCCGGTATACCTGGTAATGAGCTCTCCGCTAATATGTATATCAGAGGAGAGTTCTGTTCTGGAAGCAATAATTATTTGTGAGGAGCATAAGATAAATCATCTAATAGTTAAAAACGGAGCAGAACAGATTACGGGGATACTAAGAACAAGTGACATTCATCAGATGCTGGTGAGTTCACTATCATTCTATATATCTCTTGTAAAGAGAGCTGAAACAGACATTGAACTAAAAAATTGTTATAACAGTGTCAGGAAGCTTATAATACCGTTAATAAATGGCGAACTATCTGTTAAATATATAACAGGAATCACAACAGCCTTTTCAGATGCTGTTGTAAGACGAATTATTGAACTGGCACTAATAGAATCAGGTGCCCCACCTGCAGGTTTCGCACTTATTTGCATGGGAAGTGAGGGAAGAAAAGAAGAGACTTTGTTTACCGATCAGGATAATGCCATTATTTATGAGGATGTGTCTGAAGAGAATAGAAAGGCTGTTAGCGATTACTTTTTAAAGCTGGGAGAAAGAATTTGCGACTCATTAAATTTTATAGGCTATTCGTACTGTAAGGGGAATATTATGGCTAAAAATCCGAAATGGTGCAAACCAATTTCTGATTGGGAAAATTACTTCACAGGCTGGATAACAACACCTGAACCTCAGAACCTTTTAGATGCTGCAATATTTTTTGATTTCAGAAAAGTATTCGGTGATGAATTACTCACAGAAAACCTGAGAGCATCAGTTTCGGCTTCAATCAGAAATAACCCATTATTCCTGTATCATCTGGCTCACAATACATATAATACAAAACCTCCTCATATTTCATCCGGGAATATCCTTTCTGACAAAAATGCTGAATTGATAAACCTTAAAGAGGCAACAAGTATAGTAACAATGTTTGTAAGAACTTATTCTCTGCAAAACGATGTAGTATGCCAGAACACTACTGACAGGATCGCAGCGCTTAAAGAAAAGAATATATTCACAGAAAACAGTGCTGAAGAAATATTGTATACATACAACTTTCTCATGAAACTCCGGTTCAGAAACCAGGCTGATCTGCTTAATAAAAACCTGCCATTATCCAATTCGATGAATACACGGAAGATGATTGAAACTGAACTATACCTGCTCAAAAAAGTACTCTCTTCAATACCAGATATTCAAAACAAAATAAAGGCAGACTTCAGGTTAACAAGCTGATCGGCATGTCGGCTAAATTGCAAAATAAGCATTATTCCGGAACCCTGCCTGTTCTCCCTGCTGCACGTATCCAAGCTGGTTTGTAAGCAATATTGTCTCGCCTATATGCAGCGGTTTCTGATTAAAATGGCTGTGTCCGTAAATCCAGAATCTTGCATTGCAGGTCTCAATAAAATCAGTAAGGTCTACACTGAAAGCCTCATTAATAATACTCCTTTTATGAGCAGGCTTATTACATAATGCTGAAGGCAGATGATGGGTAACAATAACAACTTTATTTTTTTCGGGGGATGATACTTGTCTGACAAAGTCGAGGCTTTCATCGTGGAGTTTATTAAAGTCAGAAGCCCTGAATTTTTTGTCATTATTAGTAATGCATTCAAAATCTGATACATTCATCTCAATATATCTCTCATTCTTCTCACTTATTTTTGACCACAGAGTGCTGAAAATGAAGTGTATATCCTCAAATTGCTGTTCTACATTGTTCAAAACTGTAATATTATCCCTCACCTTAATGTTAAGAGGGTTCCCGAAATCGAAAATATTCCTGTAATAATACTCATGGTTACCCGGAACCCAGAAAACCTGTTTGTAATTATGTGATATAAAATCAAAAAAAGGATTATTTAAGAACTCATCATGCAATGGAACAATATCACCTGCCAAAATCAAAATATCGCCACAAACCTTCAGAGGGTTTTTAATCAGATATTTACTGTTCTTATCAAATTCCAGATGTAAGTCGGAACAATATTGAATACGCACCTGACAATATTTTATAATGAATGACTAACCTACTTCACATATCTTTCTAAGCAGCGGCATATCCAGAATTTCAATCTCCTTGCCCTTAAGTGAAATAATTTTCTCTTTTGAAAACTCTGAAAGGAGTCTTACAGTATTCTCTTCTGAAATGGCAGCCATTTCGCCAATCTCTTTTCTAGAAACCCCCAATTGAAATTTATAACTATTATTTATATCTGCCAAATATATTAAGTTCTCTGCTGTTCTTCCTCTGATCTGTTTCTGGTTGAGTGAAATGATTTTTTTCATAATATTTGAAACAGATTTCCCGAAGGCTTTATTTAATTTCAATAACAGATCATGGTTCTCTATATAAAGCTTCTTAACTAACTCCAGTTCAATTAAGCAAACTTCAGAATCTTCAAGTGCACTTACTGAATAAAAGTAAACAGGGCTCTCAAAGAATGATAACAATCCAATATATGCAGGAGGCTTTAAAATATACAGAATTATATTTTTGTTATTTATCCCTTCAATATAAAGTTTCGCTGACCCCTTAACCAGGAAAATAGCATGTGTCACATCTGTACCCTGTTTACATATAATATCCCGCTTCTTCAAATGTTCATGAAGAGGGGCGACAGACTGTTTCAGATGGCCTAGTCTGCTAAGTACAGGATGAATGTCGCATTTTAAAATACACTGATCACAATTAAAATTCCTTGAAAATTTCATTACTATCTTTTAATCAAATGTATAAATTAGTTGATATAAAACAATGTTTAGAAACAACTAAAATTAGATTCATAGATATCCGTATGTTAATACCTTTAGAATCAAAAAATAAATACAAAAAGGAGGATATATGTTACACGAACCGGCAGGTAAAATTGGAACTGACAAAGCAGCAGAAAAGAAGGCAAAGCTTGGGGTAAAAATGTTTATTGCCTATACTTTGGTTTATTCGGGTTTTGTAGTTATCGGATTAACCAAACCTGAACTAATGGGATTACAATTAATCGGAGGCCAGAATATTGCTATAATATATGGGTTTGGATTGATTGTTCTTGCCATAGTTATGGGGTTCATCTATAACTATTTCTGCACAAAAATGGAAGACAAAATGAATAAAAATAACTCTTAATCTGCCAGTGTTATGATCTACGAAGTATCGAATTTAGCAATTATAATCTTCCTGTTTATAGTTGGATTAGTCCTTGGCCTATCATTCTATTTTGCCAGAAAAACAAAATCTGCTTCAAGCTATTATGCTGCCGGAGGTAATATTCACTGGGCAGTAAATGGTATTGCTTTTGCCGGCGATTATTTATCTGCCGCCTCATTTTTAGGTATATGCGGAATGATTGCATACTCCGGATATGACGGATTCCTGTATTCAATAGGATATCTCGCAGGCTGGGTGGTTGCCCTCTTTCTTGTTGCCGAACCATTAAAAAAACTTGGAAAATATACGTTTGCAGATGCTTTGGATGCAAGATTTAATTCCAAATACATAAAACTGGCAGCTTCCATAAGCACACTTATTGTTTCCATTTTCTACCTGATTCCTCAGATGGTAGGGGCTGGTGACCTTGTTGTTCCGCTCCTGGGATTACCTCACTGGATGGGTGTAATGATAGTTGGTTCAATTGTTATTTTCATTGTTGCAACTGCAGGTATGACGTCCACCACTTATGTGCAGTTTATAAAGGGAAGCTTACTTGTTATTTTTTCTACAATTCTTACATTCTATATACTAAGGAACGGATTATCATTAACACCTAATGATAACTATCATAAATTTACATTAATTGAAGCAACCGTTGCCAACGATACGGCAATTACTATTTCTGATCCGGCATATACATTAAAATCAACCCGTCTGGTTGATAAGCTGGTTTTTGCTAAAGTTGAAAAAGATGGAAATGCCGGGTGGTATAAACTAACCAAAAACGGTGATAAAGTCACTCTGAACGAAATGCTCAATATAACTGTTACACAGGATGGCCAAAAACTATATAACGGCGCGCAAAAAGCAGAAAAACGGTTTTACCAGGTAGGTCATTTGAGCAAAATTATTGTTGATGGGGTTGAGGTAGAAAAAACAGGTCCTGTTGGCCCATTTGAATTTATCAAAACCATAGAAAAAAGTGAAATAGTCAGATTTGCAAAGAAGGCCTTTACAGATGGCAAGGATAAAGTAACAGTATGGTATCAAAATCCGACAAGTGGTGAAAACGTAATGAAACCCGGACTGCTATACAAAGTCTCGAAATCTGCAGGCGCTACATTCTGGGACAGATTGAACTTTCTTTCATTAATGCTTGCCCTGTTTTTAGGAACATCTGCATTACCACATATTCTGATCAGATATTATACTGTACCTAGTCAGCGTGCTGCCCGAAAATCTACAATTGTTGCCATATCAGCTATCGGGTTTTTTTATATCCTCACACTTTTTATGGGACTTGGATCGATGATAAATGGTGCTTTAGATGTTGAAAGCAGTAATATGTCGGCTCCATTACTTGCAAAAACATTTGGAATAGGCTTATTTTCAATAATATCAGCTATAGCATTCGCTACGGTTCTCGGGACTGTGAGTGGACTTATTGTAGCATCTTCAGGCGCAATTGCTCACGATTTTATTGATAAATACCTGCAGGTGGAAATGACGGATAAAGGGAAAGTCAAAGCAGGGAAAATTGCTGCAATCTGTGTTGGAATTTTTGCTATCATTCTGGGAATATTATTTAAAGGGATGAATGTGTCATTTCTTGTGGGACTTGCTTTTGCTGTTGCAGCTTCAGCTAATCTCCCGGCCATTTTATTTCTTTTATTCTGGAAAAAAACAACAGCTAAAGGTATTGCCTGGTCAATAGTTGTAGGAATCATCACATCAATTGGGATTATTCTTTTCTCCCCTTCAATGTGGGAAAGGTATGGCTTAATTCCAAAAGATGCCCCAATTCCTCTCGACAATCCGGGTATTATATCCATCCCCTTAGCTGTAATCACCCTGGTAATTGTCTCACTGATGACCCAAAAAGATAATTCAACAAAAGACTTTAGTAAATAATATATACCTATCATACAATGAGGCCATTAAAATCTATATTTGTTTTGTTCTCTTTATTTTCACTGACGGTAACCGGTCAGGAAAAAAAAGAAGAACCCAAATTTGGCATTACATTCTCAGGATTCCTTAAAACCGACTTTTTTTACGACTCAAGGCAGGCAGTCAGTATTCGCGAAGGACACTTCCTTCTCTACCCTGAGAATCAGAAGCTTGATTTAAATGGTAAAGATATTAATGCCAAAGATCATTTGGGCATCCTCTCAATTCAATCAAGGCTGACCGGTAAGATTACCGGCCCGGATTTATTAAAAGCTAAAACCTCAGCTCTTGTTGAGGCTGATTTCTTTGGAAATGAAAATTCAAGTTTCCCTGATGTGAACGGATTAAGGCTTCGTCATTCAATAATTAAACTGAACTGGAACAAAACTGAACTGCTTGTCGGACAATACTGGCATCCGTTATTTATCCCCGAGTGTTTTCCCGATGTTGTATCATTTAATACAGGATCTCCGTTTCAGCCATTTTCACGTAATCCGCAGATAAGAGTAACCCGTAAAGTCAATAACATAAAACTTATAGCAGCAGCAGCCAGTCAGAGAGATTTTTCCAGTAATGGACCGGACGGGTCAAGTCCGAAATATCTGAGCAACGCTGTACTTCCGGATATGAATATCCATCTTCAATATGCAACACAGTTTAATACAACCAATGAATTTCTGATCGGAACCGGAGCTGAATATAAACAGCTGATACCCAGATTATACTCACAGGGTGACAAAAACCTGAAAGATGGAGTAGATACTATCTATTCTGCCGGCGATGAGCATGTAACTTCGTACTCAATAGCAGTATACTCCAAGCTCAGACTTAAACCGGTTACTATAAAGGCTTATGCAATTTACGGAAGCAATTTGTTCGATCAGGTAATGCTGGGGGGTTATTCGGTTTTGTCCGTTAACATAAGTAATCAAATGAGCTATGAATATGCACCAGTCAGAAATATGTCTCTCTGGACTGAACTCTCGACAAACGGAAAAACTCAGGTGGGAATTTTTGCCGGCTATACAAAGAATCTTGGTACTGAAAATGATAATACAGGCGTATACTATAGTCGCGGATCGAACATAAATTATGTATATCGGGTAGCCCCCAGGATAGTTTTCAACAGAGAAAAATTGCGTATTTCAACCGAACTGGAATATACAACTGCCCAGTATGGGAAAGCAGATACAAAAGGGGTTGTTAATACAAATCTGACTACAATGTCAAACCTGAGAGTACTGACAGCATTTTATTATTTCTTTTAACAGCTGTCAGAATAATCAGTCTTTGAACATTATACTTTTAAACTTATTGAGGAGATCTTCTTCATCTTCATTGCTTCTAATCCCCTCAAATAGTATAACAAGCAGTTTGTCAATTGCTTTATCGCTGAATCCGGCTTCAATTGCAAACTTTCTGATAATTTTCTTTTCACCCTCAGTTATTTCATCATCAACAAGAATCATCCCGGCTGCATTGTAAAGATGCTCAAATTTATCCTGAAGACTATATGGTGCATGATAATGATGTTTGCCTTCATCTTCAATAAGCCTATCAATTTCAGGATCAGTCAATCCGAATCTTTTACCCTCTTTATGAAGAATCTCAAGTTCTTCCGGATCAATTTTGCCATCACTTTTGGAAACCTGAATAAGGTGTAAGTAATGCTCCTTGTTTACCCTTTTACCATGGTGAGTTATAAAATCGGAGAAATTCATATTTTTATAATTATTTAATATACTGTTATTTGAATAACACCAGCTATGGAAGTTATTCTTTTATTATACAAGAACAAGTTACGAAAAAATTTGTTCTGCTGGTAAGCTTTAAATCATTTTCAAGTTGAAGGGAATAAACCATACAGAAATCTTGTCATATAAGAAAAGTTTAATCACTAAAATCCAGGAATAAGATGAAGCAGACAAATAAATCAATTTTTATTCTGGCATTAATAATGTCACTATTATTACCGGGATATCTTTCAGCTCAGTCATTAAAAGAAAATCCTGCACTTGATGCTAAAGTAAAAAAATTCCTTGCAGAACATGCAGGGCAATGGCGCGATCTGAATATCCCAACTTCAGACGGACAGTTACTTTATGACCTGATAACAAAGGGGAATTATAAGAGCGCCCTTGAAATTGGCACATCAACCGGCCACTCAGGGATTTATATTGCCTGGGCTCTTGCCAAAACCGGTGGTAAACTAATTACTATTGAGCTCGATGCTGAAAGACATAAAACGGCTCTTGAGAACTTTAAACAGGCAGGTCTATCTGAGTATATTGATGCCAGAAACGGAGATGCTCATTCTATTGTAAAAGAACTCAAAGGACCTTTCGATTTCGTATTCAGCGATGCTGACAAAGACTGGTACAAAAACTATTTCATAGATATTGATCCCAAACTTAAGACAGGCGGATGTTTCACCTCACATAATGTTTATGACAGAAGTGCAGGCGGACGAGGAGGCAGAGGAGGAGGTTCGGGCCAGGATACTTATCTTGAATACGTGAAAAGTCTGAAGAACTACGAAACTACAGTGAATTCAACAGGCGGCGGATTGGCAATAAGCTACAAAAGATCTGAGAAATAATCTATAATGGCTGACAATACTCTTCAGAGGAAGCTGGGTCTTTTCCCCACTACCAATATTGTTGTTGCCAATATGATTGGCGCAGGAATTTTCACAACATCCGGATTACTGATGGCAGGATTAAACAGCCCAATGCTGATGTTAATCCTTTGGGTGGTCGGGGGAATAATAGCCCTGTGCGGAGCTCTCTCATACGGAGAACTTGGAGCCGCCATGCCGGGTGCCGGAGGTGAATACCTCTTCCTCTCGAGACTTTATCATCCTGTATTTGGCTTTTTAAGCGGATGGGTATCTTTTATTGTCGGCTTTTCAGCACCCATTGCTGCCTCGGCAATGGGATTCAGCGAATATTTCTGCAGGGCATTCCCTGTCATTCCCGGCTGGTTACAGGAAAACGGGATTCTACAGCAGGGAACCACTAAAACCCTTATATCAGTAACCGTAATTCTGATCTTTACTTTCATTCATTACAGGGGAATGAAAACAGGAGCTATAATACAAAATGTTTTAACATTGCTAAAAGTGACTCTTATCCTCTTCCTCCTGCTTGCCGGATTCCTTTCAGGAAAGGGAGATCCTGACAACTTCCATTCTGTCTCCGGAGTAACTTCAAATATGGCAGGATGGAAAACGATCGGTCTTTCACTAATGTGGATAATGTTTGCCTATAGCGGCTGGAATGCCTCAACTTACATGGGTGCCGAAATTAAGAATCCCTTAAAAACACTCCCCCGGTCACTTATTCTGGGTACCGGAATAGTAATGTTTCTATACCTGGCCCTGAACGCACTATATATATATGGTATAAAACCGGAAGAGATGAAAGGAGTAATTTCAGTGGGCGGACTGGCAATGGGTAATCTTTTTGGTCCGGCTGCCGATACATTGTTTTCCCTTCTTATTGCATTTGCTTTGTTTTCCTCACTCAGCGCTTTTATAATTATCGGACCAAGGGTTTATTATTCAATGGCTAAAGACGGACTGTTCTTCAAGTCAGTAGCTAAAATTCACCCAAAATTTCAGGTCCCATCCAATTCAATAGTACTGCAGGCTGTAATTGCAGTTATTCTTACTATGTCAGGGACATTCGAACAAGTCCTGACATATATGGGATTTGCTCTGGGAATATTTCCAATACTTACTGTTGCGGGTGTGTTTATGCAGAGGAAGCAAAATCCGGATGCCATGAAACTGCCGGGATTTCCTCTCGTTCAGATAATCTATATTGCTGCTGGAATAATGATACTGATCCTCTCCTTCCTTGAACGTCCGGTTGAATCATCTATTGCCTCTTTGACTGTCGTTGCAGGGATACCGGCATATTACCTGTTTAAAAAGAAAACTGGAGAAATCGTTTAGCAGACAGGACCCTCTTTTGAACTATCATATATATCATTTGTTATATTATTAAGCAAATTATATAAATACCTTTGCTTTTAGTGAAAAAGAGAAGTATCATAAATAAAATTGTTTCCTCCCTTCTTGTTATATCAGTTCTTATTGGAGGAACAGGACTTACAGTTGTAATCCATACCTGTAGTTCATGTGGTATTTCAATCAATACTCATATTTTTGAATCTCTGTCATCATCAGATGATGCATGTTGTGGTACTTCTGAGGCTGTCTGCTCCACTGACACTACCGAATCTATGGACTCCGGATGCTGTACCTATGTTACAGAAAAATTAAAACTTACCAACTTAATACAGACAGCAAAGATCTCATTCACAGCTATTGCTGTTCTTAATCCATTCTATATTTTACCGTCCGCTCCGGAATTGAAAGAAAATTCAATTCAGCCAATATTTGTTCACAACAAACATGGCGGACAGGAGGTATGTATTTCCAATCGTCAGCTTCTTATTTGATTCATCCTCAGGTATTTCAGCTTTAATGCTGTAGCTATTCTATTGCACCATGTCGTGGTGCTCTATACCTAATTTTATACAGGATGAAAAATATATATATTATAATATTCATTATGCTGGTATTGGGGATTTTACCCTTATCAGGACAAAAAGCAATCGAAGGGAAAATAATTGATGCCTTTGATAAAGAGGAGCTTGGATTACCAGGGGCCAGCGTTATTTGGGCAGGAACCACAATAGGAACATCAACAAATGCAGCAGGGTACTTTAAGGTTAAACGAGTAAAACAAACAGACAAACTTGTAATAAGTTTTGTCGGGTACAAAAGTGATACGATCACAATTGGCCCCGACGAGGAATACATTAAACATACTCTGAATCAGGGTAATGAGATTGGAGAAGTATTTGTCTTCGGAAAGGCTCCCGGAACATTCATCAACCGGATTGATCCTGTACTGACTGTTAATATTACAGGGGCTGAACTCAGGAAGGCGGCTTGCTGCAATCTTTCCGAGAGTTTTGAAACGAATGCCTCAGTTGATGTAAACTATGCAGATGCTGCAACAGGGGCCAAACAAATTCAACTGCTTGGACTTGCAGGAAATTATACTCAGATACTGACTGAGAACATACCTGCGATGTATGGTCTTGCATCAGCTTACGGACTGAATTACATACCCGGACCCTGGATGGAATCTATTCAGGTGTCAAAGGGTACCTCATCGGTAAGGAACGGTTATGAATCAGTAGCCGGACAGATCAATGTCGAATATAAAAAACCTGCGGCAAGTAATGAACAGTAAGCTTAGTACAATGATTATGGCTCATGCTGAAAACCAGAGTGGGATGAATGACCGGAACAATGATGGTTTCAGGGACGAGCCTGATGTGAAGCAGTACCATTTCTTCAACAGATGGGATTATCTTTCAGGCCAGTTTGACTTCAGGACCGGTATAAAATACATGGAAGAGGAACGCGTGGGAGGTCAGTCTTTGTACAGAACAAACAATCCCGATACATGGTCTGATGGCTTCGGGATAAATATAAAAACGAAGCGTGCCGAGGCATTCACCAAAACAGGCGGTGTCTTCATGAAGGACAGAAGCATGTCTGTAGGCTGGATACAAAACGCAGCATTTCATGATCAGAGTTCATTCTTCGGACAGAAGGTATATAACGGAACACAGAAAAGTTATTATTCTAATCTTCTTTATCAGTGGAATCCTCTTCTTAGCAAGCATACTCTCGATGCCGGAATGAGCTATAAATATGATCTTTACAGGGAACAGCTGAATTCTTTATTAATTAATAAATCAGAATCCGTTCCGGGTTTATTTGCACAGTACACCTATGCTGATACGGCAAGAATAACTGTTGTGGCAGGATTAAGAGCCGATTTCCACAATCTGTACGGAACACTCATTACTCCGCGAATACATATAAGGTATCTCATTATTCCGAAACTTACACTCAGGGCATCCATGGGTAAAGGTTACAGGTCTGGAAATGTTCTTGCTGAAAACACATATCTGCTTGCCAGCAGCCGGAACATGATAATTGATAATAATATTGACATTGAAGAGGCCTGGAATTATGGACTAAGTCTTACGGGAAACCTGTTGGTAGCAGGAAAAGAGGTGAAAGTATCATCTGAGTTTTTCCATACCAACTTCATCAGTCAGATCATTACGGATCTTGATGCAGATGTGAATGAGGTCAGGTTCTATAACCTTGACGGAAAATCATACTCCGATGTTCTTCAGATTGAAATATCGGCGACACCACTGGAAAGACTTGACATACTTGCAGCCTGGAGATGGAATGATGTAAAGATGACTATCGATGGTGCGCTCCGTGAGAAACCACTTTCAAGCAGATATAAGGGCTTAGTCACAGCCTCATGGCTATCACGCCTTCGTAAATGGCAGTATGACTACACTTTACAGATCAATGGCCCGGGACGCATTCCATCAACTTCATCAAATCCTGTTCCTTATCTGCGTGAGGATGAGTTTAAACCCTATATAGTAATGAACGCGCAGATTACCAGAAATTTTAAAAGGTTTCAGATCTATGCCGGAGCTGAAAACCTTGGAAATTTCATGCAGCACGATCCGATTATTGGTGCCGACGATCCGATGGGCGAATATTTTGATTCGAGCCTAATCTGGGGACCGGTACATGGCCGAAAGATATACGGAGGTTTCAGATTTTTTATTAACAGAGAACTTTGATTATTAATTATTTAACCATTAATCTTTAAAATTATGAAAACAATGCAGAAATTTTTTGTGGTAATGCTCTTAAGTGCATTCCCGGTTATGCTTACAGCCCAGGACAAACCAAAAGAAACCGAGACTGTAAAGTATTCAACATCTATGACATGTGAAATGTGTGTAAACACTATCATGTCAAGTCTTCCAAAAGAAAAAGGGGTAAAAGATGTAAAATGTGACCTCAAAAGCAAAGAGGTAAC
>JFJP01002012.1_pt1 | contig 16467 bp, 15 predicted proteins | sample 431651 | NCBI WGS metagenome assembly JFJP01 (sample SAMN02602958, study PRJNA72255) | Microbial mat metagenome, whole genome shotgun sequencing project. | biome: fresh water; feature: sink hole; material: water; isolation source: purple microbial (photo- and chemosynthetic) mats found in... | reverse complement strand
GAGAAGCGGGGCTTTGGGGAGTGAGGAAGGGAAGCGGGGATGTTCCCGATGCATGGACGAGACGTCCATGCCCCTTATGGCAAGCCCTGTTTCAAACCTCGCCGTCTGGATAGAGCTGGTGGAACTTGATCGCCTCGACCGCGATGGCGGCAGCGGTGCCGAAGATGGTTTCCACCGTGGCCGTTCGTGGCACTTGGGCCGCCGGTCGGGAAAGCCCGAGGATGAGCTGGCCGTAGCTCTGCGCGCCGGCCACATGCTGGAGCAGCTTGAGCGAGATGTGGGCGGCGTCCAGATTCGGGAAAACCAGCACATCTGCTGTCGGCCGGACTTCGGCGGCTGGCAGCTTGATCTCGGCGGCCGCCGGGTCGAGTGCGGCGTCCGCCTGCAGTTCCCCATCGATGCTGACTTCAAGGAATTGTTTCATCGCCTCGCTCTGCGCCAGCGCCGTGGCGGCGGCCACGCGGCGGGCGTCCGGCGTGCCGGCGGAGCCTTTGGTCGAGTGGCTGAGCATGGCGACGAAGGCCTTGCGGCCGAGGAAATGGTGGGCGAGCTTGCCGGTTTCCAGGGCGATCGCCGCGAGTTCCTGGACGTCGGGCGACGGGATTAAGCAGGTGTCGGCGAGGAAGAGAATTTCACTGCCGCCCAGATTTTTGAGGTGGGATCCCGTCAGGATCGACACGCCGAAGATTTTCGGCACGGAGGGTAGCGGTTTGATCGTGTGGAGCAGCGCCCGGAAGTAGGCCACCGGCAGCGCCTGGTTCCCGCCGACGATGGCATCCGCCTGACCATACTGGACCATCAGTGCGCCGAAGTAGTGCGGGCGGGCGACGATTTCCGCCGGATCACCGATTTGCATCGTCCGGTAGCGGGCCATGTTTTCCACCCGCTGGCAGAAGAGTCCGAAGTCGGATGCCAGTGGTGGATCGATGATGTGGATGAATTTCAGGGAAACGTCATTCGCAGCGGCGAGGTCGCGGATGCGCTGGCGGTTTCCTAGCAGGACTGGCGCGACCACCTCTTCCGCGACCAAGCGGGCAGCGGCCTGGATGACGCGGATGTCCTCACCCTCGGTGAAAACCACCCGCTTGGGATGGCGGCGGAGTTGCTCGAGGAGATGACGGGTGACGGGATTACCCGGTGTGGGCTCTGGTGAAAAATCTGACATTGAGGAAAATCTGGCGCTTGCAGCGTGAGGCGAGTTTAGTATGGCTTTTTCCTTCCGTTCAACCGGATTCATCCCGAATTACGCAAGTGCCTGCTGATTATCATACCCATACGCCGCTTTGCCGCCACGCCGAGGGGGAGCCTGAGGCTTACATCGAGGCCGCACTGGCAGCCGGTCTCACGGAATACGGGATTTCCGATCACGCCCCGCAGGTCCCCGAACCCTTCGACGACTGGCGGATGGAAATCGCGGAAATCCCGGACTATTTCCGCTGGATCGAGCGGGCGCGGACCCACGCGGCAGGCCGGCTGCCGGTGCGTGCCGGCTTGGAATGCGACTGGCTGGCGGGCTGCGATGCATGGATCGCCGATCTCGCCTCGCGCTACGAGTGGGACTACCTCATCGGCTCGGTCCACTACCTCGGCGATTGGGATTTTGATAATCCGAAATGGCTCGGCCGCTGGGCGGAGTGCGACGTGGACGCCGTCTGGACGCATTATTGGGAAACTTACGCAAAGATGGCCGACAGCGGTCTTTTCGACATTCTCGGCCACCCGGATCTGGTGAAAAAATTCGCCCACATCCCCGCCGGCGATCTGGATCGCTTTTACGAGCCGGTCATCGACGCCATCGCCGCGTCCGGCAGCGTCATCGAGCTCAACACCGCAGGCTGGCACAAGCCGTGCGCCGAGGCCTACCCCGCGCCGCGGTTTCTGGAACTCGCTTGTTCCGCCGGGATCGGGCTGGTGATTTCCTCGGACGCGCACGCGCCGGGCGAAGTGGCGCGTGAGTTCTCCCGTGCGGCCGGCCTCGCGAAGGCGGCGGGCTATCGGGAGACCGTGCTGTTTGAAAAACGCCGGCGGCGGACCGAGAGCCTCGGGTGAGGGAGGAATCCTGCTGTTCTTCTATCAGGTGTATCCGCCCCGTGGGACGGTTCGCCGCTCAAGGCCCGGTGCCGATGCGGTAAAACTCCCTGGCCGGAGCGGTGCTGCCGGTGAAGTCGGACGTGAGGGTGCCGCTGGATTGATAGAGCGACCCGACCCGCCGCAGCGACCACGAAGCCGTGGCCAGAGTGCTTGAGGACTCGATCCAATAGGGCGCGAAACGCACCGGCGTGTAAGTGAGCCGCCGGGCGGCGTGGTCGTAAACGGGTCTCACCGGTCCGCTGGCGGCGGAGTTCGGATTCGTGTTCAAATACCACTCGGTGCGGTTGATCAGACCATCCTTGTCGGGGTCGTCATCGGGGTGGCGGCCGGAGCCAGGCGCTCCCACCGTGGTCGTGCTGAAATTGGCGGTCATCCATGCATCTGGGAGACCGTCAGTGGGGGTTGTGTCTCTTGAAAACCCTGGCATGACGCAATTCGCAACCCGGCTTGTGTTGACTCCGTCGCTGAATTGAACGGATGCTTTATCATAAAAGATGCCTGTTTCGATCTCCGCGTCGGTTAGGCGGGCGTCACCGAAGTTGCCGTTAGGTGTGTAGGTCAGTGTCGAGCCGCTCAGGGAAAATGTTCCGTTGATTGAAGTGCTGTCGGTCAAGGTCGCTGTCAGTGCGGTGCCTTGCCGGTCGATGGCCCGGAGTTGGATGCGGTTGACCCCGGGAACCGCGGGCAGTAGCGCGAAATTGCTGGTCGTAATGCATGGAAGCAGGCGGTCACTCGCGTAAGGCGGCGTGTTTCCCACCGGATAGCCGAACTGGATCCGGTCCACATCGTAAGTCTGGATCGTCGCACCGGTGGAGCCGGCCGATGCGGTATAATACATGGTGGCGGCTTTCAATGTGGCGTCCGGCTCCGTGGCATTTTCACTCGAATGAGCCAGTCCCAGCGCATGCCCGATTTCATGGGTGAGCACCCGTTTGAAATTCGCAGTGTTCAGCATGAAGGATGCGTTGGTGGTGCTTTCCAAAACCACATAGCCGAAGAGCCGTTCTTGGAATCCCTGGCTCCCGACTTGCCCGCCGGTGAAGGTGCTGGTGGGGGATTCAAAACTACCACCGCCGACGCCGAGCACCCCGCTGGTGTTGACCACGTTGTAATTGTCGTGAAGCTGGATTCTCAGCCGCCGGTCCTTAATGGCGATGTTGCTGGCCGCGGTCCCGAACGATTGGGTGCCTTCGTAGCGGAATTTGAGGGACGAGGAGGCTCCCCACGCGTTGAGCGCTTCCGCCACCGCCGCGACCGCGCCGGCCTGGGTCATGCCTGTCGGGAGTTTGGTGGCATCAATGTCGATGAGGTAGGGAATCGGTTCGTCGCCGTCGCAGGTCGCGAAGCGCGTGGGTTGGCCGCTGGTTTCGATGTAGCCGGTGGGGGTGACGACCGAGCCGGGCACACCGGTATTCGCTTGAGCGGTCACGGTTTCCGCCGTCGAGGCGGAAACGATTTTCGGCCGTGGTCCGCGCGCCTGACTCCGGAAAAACTCCCTCAGCCCGCGGCCCTTCGCCGTGGCGCGAAACGCATGCTGTGGGTGAGCCGACCAGGTTCCCCCGCCATCACGGTTTAGCAACAGCACATAGGATTTTCCCGCCTCGAGAGGAAGTGAGTCCGAGCGGAAATCGCTGCGATCGCCCAAGCTGCCGCCAGGAGTTGTGATTTCGAGCCGGTTCGGCACGTCGCCTTTGAATCGTTCCGCGAGTTTCAGCGCCACCCGGGTGCGGATCGTCTGGTTTTCCGCAAGAAATGATTCGGACGATACCACCTCGAACTCGCCCACCGAGCGACTTTCATCGAACGCGGCGGCGTCGGTTTGCGGCACGATACAACCTCCAGCCGCGACCACGGGCAGAAACGGGCCGGAGGCTAGCAAGAGATAGGTCAGGCAAATCGTGGAGTGGCGAAACATGCACGGCTCTGTAATCGCAAGTTTTGAGTGCGTCGAGGTGAAATGTCCGCGTGCGAAATCAGGCGGTTGCAAATTCCCGCAGCAGATCCGCAGTGAGTTGGTCCGCGCAGGTGAAGGCGAGGGTCTCCTCCAGCGCGGCGCGGGCGGCAGCCATTTCTCCGAGGCCGTGATAGGCCAGTGCTAACAGCAGTTGGTTTTCCGCACCGCGGCGGGCTTGAAGGTCTTCGTCGAACACCAGCAAGTTCGGCAACGACGTGGCGAAGTAGTCGATCTTCGCGGTTTCCTTGAGCTTGGCTTCTGCAAACGCCTTGAGGTCCGAGAAAACGGCACGCGCGTCGTCTCCGAGTCCCAACTCCCGCAAGGAAAGCCCGCGGAAATAACTCAGCGTGCTGTGCGCGGTGACCGCCATGTCCGAGAAATCCCCGGCTTCATTCGCGGACTGCGTGAAGGATTCCCCGGCCGCGTCTTCGCGGCCGAGAGCTTTCAGCGCCTTGCCGATCCAGTAGTTCACATCCGCCTTCGCCTGAAGAAGGTGATAGGCTTCCCCGAGGCTCTCCGGCGTGTCCATGGCTCCCGTGAAGTGGGCCAGCGCGGCAGCCGCGTCACCAGCCTCCAGCGTCTTGCGGCCGATGAGTAAATGCGCGGTGGTGAACTGCCGGAGCACGCTGCCCTCCCCACCTTCCCACGGATGGAACCGGCGCGAAGTGATGATTTCCAGCGCCTTTTCCGGGTTCCCGGTGAGATTGTACAAAGTCGCCAGCGCCACCGTGCAATCGTCGCGCTGCATGACCCGCTCCATGCGCTCTTCAAGGAACGCCAGACGATCTATCAGTGGATCATTCAGCTTTGAACGCAATTGATCATACTCGGAAACCAACCGTGGATCGCGGGCATCCAGCTCCAGCGCACGCAGATAGAAATTCCGCGCGGCATCGCCGTCGCGTTGCAGATTCCACGTCGCGATGCCGAGATTGCGAAACACCGTGGCGAACGACGCGCCGTCCTCGACCGCACGCAGCCAGACGGTGATGGCGTCCTGATGGCGCTTCTGATCGTAGAAATAATTTCCCAAACCATACGCCGCCAGCGGGTCCCTGCCGGGTTGTTGCAGCGCCCATTCCAGGACGATCTGCTCATGCAGGCGCGAGGGGAAAAAGTGGTCCGGTGACTGCGCGCGGGCCTTGGCCAGCAGCTTGCCGTCCTTTTTCAACCAGGCCAAGACGTAGAGGCTCATGGCGCTGCGCGACAAGGGATTCGGGACCGCGCAGTCCGCCACCGGCTGTGAGAGATGTCTTTCCAAGAGCTTCGCCGCGTCGTCATGGAAGCCCGCGTCGGCATAGTCGAAGGCGAGATCGAGAACCGTCTGCGCGTCATTGCGGGAAACATTTAGAAAGCCCTCTTTGGAAACCACCCCGCAGGCAGTGCCCTCATAGCGCGCCCAGTGGTCGAGCGGATCCATCGCGAGCACATCGGCCAACAGTTCTGCCGCGGCATCCGGATCTTCCGAGTGGCGCGCGATCACCGCTTGCAAGACCATCGCCTTGGTGTGATCGCCATTCGTCGCCAGCGCCTCGTCGAGATGGCGCAGCGCGGTGTCGAAATCGAACTTCCGGCAATCGAGGCAGGCGATTTGATAGAACGCCGCCGACCGCCATGCCTGATTCCAGGTGGCTTTGTAAAACAACGGATAGGCGGCTGCGAACCCGCCCTTGAACACCAGCGTCAAACCGAGGAAATAATGCGCCTCCCCGGTCTCCGGATTCGGATGACGCCGGGTCAGCCGGGCGATGGCCTTTTGGAAATGTGCCTCGGCGGCATCCAAGCGGCCTTGTTTCAGCGCCCGGCGGCCCATGCCGATGTTGCAACGGGCGTCGCCGGGATCGCGGCTCAGTGCTTCGTTCCAGTACAACTCCGGCGAGCGCGTGCAATGGCGGTATTGGTCGAGATGTTCACCGGTGAAGTATAACTCATCGGACGATGCGGTTTCCTCGGGAGCTGGTGGTTCCGTCGCAACCTCGCGGTTCGGGATGATCCGGCTTTCATCGACCGGGTGGTAGGTGAGCAGGCATTCACCATCCTCATCGAAAATTGCAGCCAGCAGTTCCGTTGGATTTTCCCCGGTGAATTTCAGGCCGCTGTGCTTCCAGCATTTTCCGGGTTTCAGTGAGAAGGTTTTCTCCACCAATACCTCCACGCCCCGCGTCACCACCAACCGCGCGTTTGACACGGATTCCGAAACACAAACGCCGAGATCGATCATCCGGTCCTCGCCCACCACCATCCGCAGCGCGGCCTTTTCCGTCGCCTGCTGGACCGGACCGATGCCTTGGATCGGCCACCAGAACTGCGAGAACGTCTTGGTTTCGTAAGGCGTGAGATAGGAAAAGTCCGGTTGGTTGTCGGTGTAAACTCCGGCCATCAATTCGATGTAGGGGCCGTTTGTATCCGTCAATTCGCGGTCCCACGCGTGGCCGAAGGCATGGTCGCCCCACGTCCATTGTTTCTTGCCCGGAGCGATGTGGCGGTCCGCGACATGCACGAATCCTCCTCCCGCCTTGAAATCATAACCGCCGAAGAAATCGAACTGCGTCTGACAAACCATATAACTCGTAGGCACCGGAATGTTCTTATACCAGCTCAGGTCGTTGGCACCCGGACGGTTCTGATAGTCCACGCCGTAGTAAGGATTCATCGCCTCCGGAAACGACGACATCGCGCGCACCGCATGGTCCGCCACGTAGCGCACGTCCGGCGGGAAGAACGATTGGTATTGCTCATGCACCATCGCCGCCACGTTCGCCCACCAGAGAAAGGACTGCGTGAATGGCGTTCTGTTATACAAACGCGCCCGCAGTTCGATCAACGAGGATTCCGGTCGCAGACGGATGCCGTGCATGCCCTTGAGCCGGGTGATCGGATCATGTTCGCTGAACCAAACCGTGCGCGCGCCATCCTCTTCCTCTTCGATGAAGACATCCGCCGGCATGAAAGTCCCGGGGCGGTGGTGCTGCGGCCAGTTGAACTCGACGCCACCGGAAATCCACGGCCCGGCGAGGCCGACGAGCGCCGGTTTGATCACGTCCTGCCGGTAGAAAAAATCGTAGTCGCGGTTCGTCTTGTCCTGGCCGATGAAAATCCGCCCGCCGATTTCCGGCAGCATCACCAGACGCACGAACTCGTTTTCCAATCGCGCGGATTGATAGGAAACCGGCTGCGGTTCATCGAACACCTTGTCGATGAACGGCACGGGATACACCTTGCCGGAAGATCCCTGATAGACGCGTTTCTCGAAGAATACCGGATTCTTCTCCGGCGCGCCGACCGGGTAAGTGGAAATGACGCGGGGCTCGAGTTTGGCAATCACGGACATGGTGCTGGAGATTGAAATATCAAATTTGAGATCGGACGCGATCACCAGAAGATGATGAAGAACAGGACGACACCGAGGATGACGAGGCCGCCTGCGATTTTCACGATGGGCTCGGTGACCAGGCTGATCTCCTCGCGAACGGGGAGCTCCTTGGCCTTGGCAAGCGGCGAGATCAGGGCCATCGCCGTCATCAGCGTGCCCACTGCGAGGAAGGCGAGCAGCACTTGCAGGAGGAAATGAATTTCATGTCCCCACGGACGCGCGTCCGATTTGGTGGTGAATTGGAACGCCGCATAGGCCAGCGGACCGGTTAGCAAGGCCGCCACGCCCGCAGCGCCCGGGACCTTGGGCAGTACGAAGGGCATGATGAATGCCGCCACCACGCCGGGCCAGATGTAGCCTTGGAACTGTTGGATGTATTGGAACACGCCGCCGAATTTCGGGTCGTCCAACACCGGCGCGATCGAACAACCGGCGATCACAAACGCCAGCGTCAGCCCGCGGCCAAGCCAGACGAGTTTTTCCTGCGAGGCGTTCTGTGAGAACATCCGCCGATAGACATCCATCGTGGAAATCGTGGACGCGGAGTTGAGCAACGAAGCCAGTGTGCTGGTCACGGCACCGGCGATGGCGGCGTAGATGAAGCCACGCACGCCCGGCGCGATCAGTTTGGTCACCATCGTGGGAAACGCCGCGTCGGTTTTCGTGCCGAGCTCGGCGCCGTAGAGTTGCTGCGCCATCAACCCGGGCATCACCATCGCGAAGGGCACCAGCAGCCAGAGTCCGCCCGCGAAAATCATCCCGAGCTGTCCGTGTTTCAGCGACTTCGCGGCGAGATTCCGCTGCACGATGAACTGGTTCAATCCACAGTAATAAATCATCACGATCCACATCCCGCCCGCCACGCCGGTCCATGGCAGGTCCTTGTTGTCCGCCGGCATCACCATGTGGAGTTTCGGCGCGTTGAATTCCGCGAACTTGTCCCACCCGCCGACCGCATCCAGACCGAGGAAGAAAATCATCATGCCACCCGCCAGCAGCGCGAGCCCCTGCACGAGGTCCGCCCAGGCGATCGCCTTCAAGCCGCCGATCGTCGAGTAACCGGCACCGATCAATCCAATCAGCCACACCGCTTTCGTCAGATCCATCCCGGTGATCGCCCGCAGCGTCACGCCGCCGGAATAGAGCACCGCCGGCAGCATCACCACCGCGTAGATCGCCACCGTTAGGACGGCCATGATCCCGCGCGCCGCCGTGTTGTAGCGGTATTCGAGATACTCCGGCATCGTGTAAATCCCCGCCCGCAGGAACTTCGGCAGCAGGGTCATGGAAATGATCACGATGAACACCGAGCCGAGCAACTGCCAGCAACTCACCGCCAACCCGGTCGAGCCCGCCGCCTGGCCGGCCATGCCCACCATTTGCTCGGTGGAAATATTCGCCGCCACGATCGAGATGCCGATCAGCGGCCAGGTCAGCCCGCGGCCGGCGAGGAAGAAGTCCGAGCTGTCCTCCTCGTGCCCCTTCGCCTTGCGGCTTTTCCAGACACTGAGTCCGACGACGAGAACGAAAAATCCGACAAATACGAGGAGATCCTGGGGCGCGATGTTCATGGAAAGTTCAATGGGTTGCCCGGAGATTACGGAATCCGCAGCGGGTTTCACCATGGAACATCGAAGGAAATGCATGGACATTCCTCGGTTTTCGCCGTGTCCTACCGGCCATGAAGGCAGCCCTACCGGAAAAACGTCCCGAAGGCTTCCCGGGGCAGCGCCTGGTGATCATCCCGCCCGCCATCGCCGTCGAGGCCGCCCGCAAGCCGGTCACCCGCGATCTCTGCGTCACCCACATCGGCACCTTCGTCGCGGCGGGCGGGCATTACGTCGAGCGTCCGCACGGCACCTCGCAGCACATTCTGATCGCCTGCATCTCGGGCAAAGGGTCCTGCACACTCGCCGGTCGGGAATGGCAAATGGAACCCGGCGACCTTCTGTTTCTCCCGCCCCGCGAGCACCACGTTTACAGCGCCAACCCACGCTCGCCATGGACGATCTTCTGGATGCACTTCCGGGGATTGCGCGCCGGCGACCATCTCGAAAATCTCGGCGTTTCCCCGACAAATCCCATCGTCTCGGTGGACGATCCCGCGGTGATGATCGAGGCGTTTGAAGACACCTTCCGCCACGCCACCCATGGCTTCAGCGAGGCGGCGATGACCGGTCTCTCGACCGCGTTCGGGCGATTGTTAGGTCTGGCGAAAGTCCACCAGCGCGCGCCCGGCAGCCGATCCCGCCGCGCGGAAAACCGCCTGCTCAAAGTGCTTTCCCTGATGCGGGAGGATCTCGCCCGACCGTGGACGCTCGACGAGTTGGCCCGCGAATCCCATCTCAGTATTCCGCATTTCAGCGAACTCTGCCGCCGTCAGACCGGCATGCCGCCACTGGGCCTGCTGATCCGCCTGCGCCTCCAACGCGCGATGGATTTACTCCAACAAGGAAACCACAACGTCGCCGAAGCCGCATCCATCGTCGGTTACGAAGACCCGTTCTATTTCTCACGTCTGTTCCGCAAACACATGGGCATGCCGCCGTCCGCCTGCCGGCAAGGACCTTGAGTGTCTGAACCGGGTCAAGAGAATGGGAAAGATGGATGGGTTCATGCCGATGTTTTGGGGATGGAAACATGGTCGATCAACCGCACCTCGCCGTAAAACACGGCGGTCGCGAGCACGGACGGGCGGTCGAGGCTGGTGACGGGTTGCAGCGTCTCCGCGTCGACCAGTGACAGATAGTCGATGCGGGAGAGAGGGGATGCCTCGATGCTGGCGGTGGCGGATGCGATGATCTCCGCCGGGGATGTTAGTCCGGCGGCGGCTAACAAGGCGCGCCGGATCCGCGGCGCGTCGGCGCGTTGCTCCGGCGTGAGGCGCGAGTTGCGGGAGGACATCGCGAGGCCGTCCGCCTCGCGGATGGTGGGGCAGGGGATGATTTCCACGGGGACGTCCAGGTCGCGCACCATCCGGCGGATGACGGCGAGCTGTTGGAAATCCTTCTCGCCGAAGACCGAGGCGTCGCATCCGGTGAGCAGGAACAATTTCAAGACCACGGTGCAGACGCCGTCGAAGTGGCCCGGGCGGGCCGCCCCGCAGAGGCCGCGCGAGAGCAGGGTTTCACTGACGGTGACCGAGCGGTCCGCGAAATACATGGAATCCGCCGCAGGGGTGAAGGCGAGATCGACCCCGGCGGATTCGCAGGCGGCAAGGTCGCTCGCCATCGGCCGCGGGTAGGCGGCGAGGTCCGAGGCGCGGTCGAACTGGATGGGATTGACGAAGATGGAGACGACCACGGTGCCGTCCGGTCCGGCGATTTCGCGGGCGCGGCGCATCAGGGAAAGGTGGCCGGGGTGGAAGGCACCCATGGTCGGGACGAGAACGACCGGGCGAGGGGCGTTTTTCAGGATTTCCCTGAGGGCGCTTCCGGTTTCGGCGATGTGCATGCCGGGAATTATTCCGTGGGATGGCCCCGGGGCAAGACTTACTGCGACGCCGGGGCTTGCGCGCCGCTCCCGGTTCCCGCACCTTGTCCCGCATGAGCGACGTGATCATCGAAACCATCGACCTGCACCGCAGCTATCGGATCGGGCGCAAGTCCATCGAGGTGCTGCACGGCATCGACCTGCGGATCCAGCGTGGCGAGAAGGTTTTCCTGTGCGGCCCCAGCGGAGCGGGCAAGACGACGCTGCTTTACACGCTGGCCGGACTTGAGCACCCGGAAAAAGGCCGCGTCCACATCGACGGCACGGATCTCTACGCGCTCGACCGCCGCGCGCAGGCGCGGTTCCGCAACAAGCGCATCGGCTATGTGTTCCAGAACTATCACCTGTTGCCCGAGCTTACCGCGCTGGAGAACGTGGCGGTGCCCGGAGCGATTTCCGGGAATGACACCACCGCGCTCGCGCTCAAGGCGCTGGAGCGCGTCGGCCTGGGGGATCGGGCGGAGCATCTTCCCGCCGAGCTTTCCGGCGGCGAGCAACAGCGGGTCGCCATCGCCCGCGCCATCGTGAACGAGCCGCAGGTTCTTTTCGCCGACGAGCCAACGGGCAATCTCGATTCCAGGAACAGCGCGGAAATCATGCGGATCCTTTTTGATCTGGTGGAAGAGCACGGAGTCACCCTGGTCGTCGTGACCCACGACCAGAACCTCGCGAAAATCGGCGACCGGACGCTGGTCATCAAGGATGGTTCGATTCACTCGGCGGAGTGACAGCGTGGAGCGCGGAATTGATTCCGCCAGAGTTGGGATGGAGACTTCGCGTGGAATAAATTCCGCGCTCCAATCTTCGCACAGCCTCACCGCCGCGGTGCTAGCAGGCCGTATTTCGGGCTGAACAGATAGGCGGCGATGAACAAGAGTCCGAGCACGATCACGATCGCCGGACCGGGCGCGATTCCGAATTTCCCCGAAAGCAGAACCGCCACGATCGAGCCGCCGCCGCCGATGAGGCCGCCGCCCCAGAAGAGCGCGGACGTGCGGTCGGTGAGCAGGGAAACGGTCGCCGCCGGGGTGACGAGCAGACCCACGGACAACACACAGCCCACCGCCTGCAGCGACGAGACGAGCGCCAGGACGAGCAGGCCGAATATCAGATACTGGATCGAGCGCACCGGCACACCCTGTGCCGCCGCCACGTTCGGTTCGAACAGGGTGAGCAGGATGGGGCGCATGAGTAAATTGGTGATCAGCAGCGTGAACGCGCCGATCCCGAAGGCGATCCAGATGTCCGTGTTTCCGACGGCGATGATGTCGCCGAAGAGCCAGTGCTCGAGCTCCTGGCGGGTGTCGAGTTTCGGCAGCAGGGCGATGCCGGCGGCGAACGCGGCGGTGTAGAGCACGGCGAGCGCGGTGCCTTGTTCCACCCGGTTTCCCCGGGCGACCGCGACCGAGCCGAGTCCGACTAACAGTGCGGCGAACATCGCGCCGAGGAAGGCGTTCCACTGGCTGAGGGCGCCGGTCAGGAAAATCCCCAGCGCGATGCCGGGCAGCATGGTGTGCGAAAGCGCGGAGACGGACAACGCGTTGCGCCGCAGCACGACGAAGCCGCTGAAGAAGCCGTTGGCGAATCCGATGAAACCCGCCGTGGCGAGCGCGCGCTGATAGAACGGATTGGTGAGGAGTTCGAAATCCATGGGTCAGGCGGGGACGACGGGTTCGTGGAAGGTGCGGTCGATCAGCTCGGGCGTTAGGATTTCCGCCACCGGCCCGAAGGCGAGCGGCCGGGTTGCCAGCACCAGCGCCTCGTCGAACAGACGGGGCACGGTGTTGAGATCGTGGTGGGAGGCGATGACGAGGCGTCCCTCGTGGGCGAGCTTGGCCAGCAGGTCTCCCAGAAGCAGCGAGGCGTTGCGGTCGAGCCCGGTGAACGGCTCGTCGAGCAACAGCACGTGTGCCTCCTGCGCCAGCGCGCGGGCGAGGAAGGCCCGTTGTTGCTGGCCGCCGGAAAGCTCGCGGATCTGGCGGTTTTGCAGGTCCATGAGCGCGAGCGAGTCGAGCGCGCGGTCCACCGCGGCGGTGTCTGCGGCGGAGAATTTCCGCCACCAGCCGGTTTGCGGGTAGCGGCCCATTTCCACCAGCCCGCGGACGGTGATGGGAAACGACCAGTCCACCTCCTCGCGCTGCGGCAGATAGGCGAATTCGCGCGACCATTTTTTCACCGCGGTGCCCCGCCAGCGGATGGAGCCTCCATCGCGGGGGACCAGTCCGGCGATGGCCTTGAGCAGTGTGCTTTTGCCCGCGCCATTCGGGCCGATGAGGGCCACGCGGTTGCCGCAGGAGGTCGCGAGGGAGACGTTTTCCAGCGCCAACACCCGCCGGTAGCTGACGGTTAGGTTCTCGATCACTAACTCGTGATGATGCCCGTGGTGGGCGCAGCAGTCGTGGTGGGTTTCACTCATTTTGGCTCGGGCAAGGGGAGTTCCAGAAAATCGTCGATATCGCCGGCGGCATCGAAGACGTGGGTGAATGTCGCTTGTCCCGGAGCTTCGAGGGTGAGCTTGGCAAAACGGCGCTCGCCGGCGGTGGCGGGGTTTTTCCAGCGGACGACCAGCCCGACATGCGGGTTCTTCGGATCCATTTCGAGTGTTCCGGAGATCGGGCCGTCGACTGGAGGGCGGATCGTTTTACCGGTGTTGATCTCGATTTCCGCGGCAGGGGCTGAGAGCAGCAGGCGGTAGGGGATGGAGGTTTCAAGCGCCTCGGGTTTGTTCGTCGCGAGGTTCGTGGGGGGTGGCGTGTCGCCGTCACGCGCGGCGGTCACGCGCATCAATCCGAGCCCGGTCGCCGCGAGGGCCAGGGCGAGAAGGAGGAATCGGACGAGAGGTGAGCCGCGCACGCCGCGACTTTGGCGTCGCTGGTTTCGATATGCAAGAAACTTGCATCTGTCGGTGAGGATCGTTTCCGGCGTGTGCGAAGAGGAAGAGAAGACCGCTTGAAAGCGGGACTACGTGCGAAGAGGGGGAGGTGCCGCGCGGGGGCGGGATTTTCGCTGGAATTCCGGGCGTGCCCGCGCATGGTCCGCGCATGGGGATGAAGCGCTTTCAAAAACTGGCCACGGCGGCCTTGGTTTCGGTGCTGGTGTTGATGTTCGTGGGGGCGATCGTGCGGGTGACCGGGGCGGGCATGGGCTGTCCGGACTGGCCGACGTGCTGGGGCTGCCTGATCCCGCCGACGAAGGTGGAGGAGGTGGATTTTTCCAAACTGCCGATCGAGAAATTCCAGCGCAAGGCGGAGCGGATGGGGCGCGACCCGGCGACGATCTCGGAGGAAAGCCTGCGCAAGGAGTTCAACCCGCGGCACGTGTGGACGGAGTTCATCAACCGCCTGACGAGCCTGCCGGTGGGCTTTTTTTCGCTGGCGACTTTCATCGCCGCGTTCTGGCAGCGGGAGAAGCGGCCGCTGGTGTTCTGGATGGCGTTCACCTCGCTGGCGGTGGTGCTGATCAACGCCTGGATGGGCGCGCGGGTGGTTTACAGCGGGCTGAGTCCGGGAGTTCTAACGACCCACCTCGCTCTGGCGATGGCGCTGCTCGGGACGATGATGTATTGCGCCTGGCGGGGGACCGACACGCCGTGGCGGATCGAGCTGGATTCTCCGGTCCATGCGAAGCTCCGGCTGGCGGTGAATGTTTTGTTAGCGGTGATCGTGCTGGAGGGCGTCCTCGGCTCACAAGTCCGGGAAATCACCGACGAGCTGGCGAAACTCCATGTGAACGCCGAGCGCTCGACCTGGACCGGCGAGCTGGAAGGTTCCTGGCTCTATGTGGTGCACCGGAGTTTTTCATGGGCGGTGTTAGGTGCGGCGGTTTGGGCGTGGCAACTTACCAAGCGGCACCGGATCGGTGGCCCGGGCCGGGTTGAAAAGGTGGCGGTGGGAATCGTGATCTCGCAGATGGTGCTCGGCGTGGTGATGTCGCAAATCCACATTTACTCGTGGGTGCAGGTGTTGCATGTCGGCTTGGCGGCGATCCTGCTGGCGTTTGTGTGGTTGTGGCGCTTCGGGCTGTCCCGGGTGAAGTGACACAGGCATTCCTGCCTGTTCTTCGAGGTGCGGTGGCTTGTGAAAGAACAGGCAGGAATGCCTGTGTCACGGGTGATAGATCTTTTTTTCCCTGATCCATTCGGCGACTTTTGGATGGAGCCACGGGTGGGTGGTTTCTCCCTTTGAAACCGTCTCGCGGATTTTCGTGGCGGATGCCGGGTGTCCGTCGCCGCGGATGACATGAAGGCGGTAGCCTTCGCGGGGTTGCGGAGTTTCGCCACGGGCGAGCACGATGAACTCGACGCAGCGGGCGAGACGTTCCGGGTGTTTCCACTTCAAAAGCGAATCCCACTGATCGCCGCCCATGATCCAGAAGAGGCGGGCGTCGGGAAATCGCTCGGCCATGGCTTCGGCGGTTTCGAACGAGTAACTCGGGCCGGGCTGATGGAGTTCAAAATCATCGACCACGGCCCATGACAGGTCTTCGGTGGCGATGCGGAGCATCTCGCAGCGGTCCTCGCCGCTCGCCGGTTGGCGGCCCGTTTTGTGGGGGGAAATCCGGCACGGGAGGAAGCGGACTTCGTCGAGGTCCAGCGTGTCCTTGGCGAGCGTGGCGAGATGAATGTGCCCGAGGTGGACGGGGTCGAAGGTGCCGCCGAACAGGGCGATTTTTCTCGGCGCAGGCATGGCGGGCGGAGACTAGGTGGGAACGGGGAGCGATTCAAGCGTCGCTGCGCTTTACGGGCGGTGGGAAACGTGGCCAGTTTTCCGGCGAGTGACGAATGCCTTTCAAATTCTGGGAATCGAGCCGCGGCTGGTTCTATCCGACGAGACCTTGCGCGACCTGTTCCGCGAGGCGGGCAAGCAGGCGCATCCGGACGCCGGTGGCGGAGACGGGGAGTTTGCGGCGTTGCGGGAGGCGTTTGCCGTGGTGTCGAGTCCGTCGCGGCGGCTGCGGCACTGGTTGGAGTTGCGGGGCACGCCGGGGGATGTGCGCGGGACCATCGAGGGCTCGTTGATGGAGGTTTTTTCCGAAGTCGGGGCGGTGACCCAGCAGGCCGAGTCGGTCATCCGCAAGCGGGACGAGGCGAAGTCGGTGCTCGTCCGGGCGATGACGGAAGGTGAAACACAGATTTGCCGCGAGGCCGTGGAGAAGGCGATTTCCAAAGTGGAATCACTGATCACCCGCGAGTGTGCATTTTTTCCGGAGTGGGAGAATTCAGGTGAGCCGGACGTCGAAGCGGCTTCGAAGGCGGTGAGAAACCTGGCTTTCCTTGAAAAATGGCGAACCGGGCTCCGCGGTTGTTATGCGAGGATGGTCTAGCGGACCGGGACGGCCTTGGGTGGGACGATGATGGCCTTGGGCGGGTTTTTGGCGTCTCCCCCCGTTCGTGTGAACTCCGAGGTGCTGCTGAGATACCAGAGAAACGCCCCGCCGCCGATGACCGCGACGAGGGTGATAAAAACGATCAGGATGCCGAGGCAGGATTTCATGGTGGACTATCTAGGGCGGCCGACCGGGGCTAGCCAGTGGGAAGTGTGGATTTCCGCTCGATGCG
>JFJP01039829.1_pt1 | contig 16470 bp, 11 predicted proteins | sample 431651 | NCBI WGS metagenome assembly JFJP01 (sample SAMN02602958, study PRJNA72255) | Microbial mat metagenome, whole genome shotgun sequencing project. | biome: fresh water; feature: sink hole; material: water; isolation source: purple microbial (photo- and chemosynthetic) mats found in... | reverse complement strand
TTTGCCACGGGCCCCAGCAAGTCCAATTCATTGGTGGCTGTATCAACCGGACTGATGCAAAGTATGAATCGGCGGCAGGTGGAAGCTGTCCTGGCCCATGAGATTGCCCATATTGCCAATGGCGACATGGTGACCCTGACCCTGATTCAAGGCGTGGTCAACACCTTTGTGATATTCCTATCCCGTGTTGCTGCCTATGCTGTGGACAGCTTCCTGCGCAAAAATGACGAAGAATCCAGCAGTCCGGGCCTTGGCTATTTCATAACCAGTATTATATTTGAAATCCTGTTCGGCGTTCTGGCCAGTATTGTGGTGATGTATTTTTCCCGTCAGCGGGAATACCGGGCGGACAGGGGAGCAGCCGAGCTGATGGGCGACCGGCAACCCATGATCGATGCCCTGCATGTCCTCGGCAGCATCGCTTCCGGTGAGCTGCCCAAAGAAATGGCTGCCAGCGGGATTTCAGGCCATGGCATGATCGCACTGCTCAGCAGTCATCCGCCGATTGAATCGCGGATTGCCGCTTTACAGGCAGAATCTTGATATGGATTCAATTTGGGTTGAAATCATATTAATCTTTTTTCTTATTGTTTTAAACGGATTGCTTGCATTGTCCGAGCTTGCTCTTGTTTCTGCAAGGAAAACGAGGCTGGAACAATTGGCAAAAGAAGGCAATGAAAGAGCGCATATTGCACTTACGCTTGCCAATTCACCAGACAGTTTCTTATCTACCATACAAATTGGCATTACTTTTATCGGTATCCTGGCGGGCGCTTTTGGCGGGGCCACGATAGCGGAACTCATAGGCCGGCACATTCTCACTTTCCCTTTTTTTGCTCCTTACGCGGAAGCCATCGGCGTCGTAATCGTGGTTATCTCTATAACCTATCTATCCTTAATCATAGGCGAACTGATTCCGAAACGGCTCGCTTTAAATAATCCGGAAAAACTTGCCTGTCTTGTGGCTCCCACAATCCATCGGCTTTCACGGCTGGCCTACCCATTGGTGATGTTGCTGAGCAGTTCAACAAACCTGCTGCTTCATATTTTCGGATTTAAAGCGTCTGACGAGCCAGGCGTGACGGAAGAGGAAATAAAACTGCTGATGGATAAAGGCAAACAGGATGGAACCTTCCAGGAATTTGAACAGGACACGGTTGAGCGTGTTTTTCGTTTGGCTGATCGAAGGGTTTCAGTCTTGATGACACCCAGAGCAGATATTATATGGCTTAACCTGAATGAAAGCGATGAGGAAACAAAGTTAAAAATTGCGCAGCATAAATATTCGTCCTATCCTGTTGCTCAGGATAGATTTGAAAATATTGTGGGTGTTGTCAGGGGAAAAGACCTGCTTTCACTCATCATGGAGGGAAAACCATTCAATATCAAAGAAATCTGCCGTAAACCACTTTTTATCTATGAGGCCGTTCCAGCAGTTAATGCTATGGAATTATTCAAGAAAACCAATATGCATATTGGTTTTGTAGTAGATGAGCACGGAACAACACAAGGACTTGTAACGTTTGGAGATATTTTACGTTCCGTATTTGAGGATGTTGAGGACACAGTTGAGGGCGAGAGAGACATTGTGGAACGTGAAGATGGATCTCTGCTCATATCCGGAAGTTTGCCGCTGGATGAGTTTATGGATTATATGGAAATGGGAAGGCTTACTGAAAAAGAACAGGCAGGGATGAACACTGTAGGTGGATTTGTAATGGCAAGGCTTGGGGCAGTGCCTTCTGCGGGACAATATTTTATGTGGAAAGGGTTAAGGTGTGAAGTTATTGATATGGATGGCAGAAGGGTTGATAAAATTTTGGTGTTCAGGCAATAGCAATTTTAAGGGAATGAACTTTTTTTGTCCTGAATCTGCTCGCATTTTTTATCCATCAGGTTCTTGAGCTCCGTGACCATTCCTATCAATGAACAGAATTTTACACAAGTTTTACATTGCTTTCTTGTAATCAGACAGGTTCTCCATTATATCAGCCCCTATGAAAAAAATGTCAGGAAAAACAGCCGTTGTCGCAATGGCAGGTGTATTCCCCCAGGCCGGGAACACGGAAATCTTTCTCGACCATATCCTTCATAAAAAAGACTGCATCATAAAAGTGCCGGATCATCGATGGGTCGGTCCTGTCCAGGGCTTTATATCAAAGACCCCTGTACCTGATAAGGCGGTTTCAGACAAAGCCGGACTCATTGAAACTTTTGATTTTGACCCTTCTGGTTTCTCTCTCGATGAAAGTCTTCTTTGCCTTCTTGATCCGGTTCATAAACTCGTTCTTCATGCAGGACGGGAGGCCTTTCTGAAATGTTTTCACACAAAGGAAGATAGAAAAAGAACCGGGGTTATTCTTGCCGCCATTGCCCTTCCCACGGAAACCTCTTCTCATTTTTCCAGGCAGATGCTGTGTGAGAAAAATTTCAAAGGCCCTGTTCCGGAAACTTTTTTAAGTACCGGTATGGTTTTTCTTCCTGCCGCCATCCTGTCAAGAGCCATGGGTCTTGAAGGCGGATGTTTCACCCTTGATGCAGCCTGTGCATCTTCCCTGTACGCCATCAAGCTTGCCTGTGAGCATCTGCATATGAAAAAAGCAGATATCATGGTGGCAGGCGGAGTTTCAAGGCCGGATTCACTCTACACCCAGATCGGATTTACCCAGCTTCAGGCATTGTCGCCATCGGGTAGATGTGCTGCCTTTGATAAATCAGCAGATGGTCTTGTGGTAGGTGAAGGCGCTGGTATTGTTATTCTGAAAAGGCTGGAAGATGCCATTGCCTGCGGTGATACCATCCATGCCGTGATTATGGGTGCCGGGGTTTCCAATGATATCGACGGGACCCTTGTCGGACCGGCATCTGAAGGTCAGATTCGGGCCATGATACAAGCCTATGAACAGGCACGATGGTCACCTTCGGACATCCAGTATATGGAATGCCACGGTTCCGGCACTCCTGTCGGAGATGCTGTTGAACTTTCCAGTATCCATGAACTTTGTCATACTTTTGGCTGCCCCAGGACAAGCCTTTCTATAGGGTCCGTCAAATCTATGATCGGTCATCTTCTGACCGCTGCCGGCGCAGCAGGCTTTATCAAAACCCTTCTTTCCATGAATAAGGGGATTCTGCCGCCATCTTTGAATTTCACATCCCCTTCACCTCAAAGCCCTTTAAACCATTCCAATATTAGGGTTCAAACCGAGGTTGAAGAATGGAAACCCGCAAGTCTCAATACAACCCGAAAAGCTGCCGTCAGTGCTTTTGGGTTTGGCGGCATCAATGCCCATGTCCTTATTGAAGAATATAAAACCACTTCAACCCGGTATGTGGTAAAAAACATTGAAAGAACCGAAAAGATTGAATGTGTTCCCTGCGCCATTGTCGGCATGGAGACCATTCTAAAGAATTGCGATACCCTTTCCGAATTTTCGGATTTGATATTTGACAAAAACCAATTAATACCTGAGCTTCCCGGGTCACGATGGAGAAGAACAGGCCTTGATGCCGTCCAAGAAAAAAAAGGCTTTTTCCTAAAACGGTTTTCAACCTATTATGGTGAATTTCACATACCCCCCATTCAGATGGAAGATATTCTGCCTCAGCATATCCTGTTGCTCAAGGCCACCAAAGGGGCACTTGAGGATGCCGGGATCAACCCGAGACCCCTGGACGACGAACCTCCACGGCATCACATGGGTTGTGCCATCGGCATTGAATTTGATTATGGTGCCACGGATTTTCACCTGCGATGGACAGCCGGTTCGGCAGAAGAAGAGCTTAAAAATCACCTGTCTCCTCCGCTGACCTTTAATCGAACCCTGGGGGCCCTTGGCGGCATTGTAGCCTCCCGTGTGGCAAGGGAGTTCAAGCTCGGCGGGCCCTGTTTCACCTTGTCTTCCGGTGCTGACTCAGGCATGAAAGCCATTGAAACGGCAGTTCACTCCCTGAGCGCCGGAGAAACCGATGCCTTTATCTGCGGCTGTGTAGATCTTGCCGGGGATATCCGGCAATTTGCCCTTAATGACAAAGCAAAACTCCATTCTGAAGATATTCAGCCGTCTGAAGGCGCTGCTGCCCTTGTTCTGAAACGACTTGACCAGGCCATTTCAGACAATAACCGGATATACGGTGTGGTCACCGGTATTTCAGGTGCTGCAGGCGGACCCATTCCCGGAGAAAAACACCCTGACCCTGAGATCCTTGAATCCCTTTATAACCGGTCTCTTGAATCCGCACTGGCCGATTCAAAAGCCAAAATTACCGATATCAGCCTGTATGAAGCCTGTGCATCCGGAGTTCTGGATCATGACACTGCCGAATCAAAAACACTAAACAAAATTCTCTCCAAGACTTCCCATGACCAGGGTTTTCATATTACATCCACTACTTCCGTCATTGGGAACACAGGGGCTGTATCCTCTCTGTTCTCGGTTATAAAATCAGCCTTATGCCTTTATCACCGGCGACTGCCGCCGAGTCAATCCGCTCCATCCTTCCGAAGAACGGCCTGTATTGCATCCATCACCATGGCTGGCACCATTTCCCATGTGGTTCTTGAAGAATATGAGAAGGGCGAAAACAGGATTGAAGACCCTTTTTATAGCCAAAAAAAAATAAGCCCGGTGGATCCCCTTGCCACACCCCTGAAAAAACTGATTCTGAAAACAAACAGAGCGCTGATTCCAGAAGACATGGTCCTTAAACTCCAGGAATCCGAGGCTTCTTCTGAACCGGATATCGGTTTAAGTTCCAGCGTTGACACCGGACTTTTAACTTTTGGAAACCCGGAGACAGCCGCTGCCCATGAAAAATTCCTTGAATTTTCAAAAAATAACATGCTGGAGCTGGAAAAACAGTTTGAGGCATTGACCCTTCTTGCTGGCCATGTCCTTAGAAATTCAGATGGGTTTCCCCTGACTCCCTTTCTTTCCAGGGAAGGTTGCCTTGAATATGCCGTTGGGAAGGCAGGCAATGTTCTTGGGAAAGCCTTTGACATCATCGACACCTACCCCGTCAGGGTAAGACTCCCTGCCGAACCCCTGATGCTGGTGGACAGGATTATGGAGATCAAAGGGGAAATGCTCTCCCTGACATCGGGAAGCATCATTACCCAGCATGATGTCAAAGAAGGCGCCTGGTATCTGGATGGCGGCAAAGCCCCGGTTTCCATTTCCATTGAAGCAGGCCAGGCCGACCTCTTTCTGTGTGCCTGGCTCGGCATCGATCATATGGTCAAAGGCAAACGAAAATATCGGCTCCTGGATGCCCGGGTGACCTTTCACAGGACTTTGCCCGAACCCGGGGAAACCATTGAATATCATATTGAAATTGATCGTTTTTTAAAACAGGGGGATGTATACCTGTTTTTTTTCCATTATAAAGGCTATATTGGCAACCAGCTCTTGATTTCCATGCGGGACGGATGCGCGGGGTTTTTCACGGAAAAAGAGGTTGAGAACTCAGGCGGTATTATTCTTAAGGGCGAGGATTTGAAAAAAATAAAAACCCCGGCTGAAACCTCTCTTCTTGTCCCGGTGTCAAAAACAGAATTTTCAGATGAACAGGTCAATGCGTTAAGATCCGGAGATTTATGTCTTGCCTTTGGGCCTGATTTTAAGGGAAAGCAGCTTGGAAAAAACCTTTTTCTTCCGGGCGGCAGGATGCATCTGATAGACCGGGTCCTTGAATTCGATCCCAATGGCGGCCGGTTCGGACTTGGTTCCATTATTGCCGAAGCCGATATCCTTCCGGACGACTGGTTTTTAACCTGTCATTTCATTGATGATCCGGTCATGCCGGGCACCCTCATGTATGAATGCTGTGCCCATGCCTTGCGGATCTTTACCCAGAGAATGGGCTGGGTGAGTGACCGGGAGGATGTCTGTTATGATGTTGTTGCAGGCAATGAAAGCGATCTGAAATGCCGGGGGCCTGTGACACCACAGACAAAAAAAGCCCGGTATGAAATAGAGATAAAAAAAATGGCTTATGGCCCTGAACCTTATGTCCTGGCCGATGCCCACATGTTTTCTGATGATTTGAGGATTGTTTTTTATAAAAATATGGGAATGAAGCTCACAGGCCTGAACAAAACCGATCTGGAATATTTTTGGAGAAGCAAATGAGATATTCAAACGTATTTATTGAATCCTTCGGGTATGAACTTCCCTCCCATGTCATCACAACAGCGGAACTGGAAGAAAAGCTCTTGCCGTTTTACACGGCTGTCGGGTTTGAGCCGGGTCAGCTTGAAGCCTTGACCGGCATCAGAGAACGACGATATTGGGACAAAGATCATACCCTTGCCGAGCATGCTGCCACTGCAGGGCAAAGGGCCCTTGATGAAGCCGATATCTCTTCTGACCAGATAGGCGCCCTTGTCTATTGTGGTGTCTGTCAGGACGGGTTTGAGCCTGCCACTTCCTGTTCCATTGCAGACCGCCTGAAAATCGGTGAAAACGCTCATATCTTTGACGTTAAAAGCGCCTGTCTCGGCATGATCACCGGCATTGTCCACATTGCCAATGAAATCGAACTCGGCAACATTAAAGCAGGCCTTGTGGTCTCCTGTGAAAGCGCCCGGCAGATTGTGGATTCAACCATTGATGAGATCAACGCCCATAAAAGCATTGATTTTTACAAAGATACCATTGCCACCATGACCGGAGGATCGGGGGCGGCTGCCGTGCTGCTGACCAACGGCACCATCGGCAAACCGGCAAACCGAAAACATGCCCTTAAGGGGGGCGTGGTGAGAAATGCCATCCGGCACCACGATCTCTGCCACTGGGGCTTTGAAGAAAAAGGTATGCCCACCGGTTCCAGAGTGATCATGAGAACAAAGGCCCAGAGAGTTCTTGAACATGGTGTGATACTGGCCCAAAAAACATTCATGGCCTTTAAAAAAGAATTCAATCTTTCAGACCATCAGCCGGATAAATTCATCGGCCACCAGGTCGGCGCCATCCACCATCAGAAATTCTACCAGGCTTTGAATCAGGACATAAAAAAAGATTTCTGTACCTTCCCCTTTCTCGGTAATATCGGCACGGTATCGCTTCCCATAACCGCTGCCATTGCAGATGAAAGAGGATTTTTAAAGCCTGATGATGTTGTGGCGTTTATCGGCGTGGGATCAGGTCTGAACTGCTATATTTTAGGTGTAGAATGGTAGAAAAAATCATAAACGGTACATTGACTTCCACCAGGGCTTTTGCCGAGCTTTATCCCTTTGAATCACGGTTTATGAATATCAGGGGGCATGACCTTCATTATATTGATGAAGGCCAGGGAAAACCCGTGGTCATGATCCACGGAAATCCCACCTGGTCTTTTTATTTTCGAAATCTCATGACCTGTCTTTCAAAGAATTTCAGGGCCATTGCATTGGATCATATCGGGTGCGGCTTTTCAGATAAGCCTGATGCCAAAACCTATTCCTACACCCTTGAATCCCGGATAAATGACCTTGAAACCCTGATAAACCGCTTGAACATCACGGGAAAAATAAACCTTGTGGTCCACGACTGGGGCGGCATGATCGGCCTTGGATTTGCAGTCAGGCATCCCGAGAGAATTGATAAGATCATTATTACCAATACCTCCGGATTTTTTCTGCCAAAAGATAAATCCTTTCCCTTTCTTTTATGGATCATCAAATATGTTCGTTTTTTTGCTGTCCCGGCCATTCTCGGGCTGAATGTGTTTGCCAGGGGGGCCTTATATCTTGCTGTTGAAAAAAAATTATCCAACAAGGTTAAAAATGCCCTTGTCGAACCTTACAATTCCTGGAAAAACAGGATTGCCACCTTAAAATTTGTTCAGGACATACCGATATGTGAAAAAGATCCGAGTTATGCGATCGTCGATCAGGTGGGCCGCAATTTAAAGATACTGCCGGAATCGAAGTTACTGTTTTTATGGGGGGCAAAAGATTTTGTATTTGATCTGACATTTTTAAATGAGTTCAAACGACGGTTTCCAGGAGCGAGAACCCATGTTTTTTATGATGCGGGACATTACCTGTTTGAAGACAAACCTGAAGAAACCTCCCATCTGATCAATGCTTTTTTAATTTCATAGAGCTGACCATGATGTTGTATTCAGACGATTTACGGGGGGACAAACAATCATGCTTGAATTTCTAAAAAAGAAAAAAGATACTCCTGCTGTCTCAGGTGCCCCGGTTCCTGGAGAAGAAAAAGCTGAAAAGAAATCAAAATTAAAAAAATGGGTTACAAAAAAACGTATCCTTATTCTTGTTCTAATTCTTTTTGTTTTTGGGGCGGCTGCCGGTGTTGTCTATAAACTACATTTCGCCCCGAAAGACCCTGAAACATTAAAGGTGTCTTATCATAAACTGGAATTAAAGCATATCAGTCTTCCGGAAGAAATGGTCAAATTCTGTTTTGACCAGTTTCCGGAACTTTATGCTGCTATCCTTATCTGCAACAATGAAATCATTTTAATGGATAAAGAAATTGCAAGAATCGATGAGATTGCAAAAAAATACCCGGAGCAGGGGAAAATTGCAGAAAAGGAAAAGGCAGTCTGGGAAAAAACAAAAATAAATCTGCAAAAAGGCTTTTTAAAAATCGAAAAACCGGTTAAAGAAATCTATGTCCTGTTCAATGTAAATAAGGAACAGGCAATGATCCAGATAAACGAAAAAAATAAGGAATTGACTGAACTTGCAGGAGCTGCCCTTGCCCCTGCCCAGGAACTGACTAAAAAATTGATTACGGAAACAGAAACTCCTCCACAGGGCCTTATCAAAGGAACCCTGTACAAGCTGAAAAAGAAATTCTTATGATCCCCTACACCAATATTGCACTGGGCCTTAAAAAAGCGCAGGAAGCCCACCCCTATAAAAGAGCTGTTGTTTACCCTGCCGGAAGAGATAAAGCCGGCAGGGCCCTTTACAGCCAGATGACCTTTACCCAACTTGACCAGGAATCCGACCGCCTGGCCCACGGCCTTGAACGGATCGGCATCATCCGGGGAACAAGGACCATTTTGATGGTACAGCCGGGCATGGAGTTTTTCATTATTGTCTTTGCCATGTTCAAAGTGGGTGCCATCCCTGTGGTGGTCGACCCCGGTATGGGAATCGAAAGAATGCTGCAATGCCTTGAAGAGGGAAAACCAGTGGCCTTTATCGGAATTGAAAAAGCTCATCTTCTGCGCAAGCTGAAGCCTCATTATTTCAAATCCGTAAAACACTGGGTGACGGTGGGCAATCGATGGTTCTGGGGAGGTTATACCCTTGCTCAATTGATGTCGGGTCCCTACAAGCCCTATTCACAAGCCCGGACAACACGGGATGAAATCGCCGCCATTGTCTTCACCACCGGCTCCACCGGCCCTGCCAAAGGCGTGGTTTACACCCATGGCAATTTTGATGCCCAGATCAGACAGATACAGGAGCATTTCCAGATTGAACCGGACGAGATTGATCTGCCGACCTTCCCCTTGTTTGCGCTTTTTGACCCGGCCCTCGGCATGACAGCCGTCATCCCGGATATGGACCCGACCAAACCTGCTCTTGCGAATCCCAAAAAGATAATTGAAGCCATTGAAAACCATGGCGTTACAAATATTTTTGCCTCCCCTGCCCTGTTAAACCGACTTGGAAAATATGGAAAGCAAACTCAAATCAAGCTGCCCTCCTTGCGGCGGGTCATCTCTGCGGGTGCGCCTGTAAGTCCGGCCATTATCGAGCAGTTTTCCTTCATGCTCTCGGGTACAGCCCAGGTTCATACTCCCTATGGCGCCACAGAAGCTGTTCCTGTCATCTCCATCAGCTCCAATGAAATTCTGGCTGAAACAAAAACCCTCTCTGAAAAAGGCTATGGCCTTTGCATCGGCAGACCCATCTGTAACACCCAGGTCGAAATCATCCGGATTACCGACAATCCCATCACTCAGATTCATGACAACATTAAAGCCCCGGAAAAACAGGTGGGAGAAATCATGGTAAAAGCAGATCTTGTTACGGAGCACTATTTCAATAACCGGGAGGCGGATCTCAATTCAAAAATTCAGGATTCCGATGGGAGAATATGGCATCGGATGGGTGATCTCGGATGGCGGGATTCAAAAGGAAGAATCTGGTTCTGCGGTAGAAAAAATCATAGGGTGGTGACGCGCAAAGAAACGCTTTTCACCATCCCTGTGGAAGCCATCTTCAACAATCATGAAAAAGTTTTCAGAAGTGCCCTTGCCGGCGTAGGCCCGAAGAATGATGAAATCCCCGTCATTTTCATTGAACCCTATGAAAAAATAAAAGATGAAAAAATCTTCATCGGGGAGCTGACTGCCCTTGCACGATCCAACCCGCTGACCGCAGGGATTGAACATATTTTTATTGAAAAATCATTTCCCGTGGACATCCGACATAATTCTAAAATATTCAGGGAAAAACTTGCTGAAAAAGCCCGGAAAAAGCTGAAGCTTCAATCCGGCAAAAGATCATAAAAATACATCATGGCATCGGACCGGGTGATGATCCCGATGAGCCTGCCGTCTTTCATAACCGGCAGACGTCCGATATCATGTTTGATCATCAGCTTTGCTGCCTCAACTGCGCTTTTATTATGATCAATGGTAACCACTTTTCTGCTCATGAACGCCTTGACCGGGGACTGCATGTGATTGGTTTTTCTAACTTTCTTGAAATCCCGCCGGGAAATGACGCCTACCACATTCTCATCTTTATCGATAACCGGTACACCGGTGCATCCCATATCCCTTAAAATCATGGCCACTTCTTCTATCTTTGTATCCTCTGTTACTGTAACAACCGGATAGGACATAATATCGGATAATCTGATCGAAGAATATTGGTTTCCTGAAATAAGTTCCATCAGCATTTCTTCGATGGTATCCGGATTGACGCCGTGTAAAAGGGCTGATCCGGCTCCTGGGTGTCCACCCCCGCCCAGGCTACGCATCAAAAGACCGATATTGACTTCATCGACATTGCTTCGGCCGATCACCATACATTTTTTACGTTCCACATCTTTGAAAATCCCAAAGGCAACATCAACGTTAACAATCTCACGGTACATCTGAAGAACCATGGCCAGATTCTGGATTCGCCCCTCAATATCCATCCTGGAAATACTGATGGAGAACCCGGCCACCTCACTTCTTTCAGCTTTCTGGATCATTTCAAAAAGAATGTCTTTCTGCTTTTTGCCATAAGCCTGTCTTAAAAAAGTTGAAAGGATGTTGAGATCTGCTCTGCGATCCAGAAGAAACCCTGCTGCATAGGCATCATTAGCTAGGGTTGAGGGGAACGTCATATTGCCGGTATCCTCATAAAGTCCCATCAGAAAGAGGGTCGCCTGTATGGGTGTGATCAGGGTCCTCTGCTTTTTTATTTCATTGATGAGCAAGGTAACAGTGGCGCCTGATTCTTCAAGATGTTTTTCCGAGGCCTCAATATCTCCTTCTGTATGATGGTCCCAGACCACAATGTCCAGATTTTTTCTATCTTTAAGCTTATCCATCCCTTCAAGCCGGTCCCAGGAATGGGTGTCCACCACCACCAGTTTTTTTACATGGTCAAGGGTGATGTCACTTGGTGAATAAAAATTAAACAGATCTTTATGAATCGATAAAAATGTTTTCAAATTGCCGTTGATGGATGTCGGAAGAACAGGCCTGGCTCCGGGATAAATCAGGGTTGCCGCTACAAGAGATGCCATTGCATCAAAATCCGCTCCTTTGTGCGTTGTAATAATAATCATATTGCCCTCTCTCGAATTAATATCGAACCAATTATAATACGAGAGATTTTTTATTCAACCCTTTGTTGACATCAACTCTCGAAAATGATTGACTATATTATTAATAACATGGAGATCTTAATATGAACAATAACAATTTTGCGGGTCGTATAGCTGATATATGTAAACAAAATATTCTGCTTATACTCGTGACGTGCTTCCTGGCATTGTCGGCAACCCCGGCTTTGAGTGGTGGAGAGCACGCCTGCGATTTCCTCAACAAAGACGAAGTGGCAATGGTGTTAGGAGGCGTCATCGGTGATGTGAATGCACAGCCTGCCAATCCAATGGGACAAAGTGTCTGTTTTTTTGATATTCCCTCAGATAGTGGGGTTCGTTTTGCCCAACTGCAGATGTTCCGCACCGGATGGGGTAAGAGTAAAGGCAAAGACTGGGATGCTCCCTCCCTGTTCAAAAATAATATGAGCTTTCTTGATTCTCTGAAGGAAATCTCCGGGATTGGAGAGAAAGCCTATTGGGGAGGTTCTGGCCTGAAACTGGGTGCCGGCCTGCATGTCCTGTATAAGGATACCTATTTCACAGTTCAGGCAGCAACTGGCACCCCGGATGTCAATCTGGAAAAATCCAAGACCCTTGCCTCCCTTATCATTAAGAAAATAAAAAACTGAAGCTTCTCATGGTGCTGCATTGATCGCATATCATCTGCTCCACAGTATCTGCTACCAGTTGAAACAATCGGATATTCATGCAAGCTGGATGGATGAAACCAATCGTATTTCCAATACTTTTTTTTACATCAAAAAAATGGGTTAAGATCCCGTAAAATTGAAAATATATGAATGATTTCAGGAGAAAAAATCCAAATGACAACTCTTAATAGTCCGCTGACCCTAAAAAATATTTCACTTAGAAACAGACTTGTACTCCCCCCGATAACCACCAATTATGGCTCTTCTAAAGGTTTGGTCACCCAGGATATCCTTCATTTTTACAAGGAACGATCCAGGGATATGGGACTTGTCATTGTCGAGGCAACATCGGTTCACGCGACTGGGCGTATCGTTCCAGGCAGCCTCGGGCTCTGGGATGATTCGCAGATTTCCGGCATGGCCAAACTGGTAAAAACCATACAGAAGCAAGGTGCTGTTGCGATTGTACAGTTGAATCATGCAGGGGCAAAGTGCATACCTGAAAAAAATAAAAGACATGGGTTTTCCCCTTCCAGTGTGGTCTTTCGACCTGATGTTGAGCCGATGACGATGAATGCGGAAGATATCGTACAATTGATCCATGATTTTTCCAAAGCCGCCGTGCGTGCGCAAAAAGCCGGTTTTGACGGTGTTGAGATTCATGGAGCACATCTCTATTTACTCAGCCAATTTTTATCTCCATTGACCAATAAAAGGAAAGACCGCTATGGAGGTGATGCCAAAGGCCGGGCCACACTGGCTTTGGAAATAGTCAGGGATGTGCGTAAAAATCTAGGGCCTGAATATCCCATCTTTTTCCGGATCAATGCCGAAGAAAGGATTTTGGGGGGTCAAACTCTTGAGGATACGGTCGTCATAGGCAGATTGTTGGCTGATGCGGGTGTGGATGTGTTTGATATCACCTTGATTGCCCAGGGTGGTTGGAAAGAGGTTGATAATAAAATATTGCTCACGGGAAGCTCTGCTTTACCCAAAGACCAACCTTCAGGAGCAAATGTCGCCCTTACCATTGCATTTAAAAAAGAAATCGGGCTTCCTGTGATTGCGGTGGGCAAGTTTGGTATCGGCCAGGCTGCTGTTAACGCTGTGAAAAATGAAAAAATTGAAATGATTGCCATTGGCCGTCAAATGATCTGCGACCCCAAAACAGCCGGAAAAATGCTGGCTGGAAACGATAAAGATATTATTGCCTGTGATGAATGCCTGAAATGTTTTGCCACCATTGGAAAAGGTGAACGAATGGCCTGCAAGGTCAATCAAGATCTGCCATTTTAAGAAAGGTTATCGTTTCACCGCAATAACAGCCACAAAACCATCCTTGATGATTCTGTCATGGCCTTCGATTCTTTTTCAGGGATTCCCAGGTATATAAAAACACCCCTGCCCAGATGCAGCCAAATGTTATCAAATTGTAGCGGGTGAATGTTTCCTTATGGACAAAGACGCACAGGCTAAAAAATTCCCGAAATGAACTTTGCAGGGGTCTGAAAAAATTAGGCGGTAGATTTTGGATTACCGGATAAATTGACAAGATCGGTTTGATTTTGTATTGTTCGTATACAAAGGAGTTAATTATGACCCAGAGATTACCTGATGATGTACCGGACTGCCTGATATTTCTTCTGGCCAAAGTATATCAAAAAGCCCACGCATCTTTTAAAAAGCAGCTAACTCCTTACGGGATCACCAATATGCAGCATTTGGTGCTGGAAGGCCTCTGGTTTAAACAGGGAATGACGGCCTCACAGATGGGAAAATTCCTTATTCTTGACAAGGCAACGCTTTCCGATGTTCTTGACAGAATGGTAAAAAGCGGCTGGGTTGAAAAAAAAATGGATAAAAAAGACCGGCGTTTATCTTCCATTCACACTTCAAAAAAGGCCGACGATTTGAAGCAGGAGTTGATCATGGAACGTCGGAATGCCAATGAAGATCTGATGAAGGGCTTTTCTTCAGAAGAAAAAATCTTATTCAGACGATTGCTGATTGATATTATCAACAAGAATTAACAAGTTTGGATACTAACTGATATTGTTAACATACCCTAAATAAAGGATACTACCATGATTTTATTAAATCCAAAAACACAATCTTTTGACCATCTTGATGCTGTATCAAAATCTATTATGCAAAAAACCATTTCCTATTTTGAGACCAGGGGGAAAAAAAAATTAAAGTCGGATTATCATGAAAGAATCTGGTATGCGGATTTTATTTCATTTTTAAAAGAAAATGAAATCTTTGCTACTCTCCTGACGCCTGCAAAATATGCAAACGGTAATCCGAATGCACGCTGGGATACAAGAAGGATCTGCGATTTTAATGAGATCTTAAGTTTTTACAACCTATCCCACTGGTATACCTGGCAGGTTTCCATTCTGGGGCTTGGCCCCATCTGGATGAGCAAAAATGAGGTGATCAAAACCGAAACCGCTCAATTACTAAAAGATGGCCATATTTTTGCTTTTGGCTTATCGGAAAAAACCCATGGTGCCGATCTTTATTCCTCTGATATGTCTCTTACCCCTCTTGGAGAAGGACGTTATGTGGCGGATGGAGGAAAATATTATATCGGGAATGCTAATAAAGCCGGGATTGTTTCCACATTCGGAAAAAATTCCGAAACTGATGATTATGTTTTTTTTGCAGCAAACCCTGAACATGAAGCCTATGAGCTGGTTCAGAATGTAGTAGACTGGGAAGGATATGTGGCGGAGTACGCTTTGAACGGATATCCTGTCACAGAAACAGATATCCTTTCAACGGGCCGGGAAGCCTGGGATTCTGCATTAAACACCATCAATATCGGGAAATTCAATCTTGGCTGGGCCTCCATCGGTATCTGTACCCATGCATTTTATGAAGCCCTTAACCATGCCGGCAACCGGAACCTTTACGGTAAATGGGTGACGGATTTTCCACATATCCGGCAGATGTTTGTAGATTCCTATACGAGACTTGTGGCCATGAAGCTTTTTTCTTTGAGGGCCGCGGATTATTTCAGAAGCGCCTCCAAAGCTGACCGGCGTTACCTTTTATACAACCCCATGGTGAAAATGAAGGTCCCCAGTCAGGGAGAAACCGTCATCAATCTCTTATGGGATGTCATTGCGGCAAGAGGATTTGAAAAGGATGGGTATTTTGAAATGGCGGCCACCGATATCAGAGCCCTTCCCAAACTCGAGGGAACGGTCCATGTCAACATGGCACTTATCATTAAATTCATGGCCAATTATTTTTTTAATCCCGGCCAATTTCCCGACATTACAAAACGTGGCGATGCAGCCTGTGATGAATTCCTGTTTGACCAGGGAGAAACAAAAGGACTTGGGAAAATCCAATTCCATGATTTCAATATCGCTTACAACAGTTTGAATCTGCCGAATATTAATATATTTAAAGACCAGATCTCCCTATTAAAGGAAATGCTCATAAAAGCCACGCCGGATGAAAATCAGGTAAAAAACATGGATTTTCTTTTGTACCTTGGTGAAATGTTCACACTTGTGGCCTATGGTCAATTGATCATTGAAAAATTCAATATGGAACGGTTTGAAGAAGATCTTTTAGAACAGATTTTTGACTTCATGGTCCGTGATTTTTCCGAATTTGCACTGAAACTCTATTCAAAAACAGATACCTCCGATATTCAGATGGAATATTGCAGAAAAATGATCAAAAAGCCTGTAACCGATAAAAACAGGTTTTATAGGATCTGGGAAAACCATGTCATGGCATTAAAAGATACCTATGTCATGAATGCCTGATTAATTCTTAAACTAAACAACCACCGGCTTGAAGCCGGTGGTTGTTTAAACTCGCGGACTGAAAGTCCAGTCAGTGACCTCCGGCAGGAACATTGCCATCTCGAAATTCAATGTGCACAATGATCCCTTGTTCTGCCCACCACGTATTTAACGGCTGGTAGGATTTGAATCCCTTGTAACAGTAAAGGGCATCCTTCTTGTCTGTCTCCACAAGGGTTGCATCCATATCCAGGG
>JFJP01038636.1_pt1 | contig 16470 bp, 13 predicted proteins | sample 431651 | NCBI WGS metagenome assembly JFJP01 (sample SAMN02602958, study PRJNA72255) | Microbial mat metagenome, whole genome shotgun sequencing project. | biome: fresh water; feature: sink hole; material: water; isolation source: purple microbial (photo- and chemosynthetic) mats found in... | reverse complement strand
CAAGCTGAAACTGAAATTCTAATTAATTAAAAAAATAAATATTCTCAGACATTTTGAAACGGCTAACACTTACGGTAAGTATCCACTGATAAAAAAACTAACACTCCAATCTTATACTTCAGATGTTGAAATGGACGGTTATGACATTTATCCAGAAGAATCCTGTAACGTGACAGCTCTTTCTAACATCACCGTATTGCCACTGCCACTCGATGTGCTCGAATGTGAGGCGAGGTGTGCTAAATATGCTGGTTGTGGTGTGTTCAGATTTGAGGGAGGAGATTGTTTATTGCTCACTGCTGTGCGTGCCAAAAATATGTCTCAAACTCTTGCCGACGTCTATCGTTATGGATTGAACAGCAGCTCTACTTTATACATTAGGAAACGTAGGTTATAAGCTAACGAAACACAACTGTGCTGTCGTTGCAGTTTCAAATCGAAATGTTTAGCTGGTAGAACAGCTCGTTTGGGTGACTCAAACTTGAAAAAATTCTTCAAGGAATACCGGAAACAAAGCTGTTTGGCTGCTGGCGAAACTACTACTTCCACTGAAACCGTTCCGGAAAAGTGTTTGTACAGTGCCATTCTCCTTAGCTCCAACATGGTTCATTTTGTGGCAAATCTACCACAGCCTTGCTTTTTACACACAACTACATGCAACTACACAACCAGATATAGAAACGAGAACACTACGATGTTTATCAGAACACAAGGTTAGTTGATTACAGGGTTACAAGGTTACATGAGATTTCGTTTTTAAGACAGAATATCACACACATGCACAACAGGTAAATAAATACATATTCAGTTTCGATTAGCTCAATGTACAGATGCTGCTAAAAATTCCAGTGGTCATTAACTTAATATGCGCATTTGCACGTACATTTGTATTAATTATGTTGGGATCTAACGATTGCTTTGGTGGAATTCTGATTTTCAGATGCCGCCCAAATTAACAAGTTTGAGCTGCATGTCAACACCGAGTGCAAATATCCACCAGCATTCCTACAAGATTTGAATACTTTTGACGCAATGGCGTGTGGAAGAAGATGTTATGAAGATCCCAAGTGCAAAAGTTTTTTCTTCTTTCCACTCTACCCGGCTGCGGAATCCAAAAAATATCCGAAATTCACTGGCAACTGCGAGTTGAAAGCGTCTGTTTGTCGCCCTGCTAGACGGATTTATGGGGTGTACAACTACTACATAAGTAGGGGAACCTATCTATCTACCTGAAATACCTAAACGTGTTTTGATAATTAAACGGTTGTTTAAGAAACGGTACAAGAGGACAAACAGACTTGGAAAAAGAACAAGAAAAACAATTAAGATTTTTGCTGTTATGGAACGGCCGTAGGGTTATTGCGAAACTTTGGGTATTAGCGACTTATTAGCGGTCTTAAGGAACAACATTTTTGAAACTTATGTTATGCTTCTCAGTTTGTGCTTATGTGCATGCATGTTAACTTGGTAGCTTGCAACGTGCAACTATTCCGGTAGTCATTGGTTCAGCAACGTAGTAGATTAATTCATCGTTAGGCCCCGATATAGAAAAGTTATGATATGATACTCAATTCACAAATTTTAGTGACCGAGTAGAAATATTTCAACGAATAAAATCTTTAAAGCATTTCTTTTTTACCTTACACCTATCTTTTTTTGTTTGTTTAAAGCATTTATGGGAGTACATGAGACGGGATTTGTCCTACAACGTGCTACAACTGCCAATGATTTATTGATTAAATTTTACTTCGAAAGAAGCGGAAGCGGGAAGATGATAAAAACGACACAAAGTCACGGCTAATAAGCATCACCCTAAACAGAACAATTACACGTTTCCACAACGGAGTCAAATGAGAGGTTGAGGTCCACATCCACAATTGATTTTGCATATGCATTTTACGCAAGAAATCAGCAAGGGGGACGGGGGACAGTAAACCTGTCAGCAGCCGTTTTTGTTTTTTGCCTATGGCCACTGATATGCTTTTCGTGAAGTGGCTCTCTCACACGTTTTATTTTATTTTTTGCAATATTTTCAGTAACTTTTATAGTCGCCCGCTTAATCGCTAGGACGTGAATACGGTTAGTCGTTTGGAAACAGTCAGTCGTTTGACATATCATTAAGTTTATAATTTTGCACGCGTGTCGAAGTCACTTCCAACATAAAGTACGAACTATTCCTAGATTAACTAAAACATCACTATAGCGTGTAATGTATTCAACAGATTGAAGTGCTGTTGGCTTTTAAACCATTGTCCGCTGCGCTCAAACACTTTTCCTTTCAGCTAAAATAGCAACCGAACATGATTAAATTGGACTGTCTGTGGTTGATGATTCTGACATGTCTGACTGACAGTATGGGTATGTGGCCACATCTGTTGCATGCGTATAATATATCTGTTTATTAAACAATCAGGAATCGTTTCACCAAATTTGAATTTACATTGACATTATTATGCAATCAACCTTAACTAATTAAGCACTGCTGTTTCTGGAATTTCCATTGGTGTACGCGAATTCCTACTGTGACGACTACACTGAAGCGTGGGTAGTGGCTGACTTGATTGAGTGTGGTCGGATCTGTCATCAATACACTAAACTCACAAAAGGCAGAGGGATCTGCAACGCCTTCAACTATATTCCGGATACACAACATTTCTGGGGTTACTTTACAGGTGACATCCGGCTTAATCCTCAGTGTAACCTTCAATCTCAGCAGATCTGCCACCCTTCCAAATTGCAACCTACGTCATATTCTACGTACTACGCAAGAGGTAACTGCTGTGTACCTAACTTACGTGATAGTTTTGTTTCACGTGCCTAATTTACTTTAACTTAAAATGGAATTATCCTTGTACTTCAACTTAACTTTAAGTGAACAGTGTCGCTTGATTTTCGCAACAAGTGACCTAAGTTACTTTCACCGAATACGATGAACGATCCCGACGAAACACGGGAAACAAATTATTAAGCTGAAGGTTTAGTTAAACTTACTTTCGCTTATTGTTAACGCGGTATGTCCCCTAGTTCTAATTCAATCAATTGTGCCTGTTTGGAGCACATATAATTTAAAGAACAGTTACTAGTTGATCTAAGCTCAGTGACATTCTCACCATGTTAGACTATATCTAATTAATCTAGTTTACTATTTTGCCCCAACTTTGAAATAGGTATATTTATTCACGCCATAGATCGAACATAATGCGATGGTCTGGTCGGTAGCAATATGAGCAATTTGTGCATTCAGCACGTGGTTTCACGTTAGCTAAAACATGTCCAGAATTAAACGTGGTAGCATGATCTAGAAAAACGTTAGGAGTTGATTGTCCAAGTCAACCGCTATCACGAATCTAATGTTGCCTCTCATTTGGTATTCTCAAAAACAAATTATTTCACGACCGCGATGTTGTGTACGATTGTGTATTTATTAGTTTAAGCTACTACCTGGCTGCATTAATTGGCACTAACTATCTACTATTTAAGCTAACCAAAAACTTTGCAGATACGAGCCGACCAATCCCCCCACGCAGCTCTTACAATCTCACAATTACATCTGAAGGCGACCCGCTACTGGTATCTTGTGATGAGGGAAGGATATTTTCTGGCTTTCAACTGTATGAGGAAAGGAAGGTGTCGTGCAAAATCCTTCAGGCCACCTTCAAACCAAATCTGACAGACATCGAGAGTTATTTCAATTCAAGAGCTCAGTGTATAGATTTGTGCCGCTATGATAAGAACTGCTCATTTGTCACATACGGTGGAAACATGCAAACTGGAAAAAACTGTTTGGTGTATAAGAAACAATACTGCCGCCATCCAAACACATTTACCATCGAAAATCTAGTGGGATATGAGAGGGCAGTGGATTCCTATCAGAAATTGGGTATTATTTTATTGTCTATTGTCATATCATAAACTAAATTAACGTAGCCTGTTTAGCAGTGAAATATGATGCACATATTTCATTTCAGATGTTGAAATGGACGGTTATGACATTTATCCAGAAGAATCCTGTAACGTGACAGCTCTTTCTAACATCACCGTGTTGCCACTGCCACGCGATGTGTTCGAATGTGAGGCGAATTGTGCTAAACGGGCAGGTTGTGGTGCGTTCAGATTTGAGAGAGGAGATTGTAAACTTCGCAGGGCAATCTGTGCCCCAAATATGACTCAAATTGTTGCCGACGTCTATCGTACGGGATTGCCTAGCAGCACTAATGTATATGTTAGGAAACGTAAGTTGTATGAGACAAGATAATGCATAGGTACGGTATAAGATATACGCTATAAAGTATAAGGATGTGACATAAAGCACGAGGTATAAGGATACTTGGACAAAGTATAAGATAACACAAAGACAACTTTCTTTGATTGAAATTACAAACTGACACGTTCAGCTGGTAGAACAGCTCGTTTGGGAGGATCCAACTTCACCCAATTCTTCAACGAGTACAGGAAACAAAGCTGTTTGGCTGCTTGCGAAACTACTACTTCCAATGAGACCATTCTGGAAAAGTGTTTGTACAGTGCCATTCTCAGTAGCTCCAACATGGTTCACTTTATGGCAAATGCACCCCGGCCTTGCTTCTTACACGCAACTACGTGCAACAATACAGCGCGACATACAGAAGAGCAGACTACATTGTTTATCAAAACTCAAGGTTGGTCGAGACTACCAAACATGTGATACAGTTTTCAATGCAGATTACCGTATCACACACAAGTGCACAAATAGGTACCCAGTTTCAGTTATCTCAATGTATAGATGCTACTTAAAAGGCCAATGGTCATTAACATTACAAAATATGCGCATTTGTACGTACTTTTGTATAATTTTAGTTGGGACGTAACGGTTGCTTTTGTGGAATTCTGATTTTTAGATGCCACCCAAATTAACAAGTTTGATCTGCATGTCAACACCGAGTGTAATTATCCACCAGCATTTTTACAAGATTTGAATACTTTTGACGCAATGGCGTGTGGAAGGAGATGTGATGCAGATCCCAATTGCAAAAGTTTTTTCTTCTTTCCACTCTACCCGGCTGCGGAATCCAAAAAATATCCGAAATTCACTGGCAACTGCGAGCTGAAAGCGTCAGTTTGTCGCCCTGCTAGACGGATTTATGGGGTGTACAACTACTACATAAGTAGGAAAAACTATCTATCTAGCTGAAATACCTAAACATGTCTTGTTAATTAAACGGTTGTTTAAGAAACGGAACAAGAGCACAAACCGACTTGGAAAAAGAACAAGACAAATAACAAATAAGATTTGTGCTGTTATGGAACGGCCGTAGGGTTATTGGGAAAGTTTGGGTATTAGCGACTTATTAGCGGTCTTTAGGAACAACTTTATTGAAATTTGTAATATGGTGGTTAGTGTGCGCTTACTCGGTAGCGCTTATCTACATGCGTGTTAGGTAGCTTTTAAAGCGTAACTAGTTTGGTTAGACTAAATCATCGTTAGGTCCCGATTATTAGTAGAACCGCACAACCATGGAAAAATGAAATTCATTTCACAAATGCTTGTGGCCAAGTAGAAATGTTTGAACGAATAAAATCTTTAAAGCTTGGATTCAAGTTGTTGTCTGTTGAGTTTGAGTTTTGGTATAGTTTCAAAAAACAACTACCGGAGTCTCCTCACACTTATTACACTTATCCGTAACATCAATTACAGTCTCAATACTATCAGCTAACGTGCATTTTGCTTAAAATATGATACGAGCATACACTGACATTTAAATCTCTACCTTGGCTATAATGCGGGTCATACAATTGGGTACATCTACCTTATCTCAATTCTGATTAAGATTGGCAACCAATTAATGAACTATGTCGAAACAAACGTGAAATCTAAGCAGCTTTGTCGGGTTCTTTTCGCCTGTGACTCTCAGCGGAGATCTTTTGGTCGACAACATCTTGGTCAGTTGCTATAGTGAAGTTGAAGCCGTTCAGCTCCAGTTGCTAATGTTCGACTATGTCAACATGGTCAAATCTGCCGCCAAACAGTTCCTTTCCGCCAAATTTGTTTTCATTTGTTAGTAGTATTCCCCTTGCTGAAGCGATCGGACAATTTTTGGGACTCAGTGAAAAATTCATCGCCTAATCAACACTGCAACGACACGAACTTTTACCATATGGTCGACACGACATTATCTTTATTACCTGAACATTTTGCACTTCTGCTGAATAAGCAGTTTTGCTACATAGGTAGTTGTAATTACGTGCTAAGCTGGATATCTGAGCTTGTCTTAATAGACGATTTAGTGCTCAGCATACCGTATAATCTTGAATAATTTCCCTGGGGAATTATTGTTTCAATAGGTCCTTAGAGTGGGGAACTATTCAAGGGTGGGGAATTAAAGTTTGGAGGGTGATTTTGGTGCAAACCACTGTTGTAAAACCCAGGTTTCGAAGCAATTTGAAGCTGTAGCGTATGCCAAAACGCCCGTGTTTCACAGTTTCTGTGAAATTATTCACACATAAGTGTCTATCGTCCATTAGTTTGATACTGAACACACATTGGAACATTACAGCATGGTGTGAAAATGGTACTGCGGTACAGTACCATTTTGACATGGGGAATTAGACTTTCGATAAAGCTAAAAGTGGGGAATTAATCAAGGGTGGGGAATTATTCAAGATTATACGGTACTCATAGCATGGTGTTCATGTTCTTGTGCAATGTTATAAATTTACCTGATATACAAGGATCAATTGTTTGTGGTTTGTATAGGTGTTTCAGAGTAGAGTGGCAGTTGCGCGACAATAGCAATTGCATTAATGCTTTCAAACTGACTACCTCTGCTTGTTCTCTCAAAAAACCAAATCTGCGATGATATTTTATTTTCACAGCGTTCACGCATATTGACCAGGATCAACAGTTGGCAGTTTGCACAACGGCTGCACATGCCCATCGCAGTTCTCATCGTCCCATTCAAAGTTGTTATCAACCGACCCAGATCGTATGCAGTTCAAACCAGTTTCGACACCATCTGGTTCTCCAGGACCCCATTTGAAGTATTTGACTATACCGCCATTGTCGGACCAACGCCAAACGCCTTCAGATTTGATTTCCGCAGCACCTATAAGGTTGATGATGGTAAAATGACAATAGATAACTAACAGTTAAAGAAAGAATGAACAAGTGCTCTCAGTGCATCTGAAGCTTAAGAATGCAGAGTAATTTTATAAGCTAAGCTAAGACGGTTAACATTTCATATGAGTTAATGGGTGTTGCTAAGCTTTCTAATTTTGCTTAGCTGGCGTTTGGCTTACACCGTTCAAATGATTGTGTAATGGCACAAAAAAGATTGTCGGCTTAGCTGATATCGGCGTATTGTCAACAACAACAGGAAAATCAGCCTGTCATTCATTTCCTTCTTTCAACACTTCAAACCTGATTGGCTGGCAGTTTAATATACCACTCGGATCTGTGCTGTAGACATCCAGCCAGTCAGGGCAAAGGGGTGAGAGGTGAGGACAGGCTGATTCCCCCGGGTACTGACAATAACCAATATCGAATGTGTTTCTCTACAATCTGTTTCGTTTGTCTCTGTAAACCTCTAACATTTTGAGGTGGACGCTTATAAGACTAGTTTAGTTATTTCTATAGGAAAAAATACAACGTATTGTTGTTATTACCCAGCCATGTTGAAGGATATTCGGGGAGATAGTAGGAAAGTTGTCTTACGACCATCAACTCCCCATAGTTTCTGACGGTAGCCATGTTGCCACCCGGAATAGCATGACAGGCGACCCAGGCCTCTTCCCAGTTTGCTATTTGGTCGATACGGAAGTAGACATATCTGCAGCCCTGGCCGACAAACAGGCAATCGCTCACATTATAACCAAGTGCCGCCATCCTAGGTAGTTTTAAGACAAATAGGTAGTTTAACTACAAATTGTCATCCGCAGAAAAAGCAATACACAGAGGTAGGTATCATTTTCGGTTTCCCGTTTCCAACCGTTCCACAGTCAGAAGTAATAAGTGTACTCACTTGCCAGGGATGGTTTCGCATGACAAATTCGAGCTTAGCGATGAATTTTTGTACTTAATTATTGGCATCCCTCCAACCATCTTGCAGGAAATCTTTTTATGGTGAAATGGCTTCAGAAGTTTGAGAGCTTTGGCACATGAGGATGGTGAAGGTGGTGTATCCATATAGATAGTGGAGGTGATACATCCAAGCACAACAACAAACAGTCTCAGATTCATTTCGAGATTGGAAGACTATAAGATACACCGGGATTGCTTGTTTATATATATTCGGTCTTTTTTGTATATGTTGATAGCTTTGTTTGTTGTATCGCAGATGGTGTATACAGTGGGAAGTGTTGTGGGTGCGAGAACACATATTGACGGTTTATTGCCTCAATATGGTAAAGTGGGCTTCCAGTCAATTAATCAACGGTTTTCGCCCTTTACGGATACTTTATTTGCGGATTTGTTATGCTCAAACCATAGCGAGATTTTTTCTAAAGTCAGAAGCCTCATATTAGAGGTCCCTTTGAAGAGAAAAAGCTACGAAAACAACTAAACTTCTCACCTCCGTTCTCTAAGTGGGACCCTTTACAACATATGAGACCTTGGCTGCGCGGCGCTTGTTTTTCAAAAGATAACGGTCATAAGCGCAACTGCTGGTTGTCACCTAGAAAGAACTTTCGGTTCCGAGTGGGAATTGAACCAGGGCCAATGAGCCAAACTTGCTTTAGACCTAGTGTGATATTCGCTGGGCCACCTATGCACAAACAAACGTCTGACACCTGAACACGTGAAACTGAAAGTTGAAGACATTTCCCATTAGACCAACTGAATTAAACGACGATTAGACATTTGAACACACAGTCGGCCGGTTAACATATCAACCTGGAATCAAACGAAGTACGGTAGCGAACAATTTTTCGCTTGAACAAAGGTGATTTTAGCGTGAGACGAATCAGAATCATGATCAGATGAACAATTTAACTCTGGCAACATTTATCAAATTTATCACTAATTTTTCCTAGTTGCACTCAGCACACTGTCAATAGCTATCGGTGTGGCATCGTTTTTTGCTGCAAAAGCGAAAATGCAACATTTTTGTCATGCTGAAACAGCTAAATTCGGAACTGAGACAAATTGCAGTTGTTTTGGTACTCACTGTAGACACGTACTGTTTTTCCATTTCCACCAATGTCATTTACTTTTGTTCTGCTACTGGATGGGACAAATTTGATTGGAACTCAGTTGGAGGGAAATTGGTTAAGACCTTGTACACATTCAACTGTGGTTTAACCATATTTATCCTTGTTGCTATGAAGACAGACATCCGACAACAGTTTCTGCAGTATATCACATTTCGATGTCGCAATAACGGGAATGTGGTTAGTGTAATACCTCCACCCCCTATTACAATCTACTGAACATTATTGATGACATTTCAAAGCGATAAGATAATAACTAAACATGGGTGGAATAAATGTAGCTAAAACGAGACGCATAACATAGAAGGTACCTATTGCTTCTGAATGCACATGAAGAAATTAGTAAACTTTTCACTGAAACTTGCATATTGTAAAGAGATCTCCGGAGTGTGTTAACATCAGTAACGAAATTCCAATTATTGTCACAGTCGGTGGTGACAAACACGACACGACTTGCACTAAAGCATCGTTTTGCAACGATCACTCATGTTTACGTAAGAGTGTATGTAAAAGACACATTCAATTACATATCCCGCTGTTTTCAATTAGAGTAGCTCACGCGATCACAGCTATGTATGAGTGGCAATTCGCTAAATTGTTAATTTTAAAATGGCTGATGTATCAAGCACCCTGTAGCTAAGCTATGTACAACAGTACTTTGCCGTATCGTTTGGAAGTTTTTCCATACTAACTAGTGCAGTTGGCGCTATCACTATTGCTTGTAACCGGAAGTTGAGAAGTTGTTATCCTTTCTTTTTAGCTCTTTGCATAGCTGATGGTTTAATTGCCCTGTCTTACGTATCAGGGGGCGTCTATAGGATCAACCTAAACGACCAAAATGTGCTACTTACTCGTATCAATCCTACAGTTTGCTTAAAGCAGCCCTTTGTGCACATCTACTACGGGGCATCTCAATTCGGCGCAATCGTAAGCGTGATGGTATCACTGGAACGACTAATGTCTATTTCAAAACCACTTTGGTTCAAAACTAATTGGACACTGAAAATGTCAACAATGATGATTGTTGGCGGCTTTATCTACAGCACCGCCAGTCTGGTTTTGTGCACGTTGGCAACTTTGGAATCTGCAAGAGAGAGACAAACCACAATAGCTGCGTGTTATTTTAACACTATGTCTGGCAGCATTTATCCAATCTATCACTTTTTGTTCTTAGTTGCACTTAGCACACTGTCAGTAGCAATAGGTATGGGATCGTTTTTTGGTGCCAAATCCAAAATCCAAAAGTTAGGCGCCAACAGCAAATCCTTTTTAGTGATGCGAAATCAATTGAATTTGGAACTGCGTCAAATCGCTGTGGTTTTGGTTCTTACTGTAGTCACGTATAGTTTCTCCATCTCCACTAATGTCATTTACTTATGTTCAGCTGCTGGGTGGGGCTCATTTAATTGGAACACAGTTGGAGGGAAAATGGTTACGTCACTATACTGTTTGAGCTGTGGTTTGACCATATTTATCCTTGTTGCTATGAAGACAGACATCCGACAACAGTTTCTTCTGTATATCACATTCCGATGTCGGAATAATGGAAACATCATTGCTGTAATCCCTGCACTCCCTACTACAATCTTCTAAACAGTTTGACGATTATTGTAAGAGGCGATTACCTATATACTGCATACATATGGAAGGTAACTGTTGCGACTTAATGCATATGCAGTAAGTAGTAAAGACAGGCATAAGTTTTTGCAGTATAGCACATTTCGATGTCACAAAAATGGAAATGTCGTTACTGTAATCCTTGCACCCTCTACTACAATCTTTTAGATATTATCATCGAGGATCGGCGTTGTAAGGTGGTATAACCAAAATCTGGATAGGTGACTAAGGGTAACTTAACTAAGACTACCGTCTTTCTTCTAATAGCCGCCTATGCCCTAATAAACTTTGTAATTAGAAGAAATACGGTATAACTGTTGCTACAAAATGAACACGAAGTACAATATATAGTAAACATTGCGATGAAACTTTCTCATTGTTCGACAGATTTTACTAGATTCACCTGTACAATTTACCTATGCAGCATCGAAAAAATTATCGTTGACACATTCAACCGTTTTCCATAAATTTGATGATCTTTTGAATAGCCGTATCATTGCTACAAATGGGCGTGGAAATCTTATCAACATTGTCAGCAAGAATGTAACGATTGAAGATTTTGTACATAACAGATACGAAGTCCCCCTTAGGCGCAATAGGATAATTTTTCTTGTACGATCCGAACGGTATTTCAACCTCATTTAGCACCTCCAAGTTGAAATCAGTTTGGCTAAAATTTGTCCCCAACGTTAAACTGTCGAAAAGATCCCGACTAAACTCCGCCCACCGGGGATAGTAATAATCCCTAACTACCCCGGCCCATTGCTTTTTGGCATAATCAACAATCTCCCCCCTCGGACCCCATAGAGAAATTTGATTTTTCAATCCAAATTCAAACTGATCTGCTTCAGTTGAACTTTCAGATGCCAACTGAGCTTGTTGTAGCCATGGACCTTTAATTAATAATTAATTAATTAAGTTTATATGTATGTTATCACTTTTGTGAGGAAACCATTTTTAGTTGTACCTAAGAGAAAGTCTTTCGATAGCGATAAGCTTTCATCCAAGTCCAACAGTAATTTTAGCAGCGATTTAGCAGCAGCGCCGAAATCCTTTTCACTTTTGCTTTTGTATCCGTTTATCATTTGTGAGTAAAACTGAGGGGCTATGTTGCTCAGCAATTCACGTGTGATATCAACCATATCGTGTCTTCAAAATAACACACATATCATATCAACCAAACCACAATATATCGGTAATCTCGTGTTAGTACTATTATTATTAGTACTCAATTACGAAAACAGATCCACGTAAAACATAACAAAGTATTATAGATAGGTAGGTATATCAGTGAACAACTTATTGTTGTAACGTTGTTAGTTATCATGACTCTTACTTGAATAGATCGTTGGTTTCGTACTCATAAATCCGTTCGAAATAAGCACTCCAAGCTTGAAACAATACGCTGATGTTGAATGGAATCTGTAAGTACCGTACGTAAGTTATAACTGAATAAATGGTGTCGATTGTAATAAATAATTTCAGTTACATTTTGAGTTAGCGTTAGTGATGGTCTTTTCAGAATCAGAAATTCCCCCTGAACCACAGATTCACCTTCATTGTACAACGAATTCTAAATTGACTAATTAACCAATCAATAACTACTGGCTACTGTAGCAGTTGTAATTGCTAACAGACCCATAATAACACCCAAACGTTTTCCAAAATTTCGTCCGAATGTCCATATCGAGCGGCAATGTAGTTTCGTATCCTATACAGATTAGCTTGAGTGACAGTTTTGTAATTAGCTAACCTAATTAAGCTAATCACCACTGATTTTTGTCCAATGGTGTTTGAGACCAAGATCGATCCAGCATAAACTGATAAATCGGGTAATTCTGATAGATTCCCTCCATAGTCAATCCTGTCCCAACCATTGATGAATTTGCATACGCCATTCCGTCACTGACCCCCTAATTAATTAACTACTTTAAAACTAACTAATCAGCTATAGCTAACGACTTTGCAAACACGATAGGTAAGCAGTAGTAGTTATTGGAATATAATGCACAACGTTGTGGACTAAGTGTAGCTTAATTACTTAATGAGTTTCACTAATTAGTCAAATTATACCTGATTGGTGGCATCAACAGCGCCCCAAATACCCAAATTGCCACCGAAGTTGTGCAAAAAACACCAGATAAACGGCTGGCCATAGTAAGATTGAGTCTTAGGGTAAATGGGGATTTGTTCAGAGAACAGATCCAACGCCAACATCGATCCAATCGGATTTGCACTCATTAGTGCCTCTGCAGCACTTGTTTTCAACCACTTGTCATTCAGAAACATCCAACCTTGCATAACCTTTCAAAGTTGCATTGTTATAAATGTTTTAACTATGACTAGACATAATGTACAATTTTAAAAAGTAGTATAAAGTAGAGGTTCTGGCACAGATATTTTATCAAAGTTACCTCATATAGCTAAGCGTTATGTGCTATAAACCTCTTTTTCTACTACATTTTACTAATCGACTAAAACCTTATCCGATATTATATTAATTACCAAATTGCCTTTGAATCTGCAGATTGAAGTGATTCATAAATCCCTCTGCTAAGGTTGCTAATGTAGTTTTTATCGAACGACTTTGGCTCCATTTCATTGAACGGGTCGATGTTGTAAGCGTGTGAAACGTTGCCGAATGCCAAATTCAACTTAATTGACGACCAATTACGCGCAAATTGCAGGTGAAACTAAGTTTTCATCATTCTTACTTGATTGACGAATGATCGTTGTATTTTGGCACAAAGAGGATCAGTGGGATTAAGGTATAAAGTACATGAGTAGGTACAGTTGAATATCCAAGGATTCAGTGCAGTCAAGTCTGCTTCCGGATACAATCTAGCAATATTTTTGATTTTGGAATTTATTTCGATAGTTATTTCAACGTGTTGTTATGATGTTTTATGATTGTCTACTGATAATTACCTATGTATCTTCCGTATTGGTTTAAAAGTCTGGTTAGATTATATTGTTGGTTTTTATTGATGTTTTACTGCTTAAATCCGTCTGGCAAATGACCGGCAAATCCGGGAAACACCGGAATTATGCCCAAATCCACAAATCTTCGCACTATTTGTTGACCCAACTTCAATTGTCGTTTTAGCCAACTAACTGACACGGGCCCATTCCATTTCTTTAGATTTCCCATTCGATTCCTGCAAATCAAATGTTATCGAGACATCTTAATAATCTTACTGATTGTAATTGTGCAAATTCAACTTCCAACTACTAACCAAGCCAAAAAGGCGGGTCCAGTGATATATGCAAGTGATTCATTTTTAGACAGTCCAACTTCAGCAAAGACCTTAATTTAGTTTAACTATGGTATTTTGCTAAATGTCTTCATTAATGTTATTCTAGAAATTCACCTTCAACCAAAGATATTCCTGTCCAACTGGCATCAATACCAAATTGACTCCATTTAGTGCCAACCAGTCAATATGCGATTCCCACTTAGGCCAATCCCAATAGACAAATGAGTAGGAGAAAGTGCAGATGTTAGCGTAGTAGCGAAATCTGATCGATATTGATCAGTTTAAATCGTGATTAAAATTAATTAGTTCATATTGTCCTACCGGCCAACACTTGTCAGATTTGTTTGAACTTTTGGCCGGGGAATAATCTTTGGCAGTCGAATTTGTCTTCCTTCCCAACTGATATGAATTTGACAACAATTGCGCAGGTACGATTGAACTCCAAATGCAACTGCGGATGCGCTACTACCGATCACTCCAAATGAATATGGATTCTTTGAGGGTTCAATCTATCACACAACAGTTATACGTTGATTAATACCCTTCTTTAAATGAGCTCGTTACCATGGATTTTTCTTCATTTTCATTTGCTAACGCTGGATCAACTTTCACGTTAATTTGACTTTGATAAGTGCCAAAGTTGCGTTTTAGCAGCTTTCTAACAGCCGATTCTTGTTGTTTTGGAGTTGCAGTTGGTCTGAGGTTTTCTAACACTAAATGAACGGAAGCTGATTTAGGTACGAACAAAAGTTTGTTACATCCAGATATGTTAAATTCTTTAAATACTACAAACACTAACAGAACCTAACAATTTTTTTTAGTTAAGTTGAACTTTTGATATTTAATGCTTATTAAATAAGCGATACAGTAGGATAGGATAATACCTGCAGCAACTGTTAATATATGACCAAGGCACAACCATACACTAACTGTAAGTAGGAAAAATTTCATTTCAACACGTTTCTGTATGAACCTTCGAACCTTTATGACTGAACTAAGCGTCCAGGTTAAACTTCTTACTGATAAGGGTTGTTTACAGTGTTCAGTCGGCACAACAAGTAGTTGACAACCTATCTTGGTAACAACAACACTGGCCAACCAGGATCCATTTCTTAGTAGCAAGTAAGACATGCAAAATTGTTGCTGTTTTTGCAGGTATTTCACCGTATACATTGAGTAGATTTACAACGTTACAACCGGTATGTCTACCTTTAATTAGCAATGTGTAGGCGAAAGTGTGAAAGCTTCGCTAACAAGAAGTTGTTATGCAAGCCAGACTCCCCAACTCAAACTTGGAACTTCGTCACACACAGAGTTCATTGCTACTTTAATATCATCAGTATCTCACTGTTCGAAATGTTCCGATACACTCTGTATCTCCTTTTTGTGCTTCCCTACTTGATAGCAACCGTGGAAGCTGTTGATAACACCGATCTTTTGCGCGAGTTTTACCACAAGACAGCTTATTCGGTACAGAAAGAAGGCAGAATAATGTTGACTACGCTGAATCGATATTTCGACACCAACCGTAACAACGACGTGCAAAATAGGTAAACTGAATAAGAACATGAAGGAGATCGACAACCTCAAACTCACTACCAGTCACAACAAATCTCTCTGTGGTCTGTTCGAGGGATTCCAACTCGCAAGGGAGATACTCGAGTCCTACAACGAACTTAGAGTGAGTTTGCAAGACCACTTGCAGCAAAGTAGTCGAAAAGTAGAACTACCGTATTACCTTGATTAACTCCGATGGGGAATTAGTGTTTCGATAGGTACAAATGGTTGGGAAATAATCGAGGTAATACGGTATAATTCAGTCACCAATCACTAATAGTAATTACTGATTAAGCAAAGACTTCCCGCTACCAGCAGCATCTTTGACGAGATCTACAAAAGTGTGGCCACCCACTGTCCAAGGTTGGCTGTATGCAGTGTGCATCCCAGACATTCTTCAGACTTTTCCCTGCTGCTAACTAAGGGGTGGGGGAAAGTTTATGGGGCGATCGGCATTGGCAGCTGCTGGGTGTTGCCGATTTTCACCTGCGGTAGATAGTAGGGAGACCCACCAATTGCAGTTTAGATATCAGGAGGGCAATAAGCAACAGAAAGCCGTTCGCTACGGCGATGTGGTTGCCATTTCGACCCAATCGAAATTGCTAAAAAATGAGGGCCGCCGGTTGACGTGGGACTCGTGGGAATGGGATGACAAAGCGAAGTGGACCATCGAGCCATTTTGTAGTGTTCAACCAGCAAATCTTCCAGTGCGATTTGGTCACGTTTCTTACTCACCACTCGGGTCAACCAGATTTATTTATTCACAATATTTAGTCGCTGCAAAGTACTTGATGTGGCATGAAAGTAAGAAGTTGCAATTTATATGCGTAATCACTGTTGTTTACTCAGGTTGGTT
>JFJP01002011.1_pt1 | contig 16472 bp, 18 predicted proteins | sample 431651 | NCBI WGS metagenome assembly JFJP01 (sample SAMN02602958, study PRJNA72255) | Microbial mat metagenome, whole genome shotgun sequencing project. | biome: fresh water; feature: sink hole; material: water; isolation source: purple microbial (photo- and chemosynthetic) mats found in... | reverse complement strand
CAGCTCCGAGGATCGCGCCGCAAGCGGACGCTCCTACCGGATATTTCACGTTAAAGAAGTTTTCATCGAGGGTATGGCGATGGGTAAATGATGTCCGACTGAATTGGTCGGAATCGTAGCCGGGAGGTCGCTCGCTCGCGGATAATTCCGGCGCAGGTTCAATTTGGCCCCGGGTTCACGGCGCGCCCTGTCTTTATTTAAGCAAACACTGGAAATCCAATGAATACCGAAAGCGACGTTGTGGAGAGTTTTATTGCCGGCAAAGATGCCTCGCTGGAATCTTCCATCCAATCCATGCAGGACAAACTGGCCGATCTTGGCTTCAACATCGAGGAACGCTCCTGGCTTAACCCGGTGGCCAATGCCTGGTCGGTGCATATTCGCGACCAGGATTGCCCGCTGTTGTTTACCAACGGCAAAGGAGCGACCGAACTGGCGGCGCGGGCGAGTGCGCTGGGCGAGTTTTTCGAGCGCCTGGGCTGCAATTATTTCTGGTCGCATTACTACCTGGGCGAAACCATCGCGCAGCGCGAATACGTGCATTACCCACAGGAAAAATGGATAGCCCTGCCAGAAGATGAGTCATGGCCGGAGGCGTTGCTGGATGAAGAGCTGCGAACTTTCTACAACCCGGATGACGCGGTGCCCGCCAGCGCGCTGGTTGACCGCAACTCCGGTAATGCCGCGCGTGGCATCTGCGCCTTGCCATATCAACGTCAGCGCGATGGCGAAACCATCTGGTTTCCAGTCAACCTGATCGGCAATCTGTATGTCAGCAACGGCATGTCGGCTGGCAATACGGCGTCCGAGGCGCGCGTGCAGGCGCTGTCGGAAATCTTCGAGCGTTTCGTCAAATTCAAAATCATCGGTGAGGGTATCTGCCTGCCCGATGTGCCGGACGAAGTGATTGCGCGTTACCCGAAAATAGAAGCCGGCATTCGCGACCTGCGCGCCGCCGGCTTCGGCATTCTGGTCAAGGATGCTTCCCTTGGCGGCCAGTACCCGGTGATGAACGTGACACTGTTGAATCCACACGATCAAGGCTGTTTCTCCAGCTTCGGCGCGCATCCGCGCTTCGAGGTAGCGTTGGAGCGCGCGCTGACCGAGTTGCTGCAAGGCCGCGCGCTGGATGCGCTGGATGACTTCCCGGAGCCGGGTTTCGATCTCGACGAAATTGCCGATTCACCGAATCTGGAAATCCATTTTGTTGATTCCAGCGGCATCATCAGTTGGGAGTTTCTCCGCGCAACGCCAGATTTTGAATTTGCCGATTGGGATTTTTCGGGCACAACGGAAGAAGAATTCAACTGGCTGTGCGAAGCGATACACGACGACGGCCGCGATATCTACATCGCCGATTTTCCGCATCTGGGCGTCTACGCCTGCCGCATCCTGGTACCCAGCATGTCGGAGATTTACCCGATCGACGACCTCGAATGGAACAACAACAGCGTCGGCAACCAGTTGCATCAAAGTTTGTTGCACCTGCCGCAACTCGATGACGATGCGCTGCGTGAATTGCTCGTAACGCTGGATGAACTCGGCCTGGATGATCAGCGACCGGTGCCGGCGCTGATCGGTCTGGCCGAGGATGCTTGGTCGCTCTGGCACGACTTGCGCGTCGGCGAACTGAAACTGCTGCTGGCGCTGGCGGTTCAGGATCGCGAGGCGGTGGAGGAGGGCTGCCAGTGGGTGCGCCAGTTCGACCAGCTCGATCCGGATCGCCGCCAAGTCTATCGCTGTGTTGAAACCCTGTTGCGGATGGAAGACCCAGGGGCCTACCACGCCAGCCTGCTCAGCCTGTTCGGCAACTACACGCTGACCACCGCGCAAGCAATGCTGCGCGGCGAGGAACGTTTCTTTGGTCTGGATGCGCCGGGCATGGATTTGACTGGTTGCGTCATGCATCAGCGATTACTGCGAGCGTATCGCAAGCTGGTTTTTTAATGCGAAACACTACTTATGACAGACGCGCGAGCGACAGGATGCGGCGCGTGCCTCAATTTATCTAACAGTACTCTCACAGCCCTCTCACAGCCCTCGCCGATGTCTCATCATTCAGGGTGGGCTCGGCGCATGACTGTTAACTGCAACCCGCAAGCGTGGCGTAACTGGCTGAAGGCGCAAAAATACTCGGCGCATCGTCAATACGCTTGACTAGTCGGATGAATTTCCTATGATCCGACGCTTCACCCGTCGCTCAACAACCACAAGGAAGCCATGATGTCAGACACCAAATATCGACTCATTACCCGCAGCGACATGGATGGCCTTGTCTGCGCCGTCATCTTGAAAGAACTGAACCTGATCGACGACATCAAGTTCGTTCACCCCAAGGACATGCAGGACGGCAAGATCGAAGTGACCGCGCGCGATATCAGCACCAACCTGCCTTACGTGGCAGGCGTGCATTTAGCCTTCGACCATCATCTTTCCGAAACCATCCGCAACGAAAAGCACGACAACCACATCATCGTCCCGGAAGCGCCTTCCGCCGCGCGCGTGGTCTACGACTATTACGGCGGCAAAGCCAAATTGCCGCGCATTACCGACGCCATGATGCTAGCTGTCGACAAGGCCGATGCCGCGCAGTTTTCCAAGGACGATATTCTCGACCCGCAAGGCTGGGACTTGCTTTCCTTCCTGATGGACGCCCGCACCGGCCTCGGCCGTTTCCGTGAATTCCGTGTCTCCAACTACCAATTGATGATGGACTTGATCGATTACTGCCGCGATCACGACATCGAAGACATCCTCAAGCTTCCCGATGTCAGTGAACGCGTCGGCCTTTACCAGGAGCACACTGAAAAGGCCAAGGAGCAAATCCTTCGCTGCGGCACGGTGCATGGCAATCTGGTGGTTCTCGACCTGCGCGACGAAGAAGTAATCTATGCCACCAACCGCTTCACCATCTACGCGCTTTACCCTCAGTGCAATATCTCGATACACCTGATGTGGGGGGTGCAGAAACAAAACACCGTTCTCGCCACCGGCAAATCCATTCTCGACCGCAGCTCTAAAACCAATGTCGGCGAGTTGATGCTGAAGTACGGCGGCGGCGGCCATCAGGCGGCGGGAACCTGCCAAGTCGCCAATGACCAGGCCGAAGCCAAACTCCAGGAAGTCATCGCCGCAATCAATGCGGATGGATGAGAATTTTTAGCCCGGTTATTGCCTGATTTGTTTGCCTGTATCAGACCTGTAGCGGGGTCTGGTCAGGAGAAGGTGCGGCTTGCGCGGGCTGTCGACATCAGTGCGATGGACTATGGTGAAAACGTAATTACCCATAATTCAACCCGCTACCTGCTGTAGAACATGCTCATGAAAGTACCGGTTTCACTGCTGATTGTCTGTTTGCTATCCGCCTGCACCAGTCTGCTGCCGTCCTATCTGGATCAGTCTGTACAACCCTGGAAGACTTTCGAGGAAGCCAAGGCCAGTTATGACCAGATCGAACCCTTTGTCACCAATCTGGATACCGTGTGTGCGCTTGGGTTCGACCCATTCAAGACGCCCAACATGAAGATACTCAACCATGCCCAAGTCGTGCAGGCGGTGTTGCCGCAGCCGACGCGGGACAACGGGGTGATGCCCAAGGGCATCCATGAATGCATCAAGGCGCAGGAAGCCTGCAAAGGCTTTTATATGGAGCCGAATCGTTTAAACAGAAAGCGGGTCGGAAACTTCATGCTCGACTTCATGAACTTCAAGCGGAAGACGATAACCACTGGCTGGAAATTTGGCGCACTGATCGTGATCGTCGATAGCCGAGTGGTCTACAAGCAGTGGAGCGGCAGTCCGAACATTGTGGAGGAGTCGCTGCAAAGCAATCCGCTGGGTCCGCTGCAGGGATTGGGTTCGTCGGCTGGTTCCTACTCTCGTTAGCGTGAAAGCAGTCCTGTTCAAGGCGAAAAATCATCACCGGCGAGGGGCGGAGATATTGCGGATTCATTCTCCCGGCTGCAGGCTGACTGGCACTTCCAGTTTCTTGCCTTCCCGCAGTACGGTCAGTTTTACCGTCTCGCCGACCTGGAAATCGTCCAGACGCGCGAGCAGCTTGCCGACTGAATTCACCACCTGGTCATTTATCGCGATGATGCTGTCGCCGGGCACGATACCGCCGTCGCGCGAGATGCTGGCGCCTTTCAGCCCGGCGACATCCGCTGATGATCCGGGCGTGACACGCAGAATCACCACGCCCTCGATGTTGAGCATGCGGGCCAGACGCTGATTCAGGCCTTCATCCACTTCGATGCCCAGGGCGGGGCGGATGTATTTGCCACCGCGAATCAACTGCGGCACGACGTGATTGACGGTGTCCACCGGCACCGCGAAGCCGATGCCGGCGCTCGCTCCGCTCGGGCTGAAGATGGCGGTGTTGATGCCGATCAATCGGCCCGCCGAATCGAGCAGCGGGCCGCCGGAGTTGCCCGGGTTGATGGCGGCATCGGTCTGTATCAGATGATCGATCGTGGTGCCGCTCTCCTCGCCAAGGGAGCGGTCCAGCGCCGAGACGATGCCGGTGGTCAGCGTCCAGTCGAGTCCGAACGGGTTGCCGATGGCAAACACTTTTTGGCCTACCTTGATGTCGTGGCTGCTGCCCAACGGCACCGCCGGCGGTCGTTTGAAGCCGACGCCGATCCGCAGTACGGCGATGTCGTGGGATTGCGAAGCGCCCACCAGCGCGGCTTTGTAATCTCGGCCATCGGCGAGTTTTACCGTTGCCTCGCTGGCGTTTTCAATGACGTGGTAATTGGTGACCACATGCCCGACATCGTCCCAGATGAAGCCGGAACCGGTGCCACGCGGCACGCTGAACACATTGCGCGTCCATAAATCGCGCACCAGGGCCTTGGTGGTGATGAACACCACTGAATCACGCGATTTCTCGAATAGTTCAATGGTGGCTTTTTCGTCCGCCGCCAGATCGCCGCGCGGTTGCACGGTGCGGGGTGTGGCGTCCGGTTTGCCGGCGAACCAGCTTTCGATCTCGGGCAGACCTCGCCACAGCAGAATCAGGAGCGCGGCGGCGAAGGTGAGCCAGAACAGGCGCAGCAGAAATCGATCTCGATACAGCATAGTTCAGACCTTTATTGAAATCATCGCCAGCGCAATGTCACGTAGCGGCTGAAGCCGTTTTCGGCAATACGCAGCAGTACGCTGCCGGCGGATTCACCCAGCGCCGCCGCGAATTCGGCCGGACTGCCAACGGCTTTGCGGTTGGTTTCCAGAATCAGCGTGCCTGGCCTGATTCCGGCCAGGGCGGCGAGAGAGCGCGGTTCCACCTCGGTTACCAGTACCGCTTTGTCAAGCCGCAAGCGGCGCGTTTCCTCCGCCGACAAGGCGCGCACCGCGACGCCGATGGCCTGGGCGGTTTCCGCGCTTTGCTGCGCGGCTTCATCCAGCCGTCCAACCTGCACCTGGATGTTTTCGTGGCGGCCGTCTCGGATCACCCCGAGCGCGATGCGGCTGCCCGGACTGGCCATTGCCGCGCGGTTGCGGTACTGGTTGCCATCGTTCAGTTTGACGCCATCGAAACTCAGCAACACGTCGCCGGGTTTGACGCCGGCTCGTTCGGCCGGCGAGCCTTCGTTGACCTGATTGACGAGCACGCCCTGCTGTCGCTTCAGTCCCAGTGCTTCGGCGATCTCGATGGTGAGCGGTTGTACACCCAGCCCGACATAGCCGCGCACTACCCGGCCGTTGGCAACGATCTGTTCGGCGATTGCTTGCGCCAGATTGCTGGGGATGGCAAAACCAACGCCCATATTGCCGCCGCCGCGGGAGAAAATCGCGGTATTCATGCCAACCACTTCGGCGTCCAGGTTCAGCAGCGGCCCGCCCGAATTGCCGGGGTTGATCGCCGCATCAGTCTGGATGAAATCTTCGTAGTCGTTGATGCCCAGCGTGGTTCGGCCCTTGGCGCTGACCACCCCGGTGGTGAGGGTGTGCGAGAGGCCGAACGGATTGCCCATCGCCACCACCCATTCGCCTACCTCCAGTTGGGCCGAATCGCCCCACTTCAGCGCGGGCAAGCCGCTGGCCTTGATCCGCAAAACCGCGACGTCGGATTTAGGGTCGGCGCCTTGCAATGTGGCGTCGAATTCGCGGCCGTCCTGGAATTTGATGTGAATACGCTCGGCGTTCTCCACGACATGATTATTGGTGACGATAAATGTCGACTCTCCCGCGTGAGCGAAGACAAAGCCGGAACCCTGTTCGATGTTGCGACGCTGTTTTCCCGGCGTGGGGCGGGTCAAGGCGGGGAAGTCATCGCCAAAAAATTGACGGAACAAATCATCCTGAAACGGCCAGCCGTGTTGCAGCGCCTCATCCTCGTTGCCGGCGCGACCTTCCACCTGAATGAACACGACTGCCGGGGCAACCTTTTTGGCCACCGATGAAAACGCTTTGCCAGTCTGGCGCAGACTTTCGATACCGCCGTCCTGCGCCAGAACCGGCGTCAGCGCGGGAGTCAGGAACAGGCTCGCTGCCAGCAGCAGCGACTTACTCGAATATTTCATACCATGTTCTCCATGCTCTTCATGTATTCCAGCCTTGCGCGCAAGGTGTCCATTTCTTCCAGCAGATCGGCCACCAAAGCGGCAAGTTCCGGCACCGCGTCGAAGTCGCGCTCCATTTGCCGCATGCGGCGGGCGCGCAACAGGGCGGGGCCGGAAAATCGCCAGACCCCGGCGACGCTTTCAGCATGCGGGAACAAGCCTTCTTCGATGTGGCGCAGCAGCCAGACGGGTTCTACCGTGCAGGCTGCGGCGATCTGTTCCAGGGTCAGCCAGGTATCTTCCATCAGGCTGCCGATCAAAATATCTTCGTCTCGCATGTTTCAGGCCCTCTCGCGGGGATTGAATGCCAATTCCCGCGCCATGGTTTCGTAAAGTTGGCGCGCCTGCGGGGTGTTGGCTGGCGGCAACGCCACCTGAATCTCCAACAGCAGATCGCCGGGCGGTTGTCCGGGAATGCCTTTGCCGCGCACACGCAGCTGTTTGCCGCTTTGAGCGCCTTCCGGAATGCGTACCCGGGTCTGTCCAGCCGGAAGATCGACCGACACCACCGCGCCCAACGCGGCTTCCCACGGTGTGACCGGCAGGGTCAGGAGGAGATCGCGCCCTTCAACGTGAAAGCGAGAATGCGGTTTGAACTGCACTTCCAGCAACAGATCGCCCGCCGCGCCGCCGCCCATACCAGGGGCGCCCTGGCCGGCCAGTCGGATCACCTGCCCGGCATGCACGCCTTGCGGAATGCGAACGTTAAGAATGCGTGTTGCCAGACTCACCCGGCCCTGGGCGTCCGTCTTCGGCACGCGCAGAGTGATCTGCCGGGTAGCGCCGTTGAAGGCGTCATCGATATCAAGCAGCACCTTGGCGTGATGATCTTCGCCCTGGGTGTGAAAGTGCGCACTCTGCGTATGGAAGCCGCTCCGGTCAGCGCCGCCCATGCGGCCGAACAGTTCGGAGAAGAAGTCGGAAAAATCCGCTGCTTCATGGGGCGAATAGCCATGACCGGAAAACTCGAAACCGGCATCCCAGTCTGGTGGCGGACGAAACTCCTGCCCGGGCTGGTAGCCGCGACCCAACTGGTCGTAGGCGGCGCGCTTCTCCAGGTCGGAGAGCACCGCATAGGCCTCGTTGACATCCTTCATGTGCGCTTCGGCGTTGATTTCTTTGGAAACATCCGGATGGAATTTTCGCGCCAGCTTGCGAAAGGCTTTCTTGATTTCTTCCTGCGTGGCTTCGCGCGGGACGCCAAGCGTCTGGTAGTAGTCTTTGAATTGCATGTATGGCCTTCCTGATTCGTTTGTTTATTAACAATAAATGCTGCTTCGCCTGGCCGCTATCAAGATATTGAAGTTGTCGAATAAAACCCTATTTTTAAAAACAAGGACGTCGCTTTGACGTCCGCCAACAAAACCATGGAGGCAAAATCATGCTTTATCGCTCGCTTTTTCCACGTGACATCTATGCCGAACTAGATCGTCTACAGCAAGAAATTCAACAGACTTATGACCTTTCTCCCAGCATTCGCGGCCTGACTCGCGGCTTTCCCGCGATGAACGTCGGTGGTACCGCCAAATCTGTGGAAATTTACGCTTTTGCGCCCGGTATTGATCCCGCCAGTCTGGATGTGCAGATCGAGAACGGCATGCTGATCGTGGCCGGGGAACGCAAACTCGAAGCGGTTCCGGAAAAAGCCACTTTGCATATTGATGAACGATTTGCCGGCCGCTTCCGTCGGGTGGTCACGCTGCCGGATGACATCGATCCCAATGCGGTGGATGCGAACTACCATGATGGCGTGCTGCGCATCAGCATCGCCCGTAAAGAAGCCGTTCAACCGCGGCGTATTTCTGTGCACTGAAAGGAGGAGAAATCATGAACCAAACCACAACCAGCACTGCCGCCGCCCGTAAAAGTGAAGCGGTCGGAGAAGAAGCCACACGCAAAGAAAGCAGTCGCAATCCACCCGCGATGCTGCCGCCGGTCGATGTGATCGAGGATGGCAGCGGCATCACTCTTTTCGCCGATTTGCCCGGCGTGCCGAAAGACAAACTGAGCCTGCATATCGATGCTGGCAATCTCACCATCGAGGCGGATGTGGTGCTGAATCTGCCGGAAGGCATGGAGTCCAGTCACGCCGAAGTCAATCTGCCGCGATTCCGTCGGGTGTTCACGCTGTCGAAGGAACTGGACAGCGAGAAGATCAGCGCCGAGTTCAATCATGGGGTGCTGAAACTGCGTATCCCGAAGGCTGAACACCTGCAACCGCGTCGGGTCGAGGTGAAGGTCGCCTGATTTTTGCCGCCCGTAGTTGCGTCGAGCGCAGGATAGCTCTGCGCAACTGCGGTGCTACCGGCGTCTTTGTAAGCGCCGGGCGCTTCTTCGGCGATGCCGCGCAGGGAAGTGCTGCGTATCAGGATGCCGCGCGCCGCCAGTTCATCGATCACCGCCTGGCCTTGCCAACGCTTTGTCGCCTGGATGCGGCTCATGTTGCGGCCGGCGCCGCGCAGGCCAGTTCGCGGTCGGGCAGGGTGATGCCATGGCGCGGCGCGGCGATCACCATCTCCTTCAGGTAATCGGTTCCAATCTGGTGGCCGAGGCCGCGTGAGCCACAGTGGATGCTGATCACCACATCGCCTTCCGCAAGCCGGTAGCTGGCGGCGGCGGTTGGCTCATAAATCGCTACGACGTGCTGCACTTCCAGATAGTGATAGTGATTGCCGGATCCCAAAGTGCCCATTTCACGCTTCTGCCGTTCCTTGGTGCGCTCGGAAACCTTGTCCGGTTCAGCGCCGGCCATGTGCCCGCGTTCTTCGATGCGGTCCAGGTCCGCCTCCAATCCGTAACCTTGTCGCACCGCCCATCCCGCGCCGCCCTTCAATATGGCGTCCATTTCGCGGGCGGCAAGATGCAGCTCGCCGGCGCTGCCGAGTCCGGCCGGAATGCGTTTGAACAGGTGATCAGCCAGAGCTTGTTTTACTGTCTCGATGTCGCAGCGCTTCAGCCCGGTGTGCAAGGTGCGGACGCCGCAGGAGATGTCGAAGCCGACGCCGCCAGCTGAAATGACGCCGCCCTCTTTGGGGTCGAACGCCGCCACCCCGCTAATCGGAAAGCCATAGCCCCAATGCGCGTCGGGCATGGCGCAGGCGGTGCCGACTATGCCTGGCAGACTGGCGACGTTGCACAATTGCTCGTAGACCTTTTCGTCCATCGTGCGCAGCAACGTTTCTTCGGCAAACAACAGGCCGGGAACGCGCATGGCGGTGCGGGGTTCGATGCGCCAGAGGGTGTCGGTGAGCTTGTTCAGCAAATTTGCATCTGCGCGATCCCGCCGTGCTGATCCGTCTGGCGCTCGACCCGCAGTACCAGTTTGGCGAGTTGTATAGTTGCGGTCGACTTGAAGTTGAAGGCGATCTGGTGACGCTGATCGAAGCGATCTTTGCCGCGCAGGGAATCAGGCGGGGCTGGCGTAGTCGATTTTTGAGCCTGGTGCATGCGCCGCGTTCGAATCTGCTTGGACAGTCATCGGCGAACATTCACCACCACTATGACCTTGGCAATGAGTTCTTTCGTCTGTGGCTGGATCGACAATTGCTCTACACCTGCGCATATTTTGCCGAGCCAACCGCCGAGTTGGTGCAGGCGCAAGTGGCGAAGATGAATCATGTCTGTCGCAAACTCCGGTTGCAGCCCGGTGAGCGGGTGGTCGAATCCGGTTGCGGCTGGGGTGTGCTGGCGTTGCACATGGCGCGTGAGTATGGGGTTCAAGTGCGTGCCTACAATATTTCCCGCGAGCAGATCGCATATGCACGGCAACAAGCGCGGGCTCAGGGGCTGGAAGATCGGGTGGCCTTCATCGAGGCCGACTACCGGGCCATGCGCGGCGATTATGATGTTTTCGTATCCGTCGGCATGCTTGAACATGTCGGGCGACGTCATTACCAGGAACTCGGGATGGTGATCGATCGCTGTCTTGGCAAGCAAGGTCGCGGCTTTATCCATGCCATTGGCACGGATTGTTCCGGGCCGTTGAATCCCTGGATCGAGCAGCGCATTTTTCCCGGCGCCTACCCTCCCACCCTGGGAGAAATGATGGACGTACTGGAGCCGGCTGGGTTGTCCGTGCTCGACGTGGAAAATTTGAGACTGCACTACGCCAAGACGCTGGAGCACAGGCTGGCGCGCTTCGAGGCGTCGACAGATCGTGTCGAGGCGATGTTCGGGCCGAATTTTGTCCGCGCCTGGCGTCTGTATCTGGCCGGTTCGTCCTGCGCCTGGGCTTTGCGGCGAGCCGGCATGACGGTTGCGGTGATCGATCAGGCACAGTTTCCGCTTTGGTGCGCCGCTGGGTTCTTGAGCATGGATTTCTGCATGCGAATCACGCCAAACTTAATTCTTATTGATGGCTTGGAAACAGGTGGCATCCCTTATCGCAACTTGTTTGCACGCCGCAGGGGCAGATTCATTCACCTCTGCGGACGTGCCAAACTGGCGCTTCCAGTGTTTGACTCAACGTCGGGTCAATCGACCGACAAGCGCCGGTTTGCTCTGCGCCGGCAGCGAGTGTGTCAGTTTGAAACTACCCAACGCACGCGCCAGACCCTGCATCTGATCTTCGAGATTTGCCGCCGCCGCCGCGGCTTCTTCCACCAGCGCCGAGTTTTGTTGTGTCACTTCGTCCATCTGGCTTACCGCAAACGTCATCTGTTCGATGCCGCTGGCTTGTTGCCGGCTGGCATCACTGATGTCGGTGACCAGATTGGCGACTTGCCGGAAAGAATCGACCACTTCGGTCATCGTACTGCCGGCCTGTTGAACCAGTTGGGCGCCGCCTTCAACCTTTTCCACCGAGGCAGCGATCAACGTCTTGATTTCGCGCGCGGCGGCGGCACTGCGTTGCGCCAGCTGGCGCACCTCGGTGGCAACCACGGCAAAACCTCGCCCTTGTTCCCCGGCGCGGGCGGCTTCAACTGCGGCGTTCAGCGCCAGAATATTGGTTTGAAATGCGATGCCGTCAATAACGCCAACAATATCGGCAATTTTCTTTGAGCTGTCCTGAATGTCGCTCATCGTGACCACCACCCGTTGCACCATTTCGCCGCCCCGCGTCGCTATCGTGTTGGAGCGGTTCGCCAGTTCATTGGCCAAGCGAGAGTTCTCGGCGTTCTGTTTGACTGTCGAGTTGAGTTTCTCCATCGAGGTCGCGGTGTCGTCGAGAGAATGCGCCTGTTTTTCGGTGCGATTGGCCAGATCCTGATTGCCGGCGGCAATCTCCTTCACCGCCAGACTGATGGCGTCGCTGGTTTCCTGAATGCTGCCGACAACATCGCGCAGTCGTTCCACAGTGGTGTTGGTGTCATCACGCAATCGACCAAATGTGCCTTGATAAGCCTCCTTGATGGTGTGCGTGAGATCGCCATGCGCCAATGCGTTGAGGGCGGAAGAGGTGGTATCGAGCGCGCTTTGCGTGTTATCCAGCAGCGCATTGATGTCAACGCTCAGTTTGGCGATGAAGCCTTCTTTGTCGGCCAAGTTGATGCGCGCATCCAGTGCGCCAACAGAGGCCGCCTGCACAATTGCGCCGATTTCATGCTCAACCTGGACTTCGGCGGTGCGATCGAACCACTCCGCCACTACGCCTAAACGTTCGCCCCGCGCGTTCCTCACCGGGTTGGCGGTGACCGTCAAGTGGTGATCGCCCACTACCAGCTTTGCCGAGACGGCTTGCGTCATGTTTTCCAGCAGCAATGCCTGGTGCGAAGGCGTGCGATGAAAAGCGTCCATGCTGGAGCCGACCAACTTCTGGGTGCTGAAACCGGGCAAGATCTTGCGCAGATCGGCTTCCGCGCCGCCCAATGTCTTTATCACCGATTGATTGGCATAGATGATGGTGCGGCTGGTGTCGGCGATCATTACGCCAGTGCTGACGTTGTCGAGGGCGATGCGGATACGCAAATTCTCGTCGGCGGTGCGTCGCTCGGCATTAATGCGTTCGCTCAGTTGCGTTTGCATCAGTCGCATGTCGGCAAGCAGACTGCTTTCATCGCCTTTGCGCAGCACAATCTCGCTGTCCAGGTTGCCGCTGGCAATGGCGCGCGCCACCTTCACCGCAGCGGCCGGCTCGCCACCGAGTTGGCGCATGATGGCTTTGCCTATCCAATAAAAAGCCAGTCCGATGCCGGCCAAGGCAAACAAAGCCGCCAGCCCTTGAATGGCACCCTGGCTTTTCAAGCGCAAAGCGGATTGCTCATAATCGGTGTGCGCCAGCTTCGCCTGAGTCTGAATGACGCCAGACAACGCTTGTGCGACTTTGTCGAACTTCGGCCCGGCGTTGGACTTGATGTTTTCCAGCGCGCTGGGCAGGTCGCCCACCGAAATCATCATGACCGATTGATCACGCGCCTTGTTGTATTCGGCAATCTGGATTTCAAGTTGATTAATGTTCTGCTTCTGATCCGGAGCCGCCTGGACATAAAGTTTCAATGCGGTTTGCATGGTCGCATCCAGACTGGTCATCTGTTTCAAATGCGACTCCGCGATGTCTTCATTTTCTTCCGAGAGTGCAATCAGAATGGTCTGCCGCGCGCGGTGCAAGGCATCGACCGCCTTCATCAATTCAATCGTGGGCGCGGTGCGAACCTGATAAATATGTTCAGCGACCTGCGACGCATCGCGCGCGAGCCAGAGTCCGGCCAATGTGGAAAACAACATTCCCAGCCCCGCAATCAGTGCGAGCGCGATCAGACTTTTGCGGAAACCTAAAGTAAGCATGCTTCCTCCTGCTGGGTTGACCCGGCAATTTCCATGATGTGTTGACCCACTATTATTTGTGCCTGGCGGCGCTGAGTAGCGCGCGCCGCCAGGCGCTCAGAGCCCGGAAGTCTGCTGGACTTTGGATTTTCCGACGGCTTATCGACTGCACCAGCCTATTCGTTAGCCGCATCTCGGTCGCATGGCTGAAATACCACGCAACAGAGCAAGCGGTAAAAGAAAAACCCTCGCCAAGGTCGATTTCGCCATCAAAGGCTAAAGTTAGGCAGGCCCCTGAGGCTGCGCATGCTTATTTGTAATAGCCGGCACAGAGGGCCAAATCCGCAGCCTTCTTGCAAAAGCTGACCTTTTCCTCAACCTTGCCGGTCTTCGGGTTTTTGTACTTGTAATCCACCGTGGCGGTACCGCTGTCTTTGATCTGACTGATGATTTCCTTGCGGAACAACTTGCCATCGGCATCAGGCACTTCCAGCAGATTCTTGCCGATCAGCTTGGCATTGATCGGATGCGCGACCATGACACCATTCAGATCATAAGCAAAAACGTACAGTTCGCCCTTCACATAAACACCAGCGGGCTTGCTGATTTCAGCAATGGCCGCCGCTTTGTCCTTGGATGCCGCCGTTGCGGCGTTTTGCACCAGTTTGACGGCGTCTTCTTTTTCACCCGCCGCTGCAAAACCGGTGCTGAAAGCAAATAAAACACTGCAAATAAAGAGTTTGTTCATGATCGCTCGCAAAAGGGAGAGTTAATTTGAAATCGTGCCCGGACACCGCCACTGCATTGATTCAAGACCTTGGCGGCAGCGATGGATTATCCACTTTTGTAACCTTGAGGAGGATGTTGTGATTCGATGCTGTTAGTCAGTCGCAGCCCAATACCGAAGACTGTGAAACTTTCGTTTTATTGATTGAAAATTCTGCATCACCGACGAATTGTTCGAGATTTGCGCGATGTCGCGCATATAAAACTGAAGTTTTCCGCGCTTCGGGCCGTTAGCCGGGAGAACTATCCAAAGGAGGACGCATCATGAGCACATTGCCCCAGCATTCAGCAGATAACAAACTTGCGTCTACGCGCGCTCTGGCGCCGATCATCAGCACAAACACCGCATTCTGGTTTCGCTACACCCGTTCCTGGAATGCGGATTTTCCGCTTTCCCTAAATTGAGCAACATCTGACCACGATGAACCTGTTCATCAAAGTGTTGCAGCGTTCCCTGGCAACGTTCGAGCGGCTTGCGGCAAGCTGGGAAGAGGCCATTATTCAACGCATGCGGGAACTGATCACCGTTTTGCGGCAGCCGGATTTCTGGCTCAGCCTGGTCTGGATCGTATCGGCGAGCAGCATGCTGTTTGGTCTGGCCTGGTTTTCCGTCAGTCACTACGACACCTTTTTGCGCTTGCAACCAGCGCTTTGCAGCAAAACTCTGGACAACGCGCGATTGATGGTGATCGTCATGGTAGCGCCCTTTAGTCTGGTGTTTACCTTGGTCGCAAGCAGCGAATTCATGACCATACGCAAAAGGCGAGCCTCTCGCGGTTGGGCCGGAACCGGTTACTTCTGGGGCTATACGGCGCTGATGTTGCTGTCCTGGGCGACGCTGCTGTATGCCATGCGCTGCTGATTCGGCTTCAGTCAAACAAACCTTCAAAAAACTGCCCATGATTAAAGATCACGCTATTCATGATGTACTGGAGTACTGGTACTCACCGCGCATCAGCCAGTGCTGGTTTGCCTCGACGCCGGTTCTGGACGATGAAATTCGGGCACGCTTCGAAGCGCTTTGGCGGGGTGCCGCAGCCGGTGAATTGGATGCCTGGAGCGAAACGCCAGAAGGTGCGCTCGCGCTCGCCATCGTTCTCGATCAACTGCCTCTCAATATGTTTCGCGGCAAGCCAGCGGCTTTCGCCACCGAGCAGCGTGCCGTGGAGGTCGCCCGCCAAGCCATCGCGCGCGGTGACGACCAACACCTGCCGCGCGACCGTGTTCTGTTCCTCTATATGCCTTTGATGCACAGCGAAAATTTGGCTGACCAGGATCAGTCGGTCGCCTTGTTTCAAAGCGCCGGCCTCGTCAGTAACCTGCGTTTCGCCGAACATCATCGCGGCATCGTCCGCCGCTTCGGTCGCTTTCCCCACCGTAACGTTATCCTCGGCCGCGTCAGCACGGCGGAAGAACGCGCTTATCTCGCCTCGCCGGAGGCGTTCAAAGGCTAAGGGCTGACCATAAATAATCCCTGAGTCCGGACGCGCGATGCCACTGCCGTTCCTCCATCACTCAATTCAATTTCAAGCGGAGTTTGTCGGATGAAACAACGTATCAGCTTTATTACCCTGGGTGTGACTGATCTGGCACGCAGTCGCGCCTTCTACCAAGCACTGGGATGGAAAGAATCTTCGGGCAGCCAAGCAGAAATAGCGTTCTTTCAAATGGGCAGTGTGGCATTTGCCTTGTTCAAGCGTGAGTCCCTGGCCGAGGATGCCAAGGTGGCGGCGGACGGTTCCGGTTTCTCGGGCTTCACCCTGGCGCACAATGTTGTGAGTGAGGGCGAAGTCGAAGCAACCTTGCTGGAAGCGGTAAATGCGGGAGGTCGATTGGTTCTTCCCGGCGAGATCGCGCCCTGGGGTGGTTTCAGAGGCTATTTCGCCGACCCTGATGGCTTCCTCTGGGAAGTCTGTTTCAATCCATTCTTTCCGCTGGACGAGAATGGGTTGATTCAGTTGCCGATCTAGCAGCCTGTCGGAGTGTCGGGTCGTCATCCGCATCAGCTTTTTCGAGGCATGCTCAGCGATCACTCACGTTATGGCCTGCATGGTCGCCAAGTTCTTTTCAGAACCTTACACACCAGAGGCTTCAGCCACTTCGATTCCTCCATGACTGCTCCAGTTGCTTCCGTCCGGAGCGAAAGTGGACGGGCGGGGTTCGCACCCGCTGGAAAACAGCGCCTTTGCACGGCGCACTCCGGAGGCGCATTCCCGGTCGGCAGGAATTCACCCTTAAATATCCCAATCTTGAAGTGCAGGTCAGTCTGAACGACAGCCTGCTGCAAGCCCTCAGCGGCAACCCGGCGCTGCCCGGGCCTTACATCGGCTGACTGTATCGTTTGTTGCAAGCCAACGATTTCGACGGCATCAAAACCTTGTTCACCGCTTTCTTCGCCAGCATCCCGCACCAGTGGTTCAC
>JFJP01020434.1_pt1 | contig 16473 bp, 12 predicted proteins | sample 431651 | NCBI WGS metagenome assembly JFJP01 (sample SAMN02602958, study PRJNA72255) | Microbial mat metagenome, whole genome shotgun sequencing project. | biome: fresh water; feature: sink hole; material: water; isolation source: purple microbial (photo- and chemosynthetic) mats found in... | reverse complement strand
CGCCAGTCCGCCGCTGCCGGCCGACGGCCTCCAGCTGACCTCCACCGCGACGGTGCGCGTGATCGCCACGCGCGATGGCTGGGCGAACAGCGCTGTCGTGCGCGCCACCTACACGCTGCGCAACGCCACCCCGGTCCCCAGCCTGCCAGCCGGCACCTACACCGGCGCCCAGTTGGTGACGCTGACCAGCGCCTCGCCTGGCGCCGAGATCCGCTACTCCCTCGATGGCACCACCCCGACCGCCGCCAGCCTGCTCGCCAGCGGCCCGCTGTTGATCGAGGGCAACAAGACGCTGCGCGCCATCGCGATCCAGCCCGGCTGGTCGAACAGCGCAACGCTGCGCGCCACCTACGCCCTGCGCGTCCCCGCCCCGCAGCCGACCCCGGCCGCCGGCACCTACCCGGCCTGGCCGCTGGTCACCGTCGCCAGCAGCGACGCCCTGGCCACGGTGCGCTACACCACCGGTGCGACGCTGCCGAACGCCTGGAGCCGCACCTTCCCAACCGCCGGCCTGCAGTTGACCGCGGCCACCACGCTGAACTTCGTCGCCACGCGCAGCGGCTGGACGGTCAGCCTGCCGACCACCGCCAGCTACGCCCGCGATCTGCCGCCGGTGGCCACCGCCGTCTCGGCCGCCACCGACGAGGATGTCGCGGTTGAGATCCGGCCCAGCGCCAGCGACGTGGACAGCGCGACGCTCACCTGGTCGATCGTCAGCGCTCCGACCCACGGCCTGCTCAGCGGCTTCGATGCCGCGACCGGCGCCGCGACCTACACCCCGGCCACCGACTGGAACGGCAGCGACACCTATTCCCTCGCGGTCGCCGATGCGCTGACCACCGTCGCCGTGCCGGTGACCGTCGGCGTGGCGGCGGTGGATGATGCCGCGGTGATCACCGCCCCGGCTGCCGGCAGCGCCCCGTTGGATTCCGATCTGCTGCTGAGCGGCTTCGCCGTGATCGACATCGATTCGCCGGTGGTCACCGTGATCGTGACGGTAGATGCCGGCACCATCAGCCTGCCGTCGCAGGCCACCTCGGGAGCGACCTGGGCCGCCGGCGTCCTGAGCGGCAGCCCGGCTGAAGTCACCGCCGCCCTGGCCGATGCCGTCTGGCGTGCGCCTGCCGTCGCCGGCACTGCGACCCTGACCATCGTCGGCAACGGCGCGTCGGCCAGTGTCGCGCTGACCGCCACCGCCCCGACCGCTCCGATCGCGATCGCGCCCCTCGCCGCCACCACCTGGACCTCGGCCCCGCACGGCAGCGAGATCCTGCCCCAGCCCGCCCGCTTCTGGAACCTGTCGGTCGCTGCCGGAGGCGGCTACCGCCTGTGGATCCGTGGGGCTGCCGCGGTCGAGCTGCGCGTCGAACTGGATGGTACTCCAGTGACCGGCCTGGCCCTGCCAGCCGTCACCGGCTGGTCATGCCGCACGGCAGCCGGCGTCACCGCCGCAGTCCAGCTGCCAGCTGGCGATCACCGCCTGATGGTCATCGGGGCGGCGACGATCGACGAGCTGATCCTGGTTGCGGACTCGCCCGTGGGCACCGTCCATGCTCTGCCGGTGGTGGTTGGTCCCGGCAGTGTCGCGGTGATCGAGGCCGAGGATTATGACGAGGTTGCGGCCCCAGATGACGGCTTCGCCTGGCAGCCCTCCGGCTCGGGCATGCGCCTAATCCCGGACCTTGATCTCGGCCCGAGCGCCGATTCTGCGCGTCTGACCTATGATCTCTTCGTCAGCGCCCCGGGCACCTACCGGATCTGGGCCCGCGCGCGTGGTCAGGGCAACAGCGACTCCTTGCGCGTCATGCTCGACGGGCAGCTCGTCCTCGACAGCCTGACCCAGTTCCACCCGACGGCCTGGGCCTGGGGCAGCAACCGCATGGATGGCGGTCCGGGCAATGTCGTGATCGCCAGCGCTGGCCTGCACACCCTCACCATCCTCGCTCGCGAGGACGGGGTCGAGGTTGACGCCATCGCCATCTCCGGGGTCGCGTTGTGGACGCCCACGCTCTTCGCGGCTCAGCCCGCGACCCTCCGCGCTGGCGTGGTCGTGCCTGCCGCCGATGGCCTTCTGGCCGTCGAGGCCGAGGCCGCCCACCAGCGCCTCCCTGGTGGTCGCGGACACGCCTGGACGCCGGTATCGGCGCCGGACGGGGTAGGCACAGTGCTGCGCATCCTTCCCGACAACGGCATGGGCTACGGCAATGAGACATCCGCCTATGGCACCGCGCCGTCACTGACCTGGCATGTGCGCTTCGCCCAGCCCGGCACCTACGCCGTGTGGCTGCGCGCCGCCGCGCCCGATGCCAACGCCGACTCGGCCTGGGTCAGCCTGGACGGCATGACCGGCAAGGCGACGTCATGGATTCCGCAGTCGCCGTTGCTGCCACTCAACTGGACCTCGGCCACCTCAGATCGCCAGCCGGTGACCGTCACGGTGCCAACCGCGGGCATCCATGCCCTGACCGTGTGGATGCGCGAGGACGGATTCGTCCTCGATCGCGTGGAGATGCGGCCGCTTGGCGGCGCGGCTCCCAGTGGTCTTGGCACACCGGCTTCGCCGACGGCGGATCCCTCGGCTGTGCCCGGCGACGGCTGAGCTGTCGTTCAGCGATGAGCGGGCCCGCTGGCTCCGCGTCGATGGAAGGTCTCGCGGGCTACCGTCGGTAGCAGGGTCCAGGGCTCGACCAGATAGCGATGGGCAAGGCGGTTCGGCGAGGACGCCAGGCGCCATAGCCACTCCAGCCCCAGCTGCCCAGCCAGACGCGGGGGCATCGCCTGCATTCCGGCGTGGTATTCAAGCACGGCACCGACCGTGACCACCAGCCCGACGCCGCGCAGGTCGTTCAGGCAGGCTGCCAGCCAGCGCTCCTGCCGGGGCATCCCCATGCCCACGGTGAGCACCTGCGGAGCGAAGTCGGTGATCTCCGACAGCACGCGGGAGCAGTCCTCACCGCCTGGCGTCGGATCGAAGAAGCCGTGCAGCACCCTGTGCTCCGGCAGGGCGGCGACGGCGCCGGAATCGGCCATCGCCTGGGCACCGAGTTCGGCCACGCCCGGCGGGGATCCGACATGCATCCAGCGCAGACCAAGCGCGGCGCATCCGCCGATCAGTTCGGGGAACCAGTCGAGGACGGTGTGGCGGTGACGCCGACGCAGGCGGTGACCCTGGGCCAGCCCGAGCGCAACCACCGGCATGCCATCGATGAACACGGCGTCGCAACGGCGGTAGAAGGCGGCCATCGCCGGCTCATCGCGCAACAGGGCGAGGCTGTGCAGGTTGTGGTTGCCGACCAGCGACGGTCCGGGACGCCGGGCGGCATCGAGCATCCACGCGAGCAGATGCCGCCGCTCCCATGCCTGGACCCACCCGCCGGCAACACGGCGGAACCGCGGCGGGTTCATCTCAGCAGACCGCGGGAGCGCAGAGTGGACAGCAGCACCTCGACCCGACCGTTCCATCCCAGGCGCCGCTCCGCCCGACGGCGCATGGCCATGCCGATGGCCGGCAGATCAGCCCGATGCTGCCAGGCCCAGGCCAGGGCCAGTTCAAGGCCTCCCGTGGATCCGGGCTCGAAGAGCAGATCCTCCGCTACGCCGGCAGCGGCAGCCAGGGAGTCGGGGTAGCGCGAGGCGAGGACCGGAAGTCCGGCGGCCATGTATTCCGCCAGCTTGAGGGGTGAATGGTACATCTGACGCCCAGGCTCGGCGCGCTGCCCCGAATAACCAAGATCGACCCCGGCAAGGAAACGCCCAACCTCGGCATGTGTGATGCGGCCGACGAAATCGATCGCGTCCCCTCCCGCCGCTGCGGCGGCGGCGCGCGCCTCGTCAAGGCCACCGCCGTCCCCGGCAACGCGCACGCGCAGGCGGCAGCCGGCGCGGCGCAGGCGTCCGACGGCGGCGATCAGCTCCGGAAGATTCTGCCAGGCCACCACGGTGCCGACGAAGCCGATGATGAGGGGCGCGTCGGCTGCTGGTGTCCGCGGCGTCGGCCGCAGCGTGGCGAGGTCGACGCCGTTGGGCAGCACCAGGACCCGGTCGTGGGGCAGGTCCGCGAAGGCGCAGACCTCGTCGCGCACCGCCTCCGAGACGGCGACCACCAGATCGCAGGAGCGGTAGGCGTTGCGCTCGATGGCGGCAGCGAGTCGTGGCAAAACGGTGCTGCGGCGCGCGCCGGCGGCCTCCACGGCGCAGAGCGACTGCGTTTCCAGGACCCACGGCACGCCGGCGGGGCGCAGCGAGGCGCCAAGCCGCTGCATCAGGCCAAGGCGTTCGTAGCACAACGCCAGGCCCTTGGCGCGGGACGCGGCGAGCGGACCCAGGACGGCGCCGGCAGCAAGGCGGGCGAGGTCAGCCGCGAGCACCCGGCTCGCCGGTTTGGCCCGCCCGCCATCGGTGACGCCACGTCCCGTGCCGAGGAGATCGCCGGCGATCAGGCGCGAGACCCGCCAGCCGCAGGCCTCGAAGCCGGCAATGATCCCCAGTACGTGGGAGCGCGGTCCAGGCTCGGCGCAGTCCGGCGCGGTGGTCACGCGCGGGGCACCGCTCAGGTAGAGCAGGCGAGGCTGCATGTTCCGGATGGTGACCGATGCCAGCGGCCGATCCAGGAGCGGCCGGTCGGAGCGGAGCCGTTCCCGTCGCGCGTGGCGCCTGTAGGTTGCGACCATGGACGAGCGGACTGCCGGCTGCGTATGCATCTATCGCAACACCCTCCTGCCGTGGTCGGAGACCTTCATTCTCGAACAGGCGCGCAGCCTGCGTCGCTGGCGTCCGTTGCTCGCCGGCCGGTCGCGCGTCGCTGGCGGTCTCGACCTTGCCGGCCTCGATGTCGCCGTCGGTGCGGCGGGCGGGTGGCTCCCGGGCGCGATGCTGGCCAGGCTGCCCTGGCTCGGGATACCGCCTGCAGTCCTGACCAGGGCGATCGCCGAGCGTCGGCCGCGGCTGGTGCACGCCCATTTTGGCCGGGATGCGGTTTCCGCCGCAGCCATCGCCAGGCGCCTGCGGCTTCCGCTGGTGACGACCATCCATGGCTGGGAACTGGGCCAGCCGATCGATCGGCGGACGCCGGTACACGCGCTGCACGACAGGCTGGTGTGGCGCAGCATGCGCGCCCTCTTCGCCCGGCCCGAGGCGTCGTGGATCGCCGTCTCGGCGCATGTCGCAGCGGCCCTCGCCGGACTCGGCGCCCAGCGCCAGCGCATCCATGTGCTGCCGATCGGCGTCGATCTGGCGCGCTTTGCGCCAACAGGAGCCGACCCCATTCCCGGGCGCATCCTCTTCGTTGGCCGGCTGGTGCCGATCAAAGGATGCGATGTGCTGCTGCGGGCTCTGGCCCGACTTGCCACCACAGGTCGTGCGCCTGCAGTCCACCTGCGTATCGCTGGCGACGGACCTGAACGCGCCGCTCTCACCGCCCTCGCCACGCAACTGGGCCTGACCGTGACCATGCTTGGGCGGCTCGATCCGGCGCAGGTGCGGGCCGAGCTGGCGCAAGCCGACCTGCTGTGCGTGCCTAGTCGCGTCATCGGCGGGCTGGCGGAAGCGTTCGGCATCGCCTTCGCAGAGGCCCAGGCCATGGGTGTGCCGGTGGTCTCGACGGCGACCGGCGGCATACCTGAAGCGGTGGCCGATGGGGAGACCGGCCTGCTGGTGCCGCCGGATGACCCCGAGAGCCTGGCCGGTGCCATCGCCCGTCTGGTCTGCGACCGCGGATTGAGGGCGACCATGTCCGCCGCGGCCGTATCGCGGACGGCGCGCCAGCACGGCCTTGCCGCCTGCACCGCCACCCTGGAGGATCTCTACGACCGCACCGCCGGCGAGGAGGCTGCATGGGAGTGAACGACAGGTTGCGCCGGGTGCCGTAGCTTGGCCCCCCGTTGGCCGCCGCCGCACGCTGGCTCAAGGATCGGCGTCGCCCGGCCGCGGTGTTCGAGAGCATCTACCGAAGCAATGCCTGGGGCGATCCGGACAGCCGCTCCGGTTTGGGATCCTCGCTGCACAGCACCGTCGAGGTCCGACGGGTCCTTCCGGGACTGCTCGCCGAACTTGGCGCGAAGACCATGCTCGATGTCCCGTGCGGCGACTTCCACTGGATGGCGCAGCTGCCACTCGATATCGACTACCTGGGCGGTGACATCGTCGAGGACCTGGTGGCCGCGAACCAGCAGCGGCACGGTGGTCCGCGGCGACGCTTCGAGCGGATCGATCTGCTCGCCGGCGCTCTGCCCAAAGCGGACCTTGTCCTGTGCCGGGACTGCCTGGTCCATCTCTCCTTCCGCCACATCGCCTCGGCGCTCGCCGCGATCCGGGCATCGGGCTCGACCTGGCTGCTGACCACGACCTTTCCCGGACTCCCTGGCAATCGCGACATCGCCACCGGCAACTGGCGCCCCCTCGACCTGACGGCCCCGCCCTTTTCGCTGCCCTCACCGACCCGGCTGATCGACGAGCGTTGTGCCGATCCGGGGAGGGCCGGGAAGAGCCTGGGGCTGTGGCGGATCGCCGACCTTGCCGTCTGAAGCGTCCGCACAGCGCGCATCCTCGGACACGGATCCCGCGCCGAGGGCGAGGTGGCAGAGCAGCAGGACCGGCCCCCAACCCGGCATGCCGCGGCTGAACCAGGGCTCGGAAATCGTCCCCAGGACGATCATGGCGAGGATCGACCAGCCGAGAGGGCGATGCCGTGGCGGGGACCGCCACAGAGTCCAGACGATGACGCCGAGATAGGCGATCCAGGCGAGCAGGCCGAACACCCCGCTCTGGCCAAGCTGCTGTACCACCTGGTTATGGGCGTGCCCTGTGCGCCAGCTCAGTTCGGCCTCGTAGCGATCCTGCATCTCGGCGTCCCACAACCCGGGTCCGTCGCCGAACCAGGGATTGCGGCGCCACTCGTCCAGGGTGATGTTCCAGATCACGGTGCGGCCGGTCAGCGTCGTCACCGAGTCGCCCTTGGCGTCGGCCAGATCGTCGGCCCAGGAGGCCAGCGATCCGGAGAACAGGGCCGCGAGGCAGACCAGCATGGCGATCCCCCAGGCGCCGGCCGCCAAGCGGATCCGCGCGTCCAGGCGTGGACCGGCGGCGCGGTTGGCCCAGAGGACCAGCAGCAGCGGCACCGCGATGGCGGCGGCGAGCATGGTGGTCTTGGATTGCGTCGCGAGCAGCACCCCGAGCACCGCAGCGGGCCAGGCCAATGCAGCGGCACGCGCCAGAAGGCCGGCCGGCCGCGCGATGCACAGCAGGTGCAGCTCCAGCAGCAGGGCGAGCAGCATCAGAGGACCGAGGAAGTTCGGGTGCGGCATGGCCCCGTAGAGGCGCCAGGACCACCACTGGAACCAGCCGCTGGCGTACTCGCGCTCGAAGGCCCAGGCTGGAAGCAGCAGCGCGAAGGCGATCGAGAGCAGGGCCAGGGCGCGCAGGCCGCGGCGCAGGAGGGCGAAGAGCTGCCCGCTCGGCGGAGCGGGGAGTACGGCCAGGCAGACGAAGAGCAGCGGCCAGACCACCAGGCCGGGGGCGAACCCAGGTCTGGAGCCAAGCAGTGCGGACAGCGCCAACGTTCCGGACAGCGCCGCGCCACCCCACAGCAGCGCCCGGCGCGACCCGTCCGGCGTGCGCCGTCCCCACACGGCGATCACCCCGGTCGCGGTGAGCGCGAGGGCGAGCATGCCCAGGCGATACACCGACGAGCCGAACTCGGACTTGGCCAGGGCCGAATAGCTGCCGACGAGATCGAGGACATGTCCGGCCGGGAAGTAGCGTGGCGTCGCCAGGGCCACCACCACCGGTGCGGCCAGCATCGCCCAGATCAGGATGCGCCACGGCCGCAGGGCGCGTTCGGCCGGGTCGGGGTTCATGTCCGGGCGGCGGCCAAGCAGGCCGCGCGCAGCGGATCGCCGGCCTTCACCGGATGGATCGCGCACAGTCGCGAGGGATCGAGCCCGGCGGGCAGCCGGCAGGGCGGGGCGAACTGGATCCAGGCGCGCCGGCCGTCGCGCGGCTGGCCGCGAGCATCGAAATGCAGTTCGCCGAAGGCGTGACCTGCCGCGGCGAGGTACACGCTGAGGATGAGATCCTCGCCGCTGTACAGGCCGACCGGGCCATCGCAGTCCTCGCAGAAGCCGAGCCTGAGCGCGTCTTCAACTGCGGTTCGCGCCACGGCGTAGAGGCCGCCCAGCAGGTGCTCGCCGGCGGCCAGGCCGTTGCGCCTGGCGGCGGCGAGGTGGCGCAGGTAGCGCGGCCGGGCCAGACTCGGACGCAGCGCCCCATCCGGTACGCGGTAGCACGGCGCGCCCGGCACTAAGTCGAGCAGCATGCGCCGTGCGAGGTGCGGACTGGGGCGGCTTCCGCCAGCGGCGTTGCGTCGGAACACGCCGATCGCCGCCGCACCCTCCGCACGCGCGGCGTCGATCGCCGCGAACAGGTCGGGATGGAAGATCAGCGCATCCGGATCCATCTTGATCAGCACATCCCAGTCGGGCAGCGCGACGCTGCGGGCGAGCAGGCGTGCGAGGCTGCGCGCGTTGGCGCGGTAGCCGACCCGGGTCTGGTTCCAACCCGGGCTCGAACCCAGCACTGCCACGAGGCGTGCGACCTGCTCGCGCGGGAACGATGCCTCTGGTCCGTCGCCCTGGGCGAGTACGGGGCCATCGAATCCGATCGCCCGCAGCGTCTCGACCGACTCGATGGCGAGCCCGAGATCGCTGGCCGAGAACAGCAGGCATATGAGGGCGCGTTGGGGCATCGTTCCCGTCAGCATACGCCCGCGCCCGGCCGGGAAAGCCAACCGGGCCTCAAAGCAGGCTCGGAAGCCACGCCAGTCCGATGCAGCCGGCCGCCGCGAGCGCGGCCCACGGCGTCAGCGGATTGCCGATCCGCGACCTGCACGCCTGCCACGACACCACGAAGGCGCTGCTGGCGAGCATGTCGGCATAGGCGAAGCCGACGGCGCCGAGGCGGGGCACCAGGGCGGCGGCTGCAACGAACAGGATCACGGCGTTGGCGAGGTGCATCGTCGTCAGCAGCCCGGCACGCCCCTCGGCCACCAGCACGCTTGACCACATCACGCTGAGCGCACCGATCGTTGAGGCGGTGGCCAGGCCAGGCAGCACCTGCGCGCTCGCTGCCCAGCCATCGGGCACCAGTCCTGGAAGCCAGGAGACGGTGCAGCTGGCGATGGCGGTAGGGAGGCCGGTGGCCAGGGTCACGAGAAGCGAGCCTCGCCCAACGATGGAGCGCAACTGTTCGCGGTCGCCTAGCGTGCGCGGGATGCCGGCGGCAGCTACGCGCGCCGCAGCTACCCGCGCTGTCGAGAGGGTCTCGACCACGCGTTGGGCCAGGGCGACCTGTCCGAGGGCGGCGGCGCCGAGGGCCGAGCCGACCACCGCCGGCGCCGCCAGGGCGCGCAGGTGCCAACTGCCCGACATCGCGGCCCATCCCCAACTCTTCCGCGCCAGGCGGCCGAGCGCCTGCCGGCCTCCGGGGCGGGGGCGGAAGGTCGGATCCGCCCGCCACAGCAGCCAGGCCCCGACCAGGTACTGGCCGATCAGGCCGGCTGTCGGGGCCAGCGGGCCGGCACCGGCCCAGGCCAGTGCTCCGGCGAGACTCACTGCGGTCGCCTGGCCGGTAAGATCGGCGCGGGCGATGCGCAGGTAGTCGAGTCTGCGCTCGAGCCGGGCGTAGGCCAGCTGGGCCGGCCAGGCCACGGGAAGGCACAGCGCGATCAGCGTGGCACAGCGGGCGAGACCGTCGATGCCGCTGATCCGCTCCACCACCCACCCGGCGGCGGCGAGCAGCGGAATGGCGACGGCGCCGCCGACCGCCAGCAGCAGGGCGGCAGCACGCCATTCCTCCTCCTCGGGTTCATCGGCCCGTCTGACCAGCGCAGCCGAGACCGAGGCGGGCACGATCATCCAGGCCAGCATGACCAGGGCAGCTGCCCCGACATACACGCCGTAATCAGTCGCCCCGATCAGGGCGGTGATGATGGCGACACCAGCAAGTCCGAGCAGGGCGCCGGCCGCCTGGCGGGCGACCAGCACCCAGCCACCGGTCAGCATGCGCTGCGCCAGTGACACGTCGCCATTGCTCATTGCTGCGTGCCGTTTCCGAAGCGTACGCCCATCGGCCTGCTAGACCGGCTGGCTGGCGGCGACGACCACGCCGAGGCAACGATTGCGCACCGGGCTGAGTCCGGACCAGGCCCTGGCCAGGGCGTCGCGGCCGGTCTCTCCGGCGCGTACCACCAGCAGCAGGGCGTCGGCGGATCCGGCGATGGTCAGCGCATCGGCGCTGCCGCTTAGGGCGGGGGCATCAATCAGGATGAGGTCATAGTCTGGTCGGCAGGCGGTCAGCCACTCGGACAGGCAATGACTGTGTAGCAGGTCGCCGGCGTGGGCCTCGGGTGACCCGGCGGGCATGACGTCGACGTTGGGGCAGCCGCTGGCGACCGGGGCTAGGCCCGGTTCTCCGGCCAGGAGGCGGGCGAGGCCTTCCGCGCCGTCGAGGCCGAATTGAACGGCAAGTCCGGGCCGGCGCAGATCCCCGTCCACCGCCAGCACCCGCGCTCCGGCCATGCCGGCGGCGACGGCAAGTCGTGCGACCAGGGTGGTCCGCCCGTCCCCGGGCTGCGGCGAGGCGATCAGGACGATCCGCGCGCCCTCTCCGGTCGGCAGGGCGTAGCGTAGGGTGGCCCACAGGCTCCGCACCGATTCGGCAAGCGGCGCCGGGGCGCCCGGGCCGGTGGCGGTCAGCGGGCCAGGGCGGCACGCCGGAAGCTCGGCGAGCACAGGCAGACCGGTCGCCGCAGCCACCTGACGGGCGTCGGCGAGGCGCGTACCGAGCGCGTCGGCGATGGCCGCCGCGGCGACGCCCGCCGCCACGGCGAGCAGCACGGCGAGGATCTTCAGCGGCGGCCCGCCGAAGCTGTTCGCCACCGCGGTGGCGCGCGGCGGGGCGCTCACCGACATGCGCCGCTCGTCATAGCCGGCCAGGGCGTCGAGCTGGGTGAGGCGGGCCTGCAGTTCGTTGTGCACCTTCTGCTGCGCGGCGGTCGTCTGGATCAACTGCTGCAATTCGATCAGCCGACCCCGGTAGGCATCAAGATCACGCTGCAGACCCACCTGGGCCTCGGTCAGGGCGTCGCGCTGGGCGGTGATCCGCTGGTGGTCGGATTCGATGGCGGAACGGGCGGCCGCGATGGTCGATTCCAGCTGCGTGCGCTTGGCGGCGAGAAGGCTGCGCACCTCGATCAGGCGAGGGTGCTTTTCCAGGTATTTGGCCGACAGCTCGGCCTCCTGGCCCTCAATCCTGAGCAGATCCTGCTGCAAGGCTCCGACCACGGTCGCGGTCGAGACCTGGTCGATGCGCAGATAGGCGTTCATGCGCGCAGTCGGGTCGACGATCGTGTCCGCGGTGCGGACCTGGGCGAGCAGCGCGGCGCTGGCGGTGACGCGTTCGTCGAGCAGGGCCTGCCGCTCGGCGAGGGACTGGATGCGCGCGGTGATATGGTTGCGGTCGGGATCGGTGCTGGCGATGGCGTTGTCGTGGCGGAAGGTCCGCTCCTGCTCGCGGCAGGTTTGCAGCGCCGCCTCGGCCTCGGCCAACTGGCCGCGTACGAAGGCGATGTCCTCGGCCCCTTGCGACCGCTGCGCGGTGGACTGCTGGGCGAGGTAGGCGTCGATCACGGCCTGCAGCCCCTGCTCGGCCCGCACAGGATCCTCGTCATCGAGGCTGACCTGGATCACCCAGGTGTTCTTCACCACGGTTGCGCGCAGGCGCTGCTGGAGCAGGGCGGAAGGATCGGCGGCTCCGCGATAGGCCGGATTGTCGAGAAGGCCGCTCATCGCGAAGGCGGATCGCAGCGTCGGCTTGGCCGTGAGCATCTCGCGTTGCGTGTTGACCATCTGCTCGGGTACCAGACCGGCCACCGGATCGTTCTGGAAGCTGATGGGTTTGAGACCGCGACCCATCGTCAGCGTCGCCTCGGCGCGGAAGCGCAGGGGCAGCAGCAGCGAGGGCGCAGCGAGCACGGTGAAGCCGACCAGCAGGGCGACGCAAACAGCGAGCACGCGGTGCCGGCGCAGCATCGCGAGCAGGTCGGCGGGCCGCAGGGGCGGGGCGTCGGCGGGTAGGGTCATCGTCCGGGCGCATCGTGCAGGCCGCCCAGCCGGGCGCCAGTGCTTGAGGTGTCTGGCGCAGGCCGAGCATACGAGGCGTGCCACGCGCCTGGGTCATCTGGTTCGTCCTCTGGCTCGCCGTTGGCGCCGCCCTTGGCTCGTTGGCGGTGGTGGCGTGGGGCGCGCCGCTGACCCTGCGCGGCTGGGTCGAGTCGTTGCAGGCTTCGTATGGGGCCGGGCGTCCGCCTGCCCTGCTGCTGCGCGCTGATCTGCACCTGCATGCGCTTACCGCGCTGATCCTGGCTTGCTGGTTCGCCCTCGGTCTGCGCCTGTTCCTGCCACGCGGCCTGCCGTGGACCGCCCTCGCCCTGGCTGCGATGGTGGCGGGGGCCGACGAGCTGGCGCAGATCGGCTCGGCCGAGCGGAGCTTCGAGTGGTCCGACCAGATCGGGGACGCCATCGGACTCGCCCTCGCTCTGCTGCCCGCGTGGCTGATCGCCCGCATCCGCTTCGCCGCTCAGAGCACGACCGCAAGCTCCAGCGCCAACAAAACCCGATCGTAGTCCGGTCCCGTCGTCGAGGTCCTGCGCTGCAGCTCGGCCCAGGTGCGCAGCCCCAGGCCATCGCGCAGCCGGTACTCGAACCCGCCACGCGCGTGGCGGTCGATCGCGGTTTCGGTGCTGCCGGAGATCTCCGGCGCCAGACATTCATAGCGGCTGAGACGCAGCCGTCCGACCAGATCGAGCCGATCCGCGAGGCGCAGGCGGCCCTGCAGCACGGCCTCATCGAGCCTGGCGGCGTTGCTCGTGGCGGTGATGCCATCAACGAGTCCGGTGGACAAGATCAGCGACGCGGTGGAGCGCGTCTCGGCGGCCCAGTCGAGCCGCAGGTTTGCCACTGGCGCGGCCGCGACGCGGTCGTCATTTGCGGCATCGTCGCGGGTGTCGGCCTCATGCAGGCGGATGGTCCCGCCGAGCCGCAGGTCGGCGGCGGTCCGGTCGCCAAGGCCATGCCGCCAGCGCATCAGCAGGGTTGCGGCGCGGTGAGGATTGGCCGGCGAGGAGCCGTCCCGGCGCAGATCCTCGAGCGCGATCTCGCCGCCCACCGCGCTGCCCGCACCAGCCAGGGCCACGGCCGAGAGGCCGAGTCCCAAGCGCGTGCTGTCGCGGGCGTCTTCGCCGAAGAAGGGGGTCGCCTCGCGGAAGCTGGTTGCGGCGGCAGTCGCCTCGGCGCGCCAGCGCCAGCGGCGCAGTTCGCGCGCGAAGGCTGCGGTGCCGCGCCAGTCGTCGCGCCACACCTGGTACAGGGGGTCGATGGCGCGGATGAAGGACGCCTCGACCGAGGCGAGCCCCGCGTCGCCATCGTGCATGAGCCGCGCAGTGGTCTCGCCCGACGAACCGTTCCGCTGCGGAGTGTCGGCGTAGCGGCGCATGCGCAGCATGCCATCCAACTCGAGACGCAGGGCTTCGCGCCCGGCCGAGCGGATTTCGGCGCCGGCCGACAGGCGCAGCTGGCTGTCGGCGCGGGCCCCGCGCTCGACGGTCAACGGATTCGCATCCCAGGCCGCGCCGAGCACGGCCTTCGGATGCACGGTCCACGATCCGCCGGGGCTCGACAGGTCACCCAGCGGCAGCAGGCGGAAGCCGTCCACCGAGACCGAGCGCGGATCCTGTTCCGGCTCGGGGTCGGACAGGAAGGTGCGCGGGATGTCGGCCGGTCGGTCCGCCGCAGCCAGCGGCCCGGCCGGCAGGTCGGCCGCCATGGCACAGGTGGCAAGGCCGATGGCGAGGAGGACGCGGCACCAGTTCAGAAGCGTGACTCCGGCACGAACACCGTGTCGCCGGCGCGCAGCTCGGGATCAGTGGCCTTTCCGGCAAGCACCGCCTGGACATCGACCGCGGCTGGCTGCTCGCCGCGCCGCACGACCTGGACGGCGGTCTCTTTCGCGTACCTGCCGAAGCCGCCCGCCAGGGATACCGCCTTGCTCACGGTCAGGGCTTCGTGGGCGGGCATCGCCACGGCGCGCGGATAATTGACCTGGCCGAGGACATAGATCCGGTCGGCGCGCGGAACCACGATCACATCGCCGTGCTGCAGCGCGATATCCTGCTCTGGCGCCTCGGTGCGCGGCAGCGGCAGGGCCAGCTTGCGGCCAGGATGATCGGGGTCGTCGCGGACGACGGTGGCGGCGAGGCGGTCGGCATCCTCCTCGAAGCCACCGGCCGCGCCGATCGCCTGCAGGGCACTCGACGGGCGCAGCGGATCGAGCTTGGCGGCTCCCGGGTTTTTCACCGCCCCGATCACGGACACGATGCGCGCCGCATACTCGCGCAGCTGGACCTGCACCGAGGGGTTGCGCACATAACCATCAGCCAGTCGCCGCGTCACCTCTGCCGCAATGTCCTCGGGGGTGCGGCCGGCTGCCCCGGCGATGGCGCCGATCAGCGGGAAGGGGATGTCCCCTGCGGCCGGCACCAGGGCCGAGACCTGCAGATCGGGGTGACCGAAAACCTCGATGGCAATGCGGTCGCCCGGGAACAGGCGGTAGCCCGAGTCGGCAGCCGAGGCCGTGATGGCGAAGGCGAGGATCAGGAGGAGTCTCACCACGGCAGGGTGTCCCGCAGGGCGAGCAGCAGCGGTCGCAGCGGTCCGGTTCCGAGTACGACCACACGTGCGCCCTGGCCGAGTCGCGGCGGGACAAGTCCGGCGTCGAGGACGATCACGGCGCGCAGCGGGGGGGTACCGACCCCATTCCAGAAACCCGAAGACGAGGGCGGCAGGACCGACTCGACAGCCCCGTGCAGCACGCGATCCTCGCCTAGCAGCCTGACCCGCACGCGTTCGCCCTGGGCCGCAGCTTCCGGTTCGGGCAGTGCGACGACGATGCGCAGCTCGCGTTGGTCTGCCAGCTCGAGTAGCGGCTCCCCGGCGGCGACCACCGCGCCTGCCGAGACGCACAGTCTGGCGACGGTGCCCTCACGCTCAGCGCTGACGGCGGCATTGCCCAGCACCAGCAGTTCCTGACCGGTGGCGACCTGATCGCCAACGCGCACCGGCACCGTGACGATCGTTCCAGCCCGGGGTGCGGCAACCACCACGCTCGGGGCCCAGACCAGGGCCTGGTTCAGCTCAGGAAAGGCGCGCGGCAGGGTGGCTAACGCCAGGAGCGCAACGAGCAGGGAAATCGCAGCCACGACAAGCAACGGCAGACGGTGTTGTGATGCGGTTGCTGCGGCTGGCGGGGTGGCCGGTGGAGCCAGCGGCGTCATGGCGATCGCCGGCTTGCCGAACTTCGACGTGAAGCCCGGCGTCTCGCCGCCGCCGGCGCGGGCGCGCGCGGTCAGTGCGCCGGTCTGCGGGCCCTGGGCCGCCACCGCCGGACGCAGGCCGCTGATCTCCTGCTGTTGCAGCCGAAGGCGGCTGGCGCTGGATTCGTCGTCGGCCAGCCGGCGGGTGCCGGGCTTGGCGGCGGGCGCCGGATCGGGCTCGGGACGCGGGGTCACCGTCTTCGCCATCGTGCGGTTCAGCCGCTTGGTCGCGCTCTCGAAGGCCGCCAAGCGACGCTCGAGGTCGTCGAGGCCAGGATCGGTCGCAGCGCTGGGAACCGGCTCATCGGGCATCGCGCATAGGCTAGCGATTCTCCGGGGCACGCACAACCCGCGTCCCCGCCAAGCTTTGCGGGGCACGTTTGCATATTGCGATGAACGCAATATGCTTCGGGCGTGCTGACCACCGGGCTCGACATCCTGCGCATCCTGGCCGAGGCGGAGGGGCCGCTGACCGCCACCGCCATCGCCGAGCGGGTCGGGCTGCATGTGTCGAATGTGTCGCGCACCCTCGGCGTGCTGGCGAAGCACGGCTATGTGCGCAAGCCGACCTACCACAGCTTCGCCCCCGATCTCGGCGTGCTGGCGTTGGCCGGCGCCGCCGCCGCGCGCCTGCCGGCGGTGGCGCGCACCCGCGCCGCACTGGTGGCGGCGGCGCGCGCGGCGGGCATGAACGCAGCGCTTGCGGCGCTGCATCGCGATCAGGTGCTGTACCTGCACCAGGTTGCGCCCGACGGCACGGCCCAGTCGGCGGTGGCGGGCGGCTGGCCGCTGCACCTGTCGGTGGTCGGCCTGCGCCTGCTGCTCGACCAGCCGGCGAAGACGGCGCGGGCGGCGCTCGAACGCGCCGGTCGCCGCTACGGCTGGGAGCGCCCGACGCCGGCCACGCCCGAGACCCCGGCCGCCTGTCTGAGCGCAGCACGCGCGCGTTTGGCCGGCGGCATCCTGCGCACCGACCACTGGGATACGCCGGGCGATGTCGCCGCCGCGCTTGGTGTATCCGTGGCGGGTCAGCCGCCCCTGGCCCTGGCGCT
>JFJP01005565.1_pt1 | contig 16476 bp, 14 predicted proteins | sample 431651 | NCBI WGS metagenome assembly JFJP01 (sample SAMN02602958, study PRJNA72255) | Microbial mat metagenome, whole genome shotgun sequencing project. | biome: fresh water; feature: sink hole; material: water; isolation source: purple microbial (photo- and chemosynthetic) mats found in... | reverse complement strand
GCATGTGTTTTGCGAGGTGCATCCTTGCGATGTGTCTGACAACTGGCTGCGTGCCTATGCGCGGGATGGTCAGCTCAAGGGCATCATCCTGTCAGGCAGCCACGCCAGCGTGTATGAAGAAAGCACCGACAAGGCACCGCAGGGGGTGTTTGAGCTGGGCGTGCCGGTGCTGGGCATTTGCTACGGCATGCAAACCATGGCGCATCAGCTCGGTGGCCTGGTCACCAGCGGGCACCAGCGCGAATTTGGCCATGCCGATGTGCGCGCGCACGGCCACACCGCCTTGCTCAACGGCATTCAGGATTACGCCACCGCCATGGGTCACGGCATGCTCAAGGTCTGGATGAGCCACGGCGACAAGGTCACGGAGCTGCCGCCCGGCTTCAAGCTGATGGCCAGCACCGACAGTTGCCCGATTGCCGGCATGGCCGACGAAGAGCGGCGCTTTTACGGTGTGCAGTTTCACCCCGAGGTCACCCACACCCGTTTGGGCGCAGCGATTCTGGAGCGCTTTGTGCTGGAAATCTGTGGCACCCGGGCCGACTGGATCATGGGCGACTACATCAGCGAAGCGGTAGAGAAAATCCGCGCCCAGGTGGGTGACGAAGAAGTGATTCTGGGCTTGTCTGGCGGTGTCGATTCTTCAGTGGCCGCCGCCCTGATTCACCGCGCCATTGGTGACCAGCTGACCTGCGTGTTTGTGGATCACGGCCTGCTGCGCCTGAACGAAGGCGACATGGTGATGGACATGTTTGTCGGCAAGCTGCACGCCAAGGTCATCCGCGTTGATGCCGCTGACCAATTTTTGGGCCACCTTGCCGGTGTGGCCGACCCGGAAGCCAAGCGCAAAATCATTGGCCGTGAATTTGTAGAGGTTTTTAAGGCTCAAGCCCTTTCCCTGACTGCGCAGGCAGCTACAAAGAATAAAGTAAACCAAGCATCCGCCGACCCTGCGCCAAGTGCACCGCACGCGGCCAAGGGGGCCAAGTGGCTGGCCCAGGGCACCATCTACCCCGATGTCATCGAGTCCGGCGGGGCCAAGAACAAGAAGGCCGTGGTCATCAAGAGCCACCACAACGTCGGCGGCCTGCCCGAACAACTCGGCCTGAAACTGCTGGAGCCGCTGCGCGAACTGTTCAAGGACGAGGTGCGTGAACTCGGTGTGGCGCTGGGCTTGCCGTACCACATGGTGTATCGCCATCCGTTTCCCGGCCCGGGTTTGGGCGTGCGGATTTTGGGCGAGGTCAAGAAGGAATACGCCGACCTGCTGCGCCGGGCGGACGCGATCTTTATCGAAGAGCTGCACAACTTTGTTGATGAGGCCAGCGGCAAAAACTGGTACGAGCTGACCAGCCAGGCCTTCACCGTGTTTTTGCCGGTCAAGAGCGTCGGCGTGATGGGCGACGGCCGCACCTACGACTACGTGGTGGCGCTGCGCGCGGTGCAAACCAGCGACTTCATGACCGCCGACTGGGCCGAACTGCCCTACGCGCTGCTGAAAAAGGTATCGAGCCGCATCATCAACGAAGTGCGCGGCATCAACCGTGTGACCTACGATGTGTCGTCCAAGCCGCCTGCGACCATCGAGTGGGAGTAAGGGCTCAGGCCAGCCTGGCTGGATATCAGGTGGCGGCTGAGGGTACGGCAGCCACGGCAACTTCCAGGCGGTCACGGCCGGCGGCTTTGGCGCGGTAGAGTGCGCTGTCAGCTTGGGCCAGCAGTTCTGGCAGTGGGGTGTCGCGGGTGAACTCGGCCGCCCCAATGCTGATGGTGTATCGCACCGCTTCATGGTTGGCGGCAACCGGGCTGGTCCGTACGCTGTCAATCATGCGCTGCGCCAGCGCACAGCCGCCAGCTTGATCGGTGTTAGGCAGCAGCACGGCAAACTCTTCACCCCCCAGACGACCCAGCAAGTCAGATTCGCGCAGCACGCTACGCACGGTTTGCACAAAACCTTGCAGCACCGCGTCGCCCGACTGGTGGCCAAAGCTGTCGTTGACCTGTTTGAAATGGTCCAGGTCGATCATCAGCAGCATCAGCGGCAGCGCGTAGCGGGTGGCGCGCGTCAGCTCCAGTTCGGCCAACTGGCAAAACTTGCGCCGGCTCAAAGCGCCCGTCAGCGCATCCACATTGACCAGCGCCAGGTTGGCCAGTTCGGCGTTCTTGAGCGCCGTGACGTCTTCGTGGCTGATCACCAGGCGTTGCAGTGTGTCCTGTACCGGCATGACCTTCAGGCTGAACCAGCGCGTGCTGGCTGGTGAATAAAACGGCTCGTCAAGGTGAAACTCGGGGCGTTCGCCCGCCACCACAGCCGCAATGCCGCGTGCCACCGTGGCGACGGTGGGTTGCCCGGGTTCGGCCATGGCGGCCAGCCAGTCAAGGTAGTTGCCGCTCTGAAAACCAGGCGACGGCTGCAGGCCGATGCTTGCCGCATGGCTTTGCCAGGCCGTATTGGTTTGCAGCACACGGCCGCCTTCATCCACCACCGCCACCTGCGCGGCCAGGCTGTCAAACACCGCCTGCTGAAACGCGTTGGCCTGGCGCAATGCTTCTTCGGTGGCTTTTCGATCAGTGATATCGATGCAGGTGCCCATCAGGCGCGCTGGTTTACCGTCTTTGCTGCGCTCGATGGTGGCACCGCGCTGCAAAATCCAGCGCCAGCTGCCATCACTGTAGTGTGCGCGGTAGGTGCATTCGCAATACAAGGAGCCGCCGTCCAGATGGGCCTGCAAGGCGGCCTGCACCTGCTGCCGGTCATCAGGATGAATCAGCGCCAGCCAGTCGCGCTGGTGCTGGCCAAAGTCAGTTTCGGTCAACCCAAATATTTCGGCGCAGCGCTTTGACAGGGTGAACTCGTCAGCCGTCGTCTGCCAGTCCCAGGTGCCATGGCCCGTGCTTTCAATGGCCATGGCCAGCCGTGCCTGGCTGAGCTGCAACTGACTTTGCAAGTTCTGCTGTGCCGTGATGTCGATCGTGATCACCTGCCAGCCTGCGCCCACCGCCTCGCGGGTGACGACCAGGCTGACCCTCGACACCTGGTCGGCCAGGCTGATGTCACCCCGTTGTGCGTCGTGAATACTGGCCGCCTCCAGCAGGGCATGGAACAGCGGCTGGTCCACCTCGGCCACAAACAAATCAAGCCGGCGGCCCAGCAGGCTGATGCGGTCCTGACCGAGCAGGCGCGCGCCCGCCAGGTTGAGTCGGGTGATGTCGCCGTGCGGGTTGAGCGAAAAAAAACCCACCGGCGCAAAGTCAAACAGATCGTTGCTTTGCAGCAGTGCCTGCTCCAGTTGCACCCGGGTGGCTTCCAGGTACTCGGTTTGCATTTCCATCTCGATCTGGTGCAGCTCAAGCTCTTCAATCAGATGTTGCGCCTGCTCCACGCTCAACTGCGCCGGGTCCAGGCTGGCCTTGCCGATGCGCCGCTGTTGGGCAATGCTGCGCAGTTCATCGAGAGTCAGCGGATTTTTACGGTAAACCATCACCGCCTCCTTGGTGACTGGAATTGCCTGACGAGATGTTCAGCAGCGTGATCAGCACGCCGTCTGCCTGCAGCGCCGCCGAACTGCTGGGCGTGATGCAAACCCGAAACAGCCGTCCGTCGTGGGTGCGGCGCTCGCATTCGTGCTGCAGCTGGGTGCAGAGCACCTCGCGCGCGTCCGCCAGCAGGGTGGGGTAGTCCAGCGCGCTGCTGATGTCGGTGATCGGACGGCCCTGGTCACCGGCCATGAGTTTGATGACGGTGCCAATGGCCGCGTTGAAGTTGCGCACATGAAATTGGCGGTCAAGCGACAGCCAGGCGATGCCACTGCTGGCGATGAGCTGCGACAGCTGCTGATGGCCATAGCCCAGGTCAGCCAGTTTGAACTGCAATTCGCTATTGAATGCCGCCAGCTCGGTGTTGAGCGAGCGAAAATCCTGCGCCACCAGGGTCTGGGCTTGCAGCGCGGTTTGTGATTCTTCCTGGCTGGTTTGCAGCGCCTCATGCGCGTTATGCAGCTCCTGGCGTACCTGTTTCAACTCAGCCTGGGACATTTGCAGTTGTTGCCCCAGCAAGAGCAGATGATCATCGCGGCTGTCGATTTGGCCAGGCGGGTGACTGGCGTCGGCGCCAACCGGGCGCGACAACGCAGTGAACAGCACCAGCATCAAGCCGTCAGAATCTTGCGTCCGTTGCGGCAATTGCAGTGGCTCCAGGCGGATGGTGACCCAGTGGCCTGGAATTTCGGTGACCGGCAGGCATGGCAAGGTGGTGACGGCACCCAGCCGCTGGGTGCGGTCAAACGCGTCGCGTAGCGCCTGTTTGAGGCTGCCGCGCAGCATGGCAAACAGGTTCATGCATGGCTCGCCGCTGCCGAGTTCCAGGTAGTTGCGGGTGTCGCCGTGCAGGTACAGCACGTCGCCCTGGGTGTTGGTGAGTGCGGCAGCGGGGGCAAAGCGCTCAGCCAGCAGCTGTTCGACCCGCATTTTGAGGTTGGTGCGCTCTGGCGCGGCGTCGGGCTGCGCCGCAGCGCGCCGGGAGATGCCCGCTGCGGCCAGCCAGGTTGTCGGAAACAGGGCCGATGTCTTGCGCCGGGGGGCATTGAGCCGCCGGTAAAGCCGCGACCCGGTGGCTACCTGAGCGAACAGATCGGTGGCCGAGCCAACCGATTCGCTCTGGCCCAACATCAGAAAGCTGGTGTTGTTCAGGCTGTAATGCAGCGTGGCCATCAGCTGCGGCAGCAGTTCGGGCTGCAGGTAAATCAGCACATTGCAGCAGCTGATCAGGTCCATGTGCGCCAGCGGTGGGTCGGTCAGCAGGTTGTGTTGGGCAAAGGTCACCATCTCACGCAATTGCGCCTGAACCCGGTAACCGGTGCCCTCTTTCACAAAAAACCGCAGTAGCCGCTGCGGCGACATTTCTTCGGCAATGCGCTGCGGATAGACCCCGGCGCGGCCGATGCTCAAGTTGTTGGCATCCAGGTCGGTGGCAAATATCTGCAGCGAAAAAGGCACGCTGGGCTGCGCTGCATCGAGCGTTTCAAGGAACACGATGGCCAGCGAATACGCTTCTTCGGCGCTGGCGCAACCCGGCACCCAGGCGCGCAACACGGCGCCATCGGGGTGGCTGGCCAGCAGCGTCGGAATGAGCTGGGACTTCAGCTGCTCCAGCGCCGGTGCGTCGCGAAAAAAGCGCGTCACTCCAATCAGCAATTTGCCCGCCAGCAGCGCCACTTCCTTGGGGTCTTCGCGCAGGCAACGCAGGTAGCTGGGCAGGCTCGTCAGCTGTTGTTGGCCCATGCGCTCGGTCAGACGCTGCATCACAAAGTCTTGCTTGTACAGAGAAAAGTCGTGCCCGGTCTGGCTGCGCAGCAGCGCGATGACTTTGTCCAGAAACTCTCTCTCTGGCACGATGGCCGGGCTGCCAGTGCGCTGGCGACCCTGCGCGTGCGCCAGGATGCGACCCGGCAAGCGGGCGGCGGCGTCCACCGTGTCGGCCAGACCCGCATTCATGGCGCTGCGCGGCATGGCATCAAACTGGGCATCGTCGGGCGACTGCACAAAACAGGCCCCACCCGCCTGGTGAATGGCGCGCAGGCCCGCCGTGCCGTCCACGCCCAGGCCGGACAAAACCACACCCATGCTGCGCTGGCGCTGATCAGCAGCCAGCGAGATAAACAGGAAGTCGATGGGCAGCGGCAAACTCGGTGGCGCTGGCAGTGGCCGCAGTTGCAGCAGTTGCAGCACGCCCCCCAGTACCGCCAGTTGCTGCTCAGGCACATTCAGGTACACATGGTTGGGTTGCAGGAGCAGGCCGCTTTGCGCTTGCTGCACCGGTAGCGTGGTGTGGCGCTGTAACAGGGGCAGCAGCAAACTCTCACGCCCGGCTGGCTGGTGCTGCACGATGACATAGGCCAAGCCGGTGTTGGGTTGCACATGGGATAAAAAATTTTCCAGTGCCACCAACCCGCCTGCTGAGGCGCCGATGCCGACAATGCCACTGGGTGGTGGGGCTATGGAAACCCGATGGTTGGCCAACATTCATATCCCCGGATTTGTGTAACTTTATGCAGGGCATGGTAGCGCAGCCCGTTGACCCCTGGCAAGCGGGTGGGTATGCGTATTTGCCCGGGTGGCGTGGCCTTGCGTATTCGCAAGGTGTGTCCACGCGCCAGGGCTATTCTGGCTGGGCGGTGGTGCAGCTTTGGCGGCATCGGCCCGCAACAACAAGCTTCATGCAACAGCCAAAACAGGAACACACCATGAAATCAGATGCAGAACTCAAGGAAGACGTGCTAACCGAGCTGGCGTGGGACCCGGTGGTGCCGCACACCCGGGTGGGCGTGGCGGTGAAAGACGGGCTGGTCACCCTGACCGGGCACCTTGACACCTACGCGCAGAAGGTGGCCGCACAGCGGGCGGCGGAGCGGGTCAATGGGGTGCACACCATTGCGGTCGAAATTCAGGTCACGCCCACCGGCGCGCACCAGCGCAGCGACACCGAAATTGCCGCCGCCGTGCAGCATGCGCTGAGCTGGAACACCTCGGTGCCGGCGGATCGGGTGACCGTGCTGGTGGAAAAAGGCGTGGTTACGCTCAACGGCGAGCTGGACTGGAACTACCAGCGCCGGGCGCTGGAGCGCATCATCCGCCCACTGAAAGGGGTGGTGGCAATCAACGACAACATCCGCCTCAAATCGCAACCGATACCCGAGAAGATCGCCGACCGCATTGCGCAGGCGTTGACGCGCCAGGCGGTGCGCGAGGCCAGGCACATCGAGATCGACATTGACGGCAGCGTGGTCACATTGCGTGGCCGTGTGCATTCACGCGCCGAAAAAAATGCCGCCGAAGGTGTGGTGTGGTCAGCCCCGGGCGTAAGCCATGTGAAAAGCCAGTTGACGGTAGAAGACTAAGAATGAAGGAGCCGCGATGACCGCGCAACCGCCGAATGGGGCGACTTCAGCCGTGGGGGTGGCATCCGCAGCGCAATCCCGGCCCGAAGTGGCATCATGAACACGCAAGTCCGCCAGCTGCTGGACAAAATCAGCCGGCTTGAGGATGAGTTGCAGCAGGCCGTGCAGGCGCAAGAGGCGCAGGTGCGGTATCGCCTGAAGGGTAAGAAGGTCGAGTTTGAGGCTTCGGTGTTGCAGGCACACCGGCGGCTCAAGAACCATTTTGTTCACTGGCTGGTGGGCAGCCGACCGCAGAACCTGATCACCGGTCCCATTATTTACAGCATGATCGTGCCGTTGCTGGTGCTGGACCTGTTCTTGACGCTTTACCAGGCCACCTGTTTTCCGGTGTACGGCATTGCCAAAGTGCGGCGCAGCGATTTCATTGTGTATGACCGCCAGCAGCTGGAGTACCTCAACTTCATCGAAAAATTTCATTGCAGTTACTGCGCCTACGGGAGCGGCTTGCTGGCGATGGCCTGCGAAGTGGTGGGCCGCACCGAGGCGTATTTTTGCCCCGTCAAGCATGCCCGGCGCTTGCTCGGCACGCACGCCCATTACGCCCGGTTTCTGGACTACGGCGAAGCCGAGGACTACGCGGCCCGGCTGGAGGCCATGCGGGTGGCACTGGGCCAGCCGGACCCTGTCCCTGTAGAGAAGGAGGATGCATCATGAAACGAAAAGCCCTGGTGTGGGTGCTGGTGACCGCCGGCCTGCTGGTAGCCGCCAGCGCTGCCGCCATCATGCTGGTTGGCAGTCGCTGGCTGGCGGGCGGTTGACATGGGCTTTAGCTGGTGCTTTAGTTTGCTACTTACTATATAGCTGCTTGCGCTTATAGATAAAGGGCTACAGCCTCATTTGTTATAAATAAGAGGCGAGGGTGGCCAGCGAATGGCAATCGCTGCCCACCCTGGCTGGCCACCCGGCGCGGTTGCGCCCTGATGGGCTTAGCTGATGGTCAGTCGTTTCGACTCGGTGCTGGCCTTCTTGGGCAGTTCCAGGCTGAGCACGCCGTCTTCAAACTTGGCGTTGGCACCGGCATCGTCCACATCTTGCGACAGGCTGAACGTGCGCGACACCGAGCCGCAGTAGCGTTCGTTGCGTAGCACCTTACCGCCTTCATCCTTGGTTTCTTTTTCTGTCTTGGTGCTGGCATCAATCTGCACGATGTTGCCGTCGATGCGCACGTTGATGTCTTCCTTTTTAAAGCCGGGCAAGTCGGCGCGCACCTTGAAGGACTTTTCTTTCTCGACCACGTCAATGCGGATGTCCATGTCGTCCAGCGTGCGGTCCATGCGCATCGGCATCATGAAACCCCGAAACAGCGAGTCAAACGGGTCGCTCAGTGACAGGGGTGCAGGATCAAACAAGCGGATATTGGCCATGGTGGCTCCTTGGTGGTTAAGGTTGGACAAAGAGGCTGGCATCGCCTGCCGCGCAAGCCCCAAGGGCCATGGCGGCCGCGACCTGCCAAGCTTATGACTGGCACATGGGCGTGACTTGATAACTCGCAAGTGCGCTGTCGGTTGGGGTTGCAGGCAGTGCTGGCAAGCGCATTTGCTGATTGAGTCGGCGACAGCGCTCAGGTAGCATGAGCACTCCTCAAGGAGCCTCATTGAAATCGTTGCCCCCTGTGATTGAAAGCTCGGCCGGCGTACCGGAGCCGTCACCCCTGGATGAACGGGTGATGATTGACGCAGGCCGTGCGCCCAGGCAGCGCCGGCTTTTCGACGACGATACCCTCACGGTGGTGCTCAATGCCGCTGGCACCGCCATTATTTGTACCGATGCCTGCGGCAAGATTCAGTTGTTCAACCACGGTGCGGAGCACATTTTTGGCTACTCGGCGGGCAGTATGCGCGGGCAAAGCGCGCAGCGGCTGGTTCCGCAACGGCATTACCAGGGCTACCTGCAATTGCTGCAGGCTTTCACGCAGTCCGGGCTGTCCAACCAGCAGATGGGCATGCGCGAAATCAAGGGGGTGTGCGCGGATGGCCATGAGGTGCTGCTGGAGTGCATGTTGTCCAAGGTGACCATTCGCCAGCAGCCGCTGCTGATTGCCGGCCTGCACGATGTGACCGAGCGACACCAATCAGCCGCCAAGCTTGGCGAGTCGCGTGCCCAGCTGCGCGCGTTGACCGACAAGCTCATGACGCAAGAAAAGGCGCTGGTGCAGCGCCTGGCGCAGGTGCTGCATGACCAACTGGGCCAGACCATCGCCGCCATCGGCCTGACCCACGAAACCATCGTGGCGCTGCAGGGTGAGCAGGTGCCGCCCAACATTGCAGCCTTGCAGTCGCATCTGGGCACCCTGATTGGCAATGCCGTGCGCCAGGTCAGGCAGGTGCTGGGTGATTTGCGCCCGCCGTTGCTCGAAGAGCGCGGACTGCAAGCGGCGCTGGACAACGAACTGCGCAACCGCTCGCTGGCGTTGCCCGCGCTGGACATTGCCATTCATGTGCCGCCTGAGCTGGCCGCACTGCGTTGGCCCGGCAAGGTTGAATACGCCGCCTTCATGGTGGCGCGCGAAGCCATCGAGAACAGCTGCCGGCATTCGCGGGCCACGCAGCTTTCGGTCAGGTTCTCGGGCCACGAAGCGGCCTTGCACCTCTCGGTGTTTGACAACGGCGTAGGTATGCAGCCAGGGCAGGCTGTGCCAGCCGGGCACCTGGGCATTTTTGGCATGCAGGAACGGGCGCAGGCGGTGGGTGCCAGCGTCACGTTTGAGGCGACTCAGCCACACGGCACCTGCGTGACTTTTCACTGGCAGTCGCCATCATGACCCAGCTTTATCTGGTGGACGACCACCAAATTCTGCGTGAAGGCTTGCGCGCCATGCTGCAGGCTTATGGCCACACGGTGGTGGGTGAGTCGGATGACCCCACCGTGGCACTGGCTGACTTGCAGCGGTTGCAGCCGCAAGTGCTGCTGCTCGACATCAATCTGGGAGAGCGCTCAGGCTTTGAACTGCTGGCCGAGTTGCAGGCGCGACACCTGTCCACTGCCTGCGTGGTGTTGACGATGATGGCGCAGCCGCAACATGTAGCCCAGGCGATGCGGCTGGGCGCCTATGGCTACGTGCTCAAGGGCTCGGCCAGCAGTGACTTGATGAATGCCATTGACGCGGCCGTGATGCGGCGCAAATACCTCGGCACGCATGTTGACCAACTCATGCTGCAGGCGTTTTCTGACCACGATGAATATGACCCGATCAACACCCTGTCACCGCGCGAGCGGCAGATCATTGTGATGGTGGTGAGCGGCAAGTCAAGCTCGCAAATCGGCCGGACACTGCACCTGTCGCCCAAGACCGTGGCCACTTATCGCAGCCGCCTGATGGCCAAGTTGCGCGTGCATGACGTCCCCGCACTGGTGCGCTTGGCACTCAAATACAAACTGATTGAAGCGGATGCTGATTTGAATGGATGACACGTTGGGTTTAACTCTCCCTACAGACACGCGTGTCATCCAAAAATAAAGTTGCCTCACCGCGAATGATTACGCACCCGAGGGGTGCGGCATCCGGCCAAGGCAACTGATCATGGAACTTCAAACACAAACTGCTTTTGTTTCCAATGCAATTCCAACTTCAATTTCCTCATGCCATCGCGCCCCGGCGCAGCAAACCAGGCCCGCGCTGAAAAAGGACGACCGCTGGTCTGATTTTGATGAAGTGCTGAACCTGCTGCACTACGACGGCGAAATCAGCGATGACGACAACAACAGCCTGTACTGGCGTCGGCGTGTCAAGGCCGGGCAGAGCGTGCTGCGCATGGGGCAGCCCTACGAAGGGCTGTACGTGGTGCGGTTTGGCGCGCTCAAGACCGTGATGACGCAGGCGGATGGCACCGAAAACGTGCTGGCGTTTCCGATGAAGGGCAATCTGGTCGGTTTTGACGGCATCTGCAAGGCCAAGTACCTGACCGACGTGATCGCGCTGACCGATTGCGATTTGATCAAACTTCCCGAAACCGCGCTGTTTTCACCGGGTCAGCAGGGTGGCAGCGACCTGGAACGGGTGGCTTACTGGGCCATCAGCCGCGAAATGGCCAACGAGCAAGCCGGGGCCAGCGCCTCGCGCTCGGTCAAGTCAGAAGTGCGCGTGGCGCGGTTCTTGAGAATTCAGTCTGATCGTTTTGCGGCCATGGGCTATTCGCCCCGGCGCTTTACCTTGCCAATGACGCGGCGCGACATTGGCAGCCACCTGAATGTGACGCTGGAGTCGGTTAGCCGGGCGTTTTCGGCGATGAACGATCTGGGCATCATCAGCATCAACCGGCGCGACATCGAAATTTTGTCGTTTGACGCGCTGCAGCGTTTTGAGAACCAGGGACGCTTGAGCAGCTAGCGCCGGACGCGAAAAACCGCCGTCAGAATGACCACCGAACCGCTCTTGGCACGTTGCCAGCGCAGCCATGAAACTACTTCTCGTTGATGACTCAAAACTGGCCGGCAGCCGCATGCAAAGTCAGTTCGGCTGCATTCCAGGCATTACCAGTATCGATTGTGCTGGCACGCTCGGTCAGGCGCGGGCAAGCATCCTGCATGAAAGCCCGGCGCTGGCGGTTCTGCATTTGCATCTGCCAGTTGGCCTTGGCACTGAGATCATTGCCACACTGAAAGCGCTGTCGTCCAACTTGCAGATTGCTGTCCTGACCAACCACGTCAACGACAGTTACCGCGAAATATGCATGACGCTGGGTGCTGACTGGTTTTTTGACAAAGCCACCGAGTTTGATGATCTGTTTGCCTTGCTGAGCCAGCATGCTGCGGTGCGCTGTACCACGGCCGTCGTCAGCAATGGCGCCACGTTGATGGCGTGACCACAAGGGCTTTGGGGTGCTGACTGGCGACGTGCGCAATGCCTGGCTGCCAGGGCATCACCCCGTCGCCGTCATACCCAAGCAGCGAATCGCTGCGATAGGATTTTTCATAGTAAAAATAGCCTCTAGCCCTTTATTCATCTGCACCAATAGCTATGATAAATATAGTTTTCAAAGCTGCAACCGGGCACTCGCTGCCGATGCGAACTGTCGTCTTGGTCAAGCGATGGGACAACCACAGGGGGCGCTTTCCATCGCGCGCCGAGCAGGGTTGCGTCGGGATTCTTGTCACAATACAGTCACACAAAAGACGTAAATTCTGCGCCTGTTGAACCAATCCGGTTTGATTTTCTTTTTTCTTTCAAAGGATTCTTCATGGCAGCAAGCACATTCAAATCCATTCTGGCGACGACTTCATGGGCAGTGATGGGAGCCGTCTCCTTCACTGGTATCGCCGGCGCTCAAGAAATCACTGGCGCTGGCGCCAGCTTTCCCGCCCCGGTCTATGCCAAATGGGCGGCCGATTACAACAAGGCGACCGGTGTCAAAGTCAATTACCAGTCGGTCGGTTCTGGCGCTGGCATCAAGCAAATTGATGCAAAAACTGTTGATTTTGGCGCTTCAGACATGCCGCAATCCGATGAGGTCCTGGCGAAAAAGGGTCAAATTCAGTTCCCCACAGTGATTGGCGGCACCGTGCCGGTGATCAACATCAAGGGCATCGCTCCGGGCCAGATGAAGCTTGATGGTGATGTGCTGGCCGGCATTTACCTCGGCAAGATCACCAAGTGGACTGACCCCGCTATCAAGGCGCTCAATCCTGGCCTGGCATTGCCGGATGCTGACATTGCCCCGGTGCGTCGCGCTGACGGTTCAGGTACCACGTTCAATTTCACCAACTACCTCAGCAACGTCAATGCCGAGTGGAAGGCCAAGATTGGCGAAGGTACCGCCGTGAACTGGCCTGTTGGTGCGGGTGGCAAGGGGAATGAAGGCGTGGCCGCATTTGTCAACCGCCTGCCCAACTCCATTGGTTACGTTGAGTATTCCTATGTCAAGCAAAACAAAATGACTTACACCTTGATGAAGAACAAGGAAGGCGTTTTTGTGCCGCCCAGCGAAGAAGCCTTTGCTGCCGCAGCTGCTGGTGCTGACTGGAACAAAACGTTCTACCAGTTGATCGTTAACCAGCCTGGCAAGGGCACCTGGCCCATTTCTACCGCCACGTTCATTCTGATGCACCAGCAACAGGACAAGCCTGCCAATGCCACTGAAGTGTTCAAGTTCTTCACTTGGGCATTCAAGAGCGGCGACAAGATTGCCGGTGACCTGGACTATGTGGCACTGCCTGACAGCGTGGTTGCTTCCATTGAAAAATTGTGGGGCACGATCAAAGATACATCGGGCAAGCCGGTTGCTTTGAAGTAAACGCCTGACCAGGCACGACTGAAGGAATACCAAGTGGCAGCAACAACAACCCAGCAAGAGATGCCGATGAACCCAACCGGGCCATTGGTCAAACAAGGGGTGGCGAGTATGCCGTCTGTCAAAACTGCGCGCTCAGGGCCGATGGCAGACCGCATCTTTGGCTGGCTGGCCAAGGGTGCGGCACTGTTGACGCTGGGTTTGTTGTTTGCCATTTTGTTGTCCTTGACGGTCAGTGCCTGGCCGGCCATCAGCAAGTATGGCCTGGGTTTCCTGGCCTCCACCACTTGGGATCCGGTGAAAGAAGATTTTGGTGGCTTGGTGATGATCTACGGCACGCTGATGACCTCCATCATCGCGCTGGTCATTGCGGTGCCGGTGAGCTTCGGCATTGCGTTATTTTTGACAGAGCTGTCTCCTGCGTGGCTGAAACGGCCATTGGGTACCGCGATTGAATTGCTCGCCGCCATTCCCTCCATTGTCTATGGCATGTGGGGTTTGCTGGTGTTTAGCCCGATACTGGCCACCTATGTGCAGCAGCCGCTGCAGGGGCTATTCAAAGGAGTGCCGTTCCTTGAGGCCTTTGTCTCTGGTCCACCAGTGGGCATTGGTATTTTGTCGGCTGGCATTATTTTGGCGATCATGATCATCCCGTTCATCGCGGCGGTCATGCGCGACGTGTTTGAGGTCACCCCCACGCTGCTGAAAGAATCGGCATACGGTTTGGGTGCCACGACCTGGGAGGTCGTGTCCACCGTGGTGCTGCCCTATACCAAAGCCGGTGTGATTGGCGGCATCATGCTGGGGCTGGGACGCGCCATTGGTGAGACCATGGCGGTGACGTTTGTCATCGGTAACTTCAACCAGCTCGACTCATTAAGCCTGTTTCAGGCCGCCAACAGCATTACCTCGGCGTTGGCCAATGAGTTTGCTGAAGCCGGAGAAGGGCTGCACCAGGCTTCGCTGATGTATCTCGGTCTGGTGCTATTTTTCATAACGTTTGTGGTGCTTTCGTTGTCCAAGCTGCTGCTGTCTCAACTCAAGAAAAGTGAAGGAACCCAAACATGAGCACCCCTCAAATGGCTGCCAGTAGCCAGGCCAGTATCGCCACGCGTCAGGCCAAGTATGCCCGGCGCAAGCAAATCAATATTGTTGCCCTGTTGCTGTCGTTGTCGGCGATGGCGTTTGGCCTGTTTTGGCTGGCCTGGATTTTGTTTGAAACCATCCGGCTGGGGTTTGCCGGCATGACATGGGCCACACTGTCGCAAATGACGCCGCCACCCAACGACGAAGGTGGTTTGCTCAACGCCATGTATGGCTCGTTTCTGATGGTCACGCTGGCTACTTTTGTGGGCACTCCTATTGGCGTGATGGCGGGCATTTATCTGGCGGAGTTTGAGACCAAGAGCTGGCTGGCTTCGACCACCCGGTTTGTCAATGATATTTTGTTGTCGGCGCCTTCGATCGTCATTGGTCTTTTTGTCTATGCGGTGGTGGTGGCGCGATTCAAGTCGTTTTCTGGCTACGCCGGCATCCTGGCACTGGCCCTGATTGTGATTCCGGTGGTGATTCGCACCACCGAAAATATGCTGCAACTGATTCCTCCGGGGCTGCGTGAAGCGGCATATGCGCTGGGCGCGCCCAAATGGAAGGTTATTTTGAACATCACCATGCGGGCCGCCCGGGCCGGTGTGGTGACTGGGGTGTTGCTGGCGGTGGCGCGCATTGCCGGCGAGACTGCACCACTGCTGTTCACCGCACTGAGCAACCAGTTCTGGACCTCCAGCCTGGGGGAACCCATGGCGAGTTTGCCGGTCACCATTTTCAAATTCGCCATGAGCCCTTATGAAAACTGGCAAAACCTGGCCTGGGCCGGTGTTTTCCTGATTACGCTGGCGGTGTTGGGGCTCAACATTTTGGCTCGGGTGCTGACCCGGACCAAAATCTGATCTCAACGCGGCATCTGACTGAGCAAACGAACCAACAAAGGTTGTCAATGACTATGACGAATGTGACCGAAAAAGCGGAAAAATCCAAGATTTCCGTGAAAAACCTGGATTTCTATTACGGCAAGTTCCATGCCCTCAAGGGGATCAATCTTGAAATCCCTGAGAAGAAGGTAACCGCATTCATTGGGCCTTCAGGCTGCGGTAAATCTACGCTGCTGCGCATATTCAACCGAATGTACGAGCTGTACCCTGAGCAACGGGCGCAAGGTGAAATCATTCTGGACGGCGAAAACCTGCTGACCAGCAAGCAGGACGTGGCACTGCTGCGTGCCAAGGTCGGCATGGTGTTCCAGAAGCCCACGCCGTTTCCGATGTCGATTTTTGACAATATTGCATTTGGCGTGAAACTGTTTGAAGACCTCAGTACCACCGCCATGGAAGAGCGGGTGGAGTGGGCGTTGCGCAAGGCGGCGCTCTGGAATGAGGTGAAAGACAAGCTCAAGCAAAGCGGCTCGAGCCTGTCGGGCGGTCAGCAGCAACGCCTGTGCATTGCGCGTGGCGTGGCGATCAAACCTGAGGTGTTGTTGCTTGACGAGCCGTGTTCGGCGCTTGACCCGATTTCCACCGCCAAGGTGGAGGAACTGATCATTGAGCTCAAGCAGGATTACACCGTGCTCATCGTCACCCACAACATGCAGCAGGCCGCACGTTGCAGCGACTACACCGCGTACATGTACCTGGGCGATTTGATTGAATTTGGCGCAACCGAGCAAATCTTCTTCAAACCCAATCGGCAGGAAACCGAAGACTACATTACCGGCCGCTTCGGCTAGGCATTTTCGAGAACCAACCCATGACTGAAAAACACCTGTCTTCCCAATTCGATGCCGAGCTGAGCGCTGTTTCCACGCGGGTCATGGAACTCGGTGGCTTGGTGGAGTCGCAGATTCGTCAAGCGATTTATGCCTTGTCCCAGTTCAGCGTAGAGGTGGCCAATCAGGTCACAGCCGCTGAGGCGCATGTGAATGCGATGGAGGTGGACATTGATCGCGAGCTCTCCAGCATCATTGCCCGGCGTCAGCCGACTGCGCGCGACCTGCGCCTGCTGATTGCCATCTCCAAAGCCACCGCCAACCTGGAGCGGGTGGGTGACGAGGCCGAGAAGATTGCCCGCATGGTGCGCTCCATCATCCAGAGCGGTGCGCCGCGTTCGCTGCCATCGCTTGAGTTGCGGGTAGCTTCGGACATGGCTTCTGGTCTGCTGCGCAAGGCGTTGGACGCATTCGCCCGTCTCGACACCAGTGCGGCCCTAGCGATCCTCAAGGAAGACGACCTGATCGACAA